>Ga0157374_10001478_pt1 | contig 19849 bp, 13 predicted proteins | sample M25metaG_FD_115308 | JGI IMG/M metagenome (GOLD analysis project Ga0157374, IMG submission 115308) | Miscanthus rhizosphere microbial communities from Kellogg Biological Station, Michigan, USA - M2-5 metaG | ecosystem: Host-associated > Plants > Roots > Rhizosphere > Soil | place: USA: Michigan... | reverse complement strand
CAGTCCCAAAAAACACGCTTGGAAAGCGGCTTTACCGCGATTGATCCATTTACCGGATTCGTTAAAGCGTGGGTCGGCGGACGTGACTTCGATGTCGACCGTTACGATCACGTTGCTCAGGCGAGGCGTCAGCCAGGTTCTACATTTAAAGCATTCGTCTATGGTGCCGCATTGGAGGATGGAATGAGTCCTGAGCAGCCGTACTACGACAAGCCTGTTGCAATTCGACTGGCGGGCGGTGGCGTATGGCGTCCATCGGATGTGGTGCAGCCTACCGGACGCTTGCTATCCATGGAGGAAGGGCTGATTCATTCGAAGAATTCGATTACCGCACAAGTGATTCTAGATGTAGGCCCGGAAAAAGTTGCGCAACTGGCAAAGCGCATGGGCGTGAAGTCGAGTCCGCTCGATCCCGTGTTGTCGTTAGCACTAGGCACCAGTCCTGTCGCATTGATGGAAATGGTTTCTTCCTATGCGACGATCGCGGCGCTGGGGGAATATCATAGACCGATGTTAGTTACCCGGATTACCGATAAACAGCGAAATGTGCTGGCATCCTTTACCACGGAAAGCGATTTGGTGATGGATAAGAAAAATGCCTTGGTATTATTGGACATGATGCGCGGTGTTGTTAATCGTGGAAGCGGTGTGGGCATTCGGCAAACCTTCGGTATTCGTGCCGATGTTGCAGGGAAAACCGGAACCACTCAAAACAACACCGACGGTTGGTTTGTACTAATGCATCCGAATTTGGTTGCCGGTGCATGGGTTGGATTCAATGATCCGCGTGTGGCGATGCGCAGCGTTTTTTGGGGGCAGGGAGCACACAATGCGCTTTACCTCGTCGGCGATTTTTTTCGTCAAGCATTGAATTCCGGGGCTGTTAGCGCTAAAGCGGATTTTCCTGAACGCCCGTCTGTTTCTATTCTTAGACGCACCGCTAATATCTTTTTTTCGTTGATCGATAGTATGCGTGGTGCGGCGACACGGAGCGCGGATGCGCAGGAAGAAATAATACTCGATCAACCGGAAAAACGTGGTGTGGAAAAAAAAGCTGGCCATGTTGACGAATGGACACGTAATGCCAACGAATGGTTTCACAAATTCGGTCGCGGCGTGAAGCGGATATTCGGGGAGGATGAAGGGCCGGGGGTTGATTGATGGAGAACTATTTATTAGCGTCGTTTTGCTAATGGTTTGCTCAATTGGTTTTCTTCCGCTTTTCTTTTTAATGGATTCACTTGGTCATGTAGGTTCGCTATAACTAGCTTTCCGTCTTTGATCGGCAAGGTGAATGTGCCTTGAATGGCATGCCCCATTGATATGCTAAGTGCTTGATGAAGCTTTTGCGTTTCTATTGGCACAAATGTAGGCGAGCCGCCTCCCTCAATTTTTAAGCAGCTTATCCCATTATTATTTCCGACAAAGGTATATTTTGTGCCGACGGGGCGCGATGACATTCCGAGTGGCTCGCAATTGAACGAAGTAACGTCCATTTTTTTCTTTGTCGCGTAGTCTCGCATTATGCTTACGATGGAAGCGAACTCGCTCGTTATTTGCATATAGATTCGTAGGGGGCTATTGGACGAAGCCGCATAAGCATTTAGTGCTTGCTGATGATTTGCCCACAGTTGCTGGTAATTCTTTTTCTCCGCTTCGTCTGTGGGGGCATTGTCCGGTATTGCATTGTATATACATGCCGCAATCGCTTTGAGAGAACTATATGCTCGATTTTCGTGGGAAAACTTTTCCAAAAAATTAGATGCCAAATGTTTTCTCCAAGCGCTTTGTGGTTGTATGAGAAATTCAGTGAACGTTAAAATTTCTTTTTCACCGACCGTTAAGCCTCGCCGATCGCTCCGCTGTAGCACCTTGCTGGCTTCATCGATAAGTTCAATAAGTTCGGAAGGCTGTTTTACTGGCCTGATAGCTGCAAGTTCATTCATGAAGTTCTGTGGATTACGGAGCCGGTATTCATTTTGGCGTCTTTCTATATAGGCCCACATTAATAAAGCGGTTAGCTCGGTTTTCTGCTTTTTTTTATCAGGAGTATTTGTCTCTTGCGAGAGCGCTAGAGAAACGATACGCTCGAATGAGCTGAGCATTTTTATTGATTCTTTAATATCGATCGCTCGTTTTATAAGATGAATTCCCGTTGGGGCTTTTAATAATTTACTAGGCAAGTCGAATTGTTGTTCCATTGTAATTTTTAATAAATCAAAGCGCTTGTCGTGTTTTATCACACGCGTTAAAAAGTCCTCTATATTTAGAATCCATTTAAAGTGGATCGTTCTTAATCCTTCCTTTAGCTCTTTTGTTATTTCAGCATTTCTGCGTCTGCGCGCCGCAATGGATTGTTCATCATGTGGATCGATATGGGGCTGCACTTGAGCAGATTTTAAATAATGATTAATGATGGATTTTGCATTATCAATATCCTCGTCAGTTAGCCCTATAACCTCTTTAGCAAACTCTTCATGTGCCATGGTTCGTGGTGTGTTACTTAATCCATAACGTTGTCCTAAGTGGACATCATAAAATAGTTGTACTTGGACTTTCTCATTGGTTTTTTTGCCGTCTGCGCCTAATTGAATGCTTTTGAAGTGAACAATCTTATTCTTGAGATATTCAATATATGTTTCGCGCTCAAACTGAAAAAGCGGATATGTTTTTTTAAGAGACTCCCCTTTTTTGAGCCTAATTATTTCTTTTATATCTTTTAAGCCAACCGATAGAGCATCTTGACAGACGTTTAATGCGCCATTTGCATGTAGAAATACTTGCATCGTGAAATCGCTAATGCCCTCTCTAGCAATTTCTCTATCTTTATTTTCCTTGTATACGATTTCAAGGACACCTCGTATTTGCGGCTCGAATGAACTTCGGTCAGATAGGCAATCAGTAATTCCATCGGCCATATAAATGAATGCACCGAAAGCATCGGCAAACTCTGCTGTTTCCAGTTCCAGAAATTTTCCGACGAATTTTTTATGCTCTTCAGCGGAGAGCGATGGATCTAGCCATGGCTCGATGGCAACAGACAACACAGGGGCCATGCGACAATCATCTCTTAGGTCTGGTTGCAGTACCGTGTTATTTCCTAAATCCAGTATTCTGAAGATGCGAGCTTTTCGGTCTTCGTATGATAAAGGCGCTGTTTCGGGAATCTGCCAATCATCATCTTCCGTTTCGGATTCCCACGCTCCCGGCGTGGAGGTGCTTTCGTCCTGTGGTGTTGTAGATGTGTCGCGTTCGCTAAGGGAAGGCGAACGCGTAGCAGCTGCTTCATTAACATATGCGTAAAGACTGTCGTCATCGTCAGGTTGCCACGAGCCCGGTGTGGGTGCGCTTTCATATGGTTGGGTGGAAGCGCCTCGTTCGCTGCGGTAAGGAGAGCTCACAGCAGTCGCTTCGTAACCATATTCATAAGTATTGTCGTCGTGGGATTGCCATTCTGCTCCTGGCGTTGGTGCGCTTAAGTATGGTGGTGTGGACGAGTCGAGTTCGTTGCGATAAGGCGAGTTCGCATTGCCTATTGATACCGTTTCATTTTCGTTCTCGGTTTCATATTCGGAAGCGGTATTGCCATCGTCAGACAATGCGTCTCTGGGCGATAGCGCGACATCGCTTAGATCGTCTTTCTCAATAGAAGAAACTACCGAGTCGCTGTCCGGTGTTGTCGAGCTTGTAATTTCGGCGTCAGAATCGTATGGGTTCTCGTCCGATATGTCTTCGCTGAGTCCATTAGTAGATTGGGATGTAACAGACATTTCCCCAAAAGGACTTGCACCCCTTTCTTGTTCAGCAATATCGGATCGACTAAATAAAGAAGGAGAAGTTGATTGAGGACGATTTGATGTTTGCCTGCTACGCAGAGCCTGCCTGGAAAACTCGATGTCCGTATCAAGTGCAGAGTCAGAGTCAGAGTCAGACATTTCATGGTTATCGACGGGCATAGCTGTTTTAGTATTACTAACTTTTTAAAACATCCAAAAGCGCGCATTAAAAATAAATATAGAGCCGTTCGAAGATGGCACTTAATCAAATGCCAGCACAATACGTGCCAAAAATGGTGTTCCGTAATTGGTTGAAGATAAATGATAATTGGACATTGCCAATATTAAACATTGCAAGCAAGCAAGAACTGTTTGATGGAGATATATAAATATGCACAGAGGAGCACTGTTAACTTGCCGAGTAGCTGCATGCCGGCGTAGAGAGCGTCCGGATGAAAAGCTTCAACCTTTAATCATGCATTTCTTTATCCGGCCGAAATCGTCAGCCGTGATGCTGCTGCGAACTTGGCTTAATGATGCTGTCTTTTTCCAAGTTTCGCAGCAGGTATGTACGGCGCAGTAGCTACTCACGATGATGTGGGGAATGCTTTATTGAGTTGTCGCTTCTTCTGCTTCTTCTTTCTTAGGTTCTTCCAATAACGTGAACTGATCCAAAGCGGCTTTGCCTGTATCTTTGGGGCCACTCTTGCCTTTTAGCTTGATGCTAAGTCTCAGTTCGTTGACCGAATCGGCATTACGCAGCGCATCTTCATAACTGATCATGCCGCTTTCGTATAAATCGAATAGCGCTTGATCAAATGTCTGCATGCCTTGTTCACGGGATTTGGCCATGGCTTCTTTGAGACTATGGGCTTCACCCTTGAAAATAAGATCACTCACAAGGGGTGTGTTGAGCAGAATCTCAATAGCAGCCATTCGCCCTTTGCCTTCTTTTTTGGGAATGAGCCGCTGTGAGATAACAGCCTTTAGATTCAGCGAGAGATCCATCAGGAGTTGTGTGCGTCGTTCCTCGGGAAAGAAATTGATGATGCGGTCCAGCGCTTGATTGGCGCTGTTTGCGTGCAATGTCGCCAAACAAAGATGGCCGGTTTCAGCAAAAGCGACTGCATATTCCATTGTTTCCTGATCGCGAATCTCACCGATTAAAATTACATCGGGCGCTTGGCGCAGCGTATTTTTCAAAGCGCCGAACCAGCCATTGGTATCCGTGCCGACTTCGCGGTGCGTGATCAAACAATTTTTACTTTTATGCGTATATTCCACCGGATCTTCGATGGTAATGATGTGGCCATGGCTGTTTTCATTGCGATGATCGATCATCGCTGCCAGTGAAGTCGATTTTCCCGATCCGGTGCCACCCACTAAAACGACTAGACCGCGCTTGGTCATTACCACGTCTTTTAATACGGGGGGCAGTTTGAGATCGTCGAACTTCGGTATGTTTGTCGTAATGGTCCTTAACACCAGGCCGACATGCCCCTGCTGATAAAACACATTGACGCGAAAGCGGCCAATGCCTTCCGGACTGATCGCAAAGTTACATTCCTTTTCTTTTTCGAATTCTGCCTGCTGCTTCTCGCTCATGATCGAATATGCCATTGCACGGGTGTGGGCCGGCGTCAGCCGTAAGGGGGCCATCGGTGTCATGGCACCGTCTATTTTCATGGACGGTGGAAAGTCGGCTGATATAAATAGGTCCGACGCTTTCTTCAACAGCATGTGCTGTAGGAGTTCCCGCATATTTTTCAGAGCTTGTTCTTGATTCATGAGGTAACGTTCCTTTCGATCCAAAAATACTTCATCGAAAAAATAGACAGGGAAAGGACGCAGCTTAGGTCTTGACGTTTGGTCGCACGATTGAGTTGTGCAAAGAGGCGAGAATTACCTCCTGCATACGAGCACATTCGGCGGCCCCGCTGTCATAGGTAATACCATTAGACCGGAAGCTTTGCGTCGCCGCCTTTCGGCGGGTTTGCCGTTATCGAGTTTCGTTGTCGGAGAGCGCGGTGAAAATTTGCGCTGCGACGGGAGATACATTAACACGCACTACAGCGTTCCCTATGTGAATTGCGCCACTTGCGAAGAACCCGCGCAATACGCGCTACGATTTATGTAGATGATCCGCAGCCGATATGGAATCCGGCGACGGCTTGGTCTTTACTCTGAAGTAGCAGTTATAAGTCCCCAGACCGATAACAGCTATGTGGCCTGCGATATTAACAAGGGCGATCATGCAAAAGCGCCAGTCTTTCATAATGAATGCGCCGTATGAAAGCGAAATAAGCCAGGTGGAAAGCCAGATCCACCAGGTCACTAAAGAAAGATCTTCGGAAGAGCCGCGTGATTTGGCAAGGCGATATATCTGCGGCAGATAACCGGCAACGGCAATGGTCGCAATGCTGCTGTAAAGATAGGGAAGTGCGGTGAGAAAGAGTTCGTGCATGAGCGTCACCGTTACCTAGTGCGGTTTATAGTGACGAATGCGCTAATGCCAATGGCCAAGAATATACCGATCCATACCATCACACTCGGCGATAGATGCTGACCGATATCGAGCAGGCCGATGACATCGTTTTTATATCCCTCCCGCATCAATGCGCGGCCATAGGATGAGAGATTCATCATCAGGCCGATTAAACCGACGCCGGCTACGCCGGTCAGCACCATTTCCACCCTGACGCTGTTACGCTGGCTAATGTGAGCGTTTAGCGATTGTCCATGAGCTTTGCATAAGTCGTATTTGCTTTGAACGTTTTTAATGAGCGCTGGGATATCCCATTCTTTTTCTAAACGGCGGAACACTGTTTTCGGCAGTCCTTGCAGTTCCGTGGACGTGTCTTGATATTCCACTTGCAAGATGGTGATGGAATTAATCACCGCGTCCATCACACGACTCAATTCGCGTAATTCACGATTCGGTTTTTTGTCGTAATTGGCGCCGATGAATCGCTTCAGGTTTTTTCCGGCGATATCTAATACAGCGTAGTAGTACTGCGCCAGATACATACCTTCCCAAACGAAAGAGAAATCGCTCGGGCTGTTGGCTTCGGTTGTTTCGATGACGTTATTGCCTACGCTTAGATGTGCATACGCGTTATTACCATGGATGGCTTGACTCGCATCCATATGACGCGTTGCCCAATGGTGAGTCGCTTTCCCTTTGGGGCAAATGAGCGTTCGGTTAACCCATAATAAGCGCGGTAGTGTCGGGTTCGAATCGTGGCCGGATAAATCGTGGAACACAAAGTAATCTAGTGGGTTTCTTATCCGCTCTTCTTTTTTGCTCTCCGCGTAACGGTTGATGTCGCAAAGGGTAGGGCATATGTAATCGGGATAAACGTGGCGCAAGAAGAAAAAAATTAAGCGAGTCGTCCATTCATCCAATACGGCCCAGTCGTCTCCATCGAATTGGTCATTGAGGGCTACGTCTACGGTGAGAATGGCGATCGTGTTGTCGTATACGGCAATATCCAAGCTATCGATGATCGGCGTGACGATATTCGATAACGGTTTGCCGCAAGATTTATCGGCTTTTCCGGCCGCGTCTTCCATTGACTCGACGATGTGCGGCAATAGTGTCTCGTCGAACGAAATCGAAAGATATTTCGGCGAATTGAAAAGCGTGCTGATCTTATCGAGGCTGATGTAACGGGATTCGGTATCGGACTCTTTCGGACGCAGTAGGGCTTCGACCACAACGCCCTGCGGAACGCCGGGAAATAGACGCGCCCTGGCTGAGCTGAAGTCCGTATTAAGCGAATGTAGAAAGCCGTTAAAGTCGTTTCCTTCCTCCAGCATTTTCGCGCTGTTTAAATTGAACTGGCATCTAAATGGAGCAACCAGTCTCAATGAACGTGCGGACATCGCGCCCCCTCCCATCATCGTCTATTTTCTGTTTGGCGATTCTCTATCCATCGTTATGGCGGATCGCTTTTTCGCCAGCCAAAGGAATAGGGGAGTCAACAGCACTCTCCTAGTCATCTTATCGGCAGCGGATTGAAATTCTATAGGGAAAAAGATTGATAGATTTTTTTTGTTGGGCCTTGGATTCAGCCGACAGGCGACTAATTCGGAGTACAAGTTTGATTCGTTAACACCGTATATTTTCAACTGCGGAAAGGGCGTTATGCTATCGATGTTGTTATATTGGCGATGATCATGGAGCGGCACACAATATCGCTGAAGGCTTTTACCAGGAGACGAGCATGCTTGATATTCTTCCACCTTGGCCGCTGCTGGCGGCATTTTTGATAGCCAGTTTGGCGCTCGCTGTAACTCCCGGCCCCGGGGTGTTTTATATTATTGCGCGCACGCTTACTCAAGGTCGACGAGCGGGATTGACGTCGGTCATCGGTGTTGCGGTCGGTAATTTAGGAAATGCTATCGGCGCGGCGATTGGCCTTGCAGCGCTTTTCGCTATTTCATCGCTGGCGTTTACGATCGTGAAGTATGCCGGTGCAGCCTATCTTATTTATCTCGGCATCAAGACCATACTCGCATCCAAGCAAGAATCGTCGGCGCTTCGTTTCGATGAGATTAATCTGGTTCGTATTTTTCGTGATGGATTCGTCGTCGCATTGCTAAATCCGAAAACCACTATTTTTTTTGCCGCGTTCCTACCACAATTTATGAATCCCGGTTCATCGTCGATAGCGCAAAATATTTTGCTGGGCGCTATATTCGTAGCGATTGCGGCAACCACGGATACAGCTTATGCGCTGACGGCAAGCAAAGCCGCGCCGACATTGGCTCGCTTGCGCGGTGTGCAATCGTTCGGTCGTTATCTGACGGCCGGCGCATTTATCGGTCTGGGTATTTTCACCGCAGCCGGCTCGCGAGGAGGCAAGTGATTATTAGAACTCATTTCATGATTATCCTGGCCTGCGCTTGAATTGCTGCCTATTGCAGCCCATGGAGCAATTGTGTGCCATCTTTAAACAACACGGGCTGTTTCAATACGCTGTCTTGGCTAGGACAGTTTATGAACTCTACGATTCTTCTTGCATTACCTCGGCCATGCCGGCTCTTTACTAGGCGTACGAACTACCTCTTTCATTAATGATGGCATTGGAAATGTTAGGTTGCTTGTTATAAACCATTTTTCATATATTTTATTGATCTCTCCAGAATGAAATAACCCAACTATCGCGTTGTCCACAACCTTTATAAACGATTTATCGTCTTTGCGCATCATGAGACCATATGGCTCAATCGAAAGATAGTTGCCGATTATTTCATACTCGCTAGGATTGGAAGACTTAGAAATAAGTCCGGCCAATAAAATATCGTCCATTGCGAAAGCGGTCGCTGCATTGGACTGCACTAAACTAAATGATTCCGCATGATCTTTGGCGGACTTCATTACAAATCCAAGACTATTATCGAGAGCGAACTTGGTGACTACTTTTTCATTATTAGTCCCGGCGGTGGAGACGACTACTTTCCCTTTAAGATCCTGAATGGTTTGAATGTGTGAAGATTTCTTAACAAGAAACCTTGTGCCGGTAATAAACGTGGTATACGAAAAGCTTACCTCCTTTGCCCGAGCTTCAGTATTCGTTGTTGATCCGCATTCTAAATCTATAGTGCCGTCAGCCAATTTAGCCATTCGATTGGATGGAGTAACGACGACTTGTTTTACATCCAATTTGGCAATCTTTGCTTCCTTAGCGATTGCATCGATGATCTTTGCACAAATGTCTAGCGAATAACCTTTCGCGGATTGTTGCCCTGATTCTACGAACGAGAATGGTGGAGACGACTCCCGCACGCCTAACGTTATCTGCCCTGACTGTTTAATTTTTGCGATGGTAGCCGATGGTTCCTCTGCCGATACAGGCCGTTGAAACATTAACATCGGTAGAAGCATCAGTAATATTGAAAGACGATTCATTTCTTCTCCTTCAGTTGCAGAATGTCCCGCGAAATTAAGAGGTCAACTACTTTGTAGTGGCCTCGGCTATTTATACATAACTCTCGAGCATGCACATCTCAATTAACGCTTATGTGGTTTAGGTGTTGTATGGAGCTTAATATCTTCCGGGGGTTTTATTGTGCCTTGTTGCGCTTGCACTTTATTAATAAAGGATACTGGTATAACTTGTCCTACCGTGACACCTACTTTATCGGGACGATCGCTCTGTTTTATGCGGAAGACTTGTTTTTCTTGTCCCTCAAGAGTTCGAGGTTCGCAAAAAACTGTTCGTTCTACAGAGTCTGCCGTTACGACGCCTCTGTGCTCCATATTATTGCCATCGAAATTGATTACTTTAATATCGTTCCGCGCATAGTGCGCCACAATTTCGCTGTCGCTTTTAGGATGGCCGTCATTGAAGAAGTAAAGTGCTCTTTCTCTCGTTTTGTTTGAGTCTTCCGAGAAGGTCGGATTATTTAAATCCTTTTGAGTTATGCAACATGTGGCCGCCGGGAACGTTTTCGACGAATCTTTCGATTGCTGTTTGGCTACTGCCGCTTGTTGTGCTTTTTTAGCATCAAGCTGTGCTTTTACTGCGGATAGCTGATTCCAATATCCTGAAGGCATCATGTTTAATTCCACTTGCACATTGTGCGTCTGCCCTTGGTCTTGATGTTGCTGCTGCGGGTCAAAATATTCTCTGAGGACTCCATCGTAAATGCTGAAAGCGCTATTCCGGCTTTGCTCATGGGCAGGTGCACCAACTTGCAGAGCAGAGACGCCTGCGGTCACAGAGGTAAGAGCCGCTTCTGACGCGTGAGAGGAGGATTGTTGTGCGGGGGATGCACTGTGAGCTCGCTGAGCTCTTGCGGTTTCGGCGGATAGAACTCCCATTTCAATCTCGTCCAGTCCATCGTCCAATCTGGGCCTGGTCAATGTGGGGCGCTCAGGATAACGCTTTTCATACTGATCCATTGTGAAATTTGCGTAGGTCCGTATAAAACGCGACAAAGGCTGTGCCACCGCTCCTGATAGTATTATCAGCGGGATCGCGCCTATAGCGTGTTCCGTAGTCATTAAAGCACCTGCTAATAACACCATGGTGTTTACGGCTGCTCGATTTATCCCTTTCGTCAAGACTGCCGTGTAGTCGATATTCACGCCTTTGGGTAGTTCAAAACGGGTATATCCCCGATTTGCGCCCTCTGGAAAAACTTTATCGCGAAAAAAATTAAATCCCGTTTGAGAAAAGTGGGTTTGGACTTTATCGATACCTTCCGTGATGGCAGACAGTACCCCCGCGATTAGCCCTACCTGACTTAGGACCTTAGCAGGATTGTTCTGCAGTTCGCCATGGTTGAACATTGCATTTACCGCAAGTGCTAAACCAAGCCCATTGATCAATCCTGAAATTGCTGCATAGTTAACGTTTACGGCGATTTCGCTTTTGGCGGTTTTTTCCACGCTCTCTATTTTTTGGTGTCCCTCCGTATCAAGAATAACCGGGACACTTTTTATACCTACGTCTTTTAATAAATCAGTCACTATTTCTCTAACACCAGCACCCACGCTTACTTGAGTAGCGAATGCGTAGAGAGCAGATGCGTGCTCTGTCCTTACTCCGCCGTATGCTGAAAACCCAGCGACTGTGACGGCAAATAAAGCTGTCGCAATATTCAAAGAAATGTTATTTATTTTTTCCGGAGGTATGTTGTGCTGGCCCGATACCGCTATGACTGGTTTAGTCGCCCTTCGAGACCAATTAAAAAGAGTATAAGCAGCACACGCTGTTATAACAGCACCATAGCCATAAGAACCGACGCCTTTTTGCCATTCATGGTCTTTTATCGCTGCTTCGATACCCTCATTTAATAGTTTATTTACCCATTGAGAAAGAGGAACGGAGGCTCCTAGAGCTGCTCCTTGCGCAAGCGCATCTTTTGAAAGTTCTAGCATTATAAAAGCGAACGCGCGACTAACATCGTTTGTAAATATTTTTTGCTCGTCCGACGTCGGAGGCACCGCAACATCCATTTGTGATGGTGTTTGTCGCAGAATGGGCACAAGAGAATTTGTGGAAACATTAGCGCTTGTATCATACATGGGCGATTGTGGCGCGTAGAGACTTGCTATCGTATCTGTACGATTAAGTGAAAAACCAACGGGGAGACTCGGGCTGCCCGGGATTGAAGGAGGAGGCGCTGGTAATGATTCGTCGCGTGTTAATTCAATGGTTATCGCGCTTGTATTTCTGCGGTGCCTGCTTTGGCGACCACCGCTTTCTGGAGCAACACTAGTAGTTCTTCCCTCATTCATTTTATTCTCCGTTTGATATTGCTCACGAACCGGTCAAAACTTGTGCCCACATGATTAATGCAATGCTTTATTAACTGAAATCCGCTTTACCGTTTAGGCGATTGGGAAGACCGCTTTTCAGAATTTGCCGGCCGTGATGTTCCCTTCCTCAGTTCAATTTTTGTTTGCGTTATTTGTCCTGTTACATGAGTTCCAAACTCGGTGGCTTGAATTTCTTCTAGCGTTGTTGGATTGTTTAATTTGATAACTTGATATGCATTTTCTCCACCGGCATCTACTTTTGCTCCGTTAACTAATAGATAACTTTGCTTGTTTGCGGCGTCGTGGAGCATCGTTCTTGAATCAAGATTCGACTTGTTAAGGTTATTATCGCCGGCTTGATAATATACGACGGAAGCAGCCTCTTCCTTTTCCTCACTCTTTGCGACTAAAAGAGGCACTAGCGCAAACGAGAAAGTGCTTTGATCTGGATGTTTTCCACCGGAGTTGTTTGGCGTAGAAGCTGCGGCGGACTCCGATATACTTGTTTGCCGAGATCCGCAAATCTGACTTAACGTTGCTTGATGGCGATCTAGAACTTGCTGAATATGCCGTGTCTCTATTAGTAGCTTTGATCTTTCCTTTAGTCTTTCGAGTATGATGTCCCGCCCCGGTATAAGGGAACGGTCTCTTTCCAATTTGTAGAATCGTTGGTTCCAGCGAATAATCTGTCCCTGCAATTGCATTGCCTTTTTTAAATATTCTTGCTGCCTACTTTGACACTCTCTTAACAGTGCAAAACCAGGCTGGCGCGTTTTTTTTATTTCGCTGATATATGTCTGCTGAATAGAAAGGCGCGCATGAAGAATCTTTAATTCAGATAACGGCTTTTTTATTGCATCAATAAAATCATCATAGTGTTTGGCTACTTCTGATTGGAACTTTCTTAATCCTTCTCTAGCTTTTTCTTCTATAGTCGAGTGCCCCGAGAACCATGCTTTGAAACTCATTGCGAACGTTTCCGGCATCGACTGAGGCTGATTCGTACGGTGTTGCATGCAATAATCGAACGCCTCGCCGAGGCGGATTATGAGGGCTTGTGCCTGGGCTTCATACTGAGCGCTTTCTTCCAATAAAACAGGATGAATGCGTTCTTCAAGCAAGCGTCCTGCTTGCCCGATTGCTATATGGGCCTGGTGGAATGATTCAACCTTATCTTCATTGGGTGCGCGATCGCATGCTTTAGATAAGGTATAAAGCTCTTCCGCAAGAGCTCTTACTACGGGCGTCGTTTGCTTGCTTAGAAAGGGCTGTGATTCACCTAATTCGTCCTCAGGACGCAGTAAGTTCAACGTTTCTTCTATAGCTCTTTCATACAATGCCTTCGCCTTGGGGGGGAGATCGTCTCTTGACTTTACTGCCTGCTGAAAATCGAGCATCCCCTTATATTCCTGCTCGGGAGACAAGTCTACTTTTTTGGAGGAAAAATCCATAATAGGCCGAGATATGACGGTATCTTGCTGACGGCTGGTGTTGTCTAAATCCAGCGCAAGGCCGTGAAAATAGCGGGCTACGAACTCTCTTTGAAAGCTTGGTGGCAAGAAGTCGAGATGTTGAGGAAGCACGGAATGCTCTTGATCAAGCGCTGTCAATTTTTCCTGTTTTTGTTGACCCAGCTCGTTTTCGGCAGCCCGCTGTTGCTCGAATATATCTCGATCATTCATATCGTCCTCTTTCTATCGCGACCGATGGGCGCTTTATTGTCGACGGTGATCTACGATTGCTTGTTCTTGTATCGCTTAAATGAATATAAATGGCACCGCTTTTACTGCAGCAAAGCAAAACTAATACCAAATATTTTTTTCTTTGTTAAAAATACAAGTCATTGAAGTAATGGAATAGTTTTTATTTTGCATATCTTTTTTTTTATCCGATCTGCTGTTCCTGCACGTTATGCGACTAAATGATCTTGCATCCGCGCAATTAAGATAGATTAGGATTTTCGTATTCCAATGGCATGCTAGGAGAGTAGGAGATATTTAAATTCATTTTAAAGCTGCCTGGCCTTACTCTAAAGACATGTCTTAACTATGCACACATGGGCTCCTCCCTGGTTGACATGATGGATTCGGTTTCTCGTCGCAAAGCGATGAAAGGCATCTTCTTCTTTTTGGACAACGGTTTTATTCAGTGCATTCAAATCATCACAAATGTAGTGTGCTGCAACTTGCGCGTTTGTCTTGAAGCAGGTTGGTCGAAAAATCCACGCGGCGCGTTAATGAGATTTGTCTTGGCGCTCATCCATGGCGAGAAGATAAGATCTTGTCGAGTAGAAAATTTAAATGCGCCTTGCGTCGTGTCATCGTGGCATTTACTATATTTACGAACAAAAGGAAAAGCATAAATTTTTTTAATGGCTCGTTTAGAATTGTTTCTTAAAAATGTGGGTGGGGTACTTTTAGAAGACTAATTCAAAGGGAGAGCATATGAGCTGGTTGTCAGTGCAATTGAAAAATAAGTGGACCGCCTTAGAGAATAGAAAAGTAAAGGTAACCCGTGTTCTCACTAACCATTTAGTTGCGGTGCTTCTTGGAATGATGGCCGTTATGGCTGTTAGAGCGGAAACCATTGAGGTGGTTACAGAAGAGTATCCCCCGTTCAATTATTCCGAGGGAAGCGAAATAAAGGGACTTAGCACAGAAGTTGTTCGGGCTGTTTTGCGTGAGGCAAAACTAGAAGGAAAGATTACCGTTGTTCCGTGGGCTCGCGCTTTATCTTATTCCCAGGAAAATAGTAATGTACTTATTTATACGATTGGTCGTAACGCGAAGCGAGAATCGCTTTATAAATGGATAGGACCAATTGCTCAGAACAGTTCGGTGCTATTCGCGCTTTCCAAACGGACTGACATCAAAATTAATTCGCTAGAGGATGCTAAACAGTACAGCATCGCGACCGTTAACGAAGATGTGCGCGAGCAATACCTTGTACAAAAAGGTTTCGTGAAGGGAAAGGGGATAGACTCATCTAATAAGTATGAGCAAGGCTTCCAAAAACTGAACGCTGGGCGGGTGGATCTTTGGTCGATTAACGAGCTTGTGGGGTATTGGATTGCCAACGAAGAGAAAATGCCGAAGACAGCCTTACGCAAGGTTTTCCAATTATCGGAAGTGAGCGGCGATTACTATATGGCTTTCAGCCAAAAGACATCGGATGAGCTCGTGAGCCGTTTGCGTGCGGCGTTAGACAAGGTTAAACAAAGTGGTGAGTACGAACGCATTCAAAAGAAATATATGAATTAATCTTTTTAGATTGCTATTTGCCGAGCCGCAATAGATAACTTGTCCAAGCACGTTGCGGTCTCGGCTTAGCGGAAGTGTAAAAAATCGTGGGGAGGATAAATTCTTACGTCAAAATAACCGATCTCGTACCACTGAGGGCCTTCATTTGAAAACACATTGATTGGCCATGTCTGTTATCGACTTGAAGATCCCATCGGTTTTATTATTCACAATTGAATTCATCGATATGCCGAAAGATGTTTTCAATGTCATTTTTCTGCAAATACGGATTCAACAATACAGCTCTTAGCCATTTTTGTTGCCGATAAACCGGCAATGAAAAGAAAGCGATATTGTTCTCATTCAAATAACGCTGCAACGCGCTATTCCAATGATCTTGATCGTTTGCCGGAATACCGCGAAAGCAGACGAGATTCGTCTGCGGTTCGCTAGCCAGCATTAGATAGGGCCGTGCGTTGATATGGTCGGTAAAAACATTCGTCAAATGCATGCAACGATCAATGAGACCATCGATTCCTGTGCTTCCCATATGCTGAAGGCTTAACCACAGTTTCAGCACATCGGCGTGTCGTGTTCCTTGAATAGAAACTTCGCCGGAGTTGACGAGATCGTCGTTGTTTCCCATATAAGGCGCGCCAATGCGAAATGCGTTTTGCCAACGAGCTTGATCTCGAAATAGCAGCATTGCACAGGTTTTCGGCACATAAAGCCATTTCTGCGGATTAAAGGTGATCGAATCCGCTTTATCGATACCATCGAGCAAATGCCGGTAGCGATCCGACAGCATTAACGCGCCGCCATAGGCTGCATCCACATGGAACCAAAGAGATTCTTCATGGCAAATCATCGCGATTTCTTTTAGTGGGTCGATGCTTCCCGTGGTTGTCGTGCCTGCCGTTGCTACCACACAAAACGGCCGTTCACCGCGTTCTCGGCTATGCCTTATGGCAGCCCGTAGCGTTTCGGGCCGCATGCGCGAATGCTCGTCGATATCGATTCCTATCAACGCTTCTGTGCCGATCCCCAACAGCATGGCCGCTTTTTGCAAAGATGTGTGTGCAACAGTAGACGCAAAGAAAACCGGTCGAGTAGCGTTGCGTGCGAGACCCGAGCTTTGACACTGCAACGCAGTGTTACGCGCCACGGCGATCGCCTGCAGATTAGATAAAGAACCGCCGCCGCACATGACTCCGCCGGCAAATTTGCCGAATCCAAACCAGCTCGCTATTTCCTGCATACAGCGATGTTCAAGCCGCGACAACAACGGCGACATTTCCACGCTGAGCATATTATTGTTAAGCGCCGCAGAAATGAGTTCGCCTAGTATTCCCATGGATGAAGGCACAGTATCCATATGTCCGATGAATCGTGGATTAGCCGGATTCATCGATCGGCGCAGGATTTGCTGAACATCATTCATGATTTCTTCCATCGGTCGGCCTTGTGTCGGCAATAGGACTTGCGGCAACCATCCGTCCCACGATGGAATCGGTTCTACGTTAGCGGCGTTGCTAAGAAAATCCAATAAGCCAGTGATTATTTTATCGAATAAGCGCTGCACGTCAGCCCGATTGGCGCCGTATGGATCGATAAATGTGTTAACTGAAAGTTCGATATTATCCGTGTCGAATATTTTGTTGGTCATGGGTTCTATGAGCGTCTAACAAAATGAAGCGAAGCGTTTCTGGCAAGGCGCAGCGACGCAGACAGTACAACTAGTACGGCAAGGAGCTGCAACGCTGCCAGAATCATTTTGTTAGACGCTCTATATAAATTGGTGATAGATATGATCATTCATCTAATGGCACAATGCGCGGCGCGAGCTGCACTGCCCGATCAATGAATCATGCTATCTCTAGTGGCCAGTCACCGCGAATTTATGACGCACAATGTTTCTATTGTGATTCTGAATGTAACGAAGAATTCGTTGTTACGAACTATCAATAGTTTTCAAAGCTTAGCCTGAAGAATGGAGCAACGTATGACGATAAGTGAACCGGATGCTACCAAGTCAATTCTGATTGTAGAGGATCATCCTATGGTCGCCGATGCAATGCGGGAATTGCTGCATAAGTTGGATATGACCGTACGGACGGTCATATGTCATTCGGCGGAGACAGGCCTCGATGCGTTTCAAGGTTGTTCGGATTGGTTTCGTATTTTATTAGATATCGATGTGCCGGGGGCTCGCGGTCTTTCGTTGGTGAGAGAGTTTCATCAATTCGGCGTAGCAAGGCGCTGTTGTGTCATCACCGGTTTCGATAAACCGGAATGGGCAATGGAAGTAAAGCATATGGGTATGTTGGGCTATCTGGTCAAGGCGATTCCTGTCGAGCAGTTTACGGATGCCCTTGAGACTGTTCTTCGAGGAGAGCCTGCATTTCCTGAAACATCCGCTCATCAAACAGAGAATGCCGTTCGCTTAACTCGACGTCAGCGCGATATGTTATGCCTGTTGCAGCGCGGTTATTCATCCAAGGAAATCGCTAAACAGTTAGGGCTGAGCGAGGGGACGGTGAATAATCATATTTCCGGTTTGTTGCGGGCGTTAGATGTTTCTAATCGAGCGCATGCCATTGCTAAGGGAATAGAGCTGGGATGCTTTTAACATTGCAGGCTGTATCAATATCGTTGTGAGTACTTAAACCCAATTAAGAATAAGCAGAGCTGCATGTCGGATCAATCTACATTCGCCTTACCAAAAAACGCCGCAACACAAAACAACACTCGTCGTTGGCGGCTGACGCCGCCCATCACATTTTCTATGCGAGTCGCCGCGGGCGCGGCGTTGTTATTTCTAATGACCGTATTGGCAATCGGTTTCTTGTCGTCCTCGTCTTTTAAAGGAGACCTCAGCGAAATTCTATTGGCGCAGCAATACACATTGCTGACCCGCATAGCCGGTAATCTAGATCAAAAGCTGTTAACCATTCAGCGTGGTCTCGTCTTGAGTGCGCAAAATGTTACTCCCGCCGATGTGGCATCGACCGACGGCGCGCAGCGCTTCTTGGATAACAGCACAGGCTTGCAGGCGCTGTTCGATGATTATCTTTTTCTCTATACGGAGACCGGCACCATTATCACGACGCATCCCTATCCGGCTGGCTGTCGAGGGGAGGACTATTCCTGGCGCGACTACATCAAAGATACATTGCGAACACAAGGCCCGGTGGTATCGGATCCCATCGCGACCGGCTTTGACGATCGTCCTGTGATATTGATGTTGACCGCGCCTGTTTTTTCGGCGGGAAAAATAATAGCCATTCTTGCCGGCAGCATATCCCTCACTCAGCCGGCTGTGCTTGGCGATATTTCAAAAACCGTTATTGGACAGACCGGTTATTTATTTTTGGTAGCGGCAGATGGAAAATTGATTATGCATCCGGATCAGAAGCGTTTGATGCAACTGGCTTTCGATCCCGGAGTAGATCCATTGTTCGACAAGGCGTTGCAAGGATTCGAAGGGACCGGTGTTAGCATTGGTCCTAATGGAAAACGTTTTCTGACATCTTACAAACGAATCGCTTCGACAGGCTGGCTAATCGCTGCCGTTTATCCTGAAGAAGAAGCATTCTTGCCGTTCAATACATTGGCTTATCGCTTTATACAGGTACTTATTCTCGCTTGTCTGATCGCGTTGGCTGTGGTGTGGTATTACACCCGAGGCTTAGCGAGAAAGCTCCAAGCCAGCAACCAAGCGCTAGAAACGATGCAAGCTGATGCGGCGCGCAAGCTGACGATACGGTCTCAGTTTTTTCAAGAAGCGAGTCATGATTTTCGTCAGCGTCTTCATGCGATGCAATTGCTTACCCATACGGCTGAGAAGAGTTCGTCCGGAGACAATGCAGATGTGTTGGCGAAGCTATCGTGGGCAGTCGCTGATTTGCGGGGGTACGTAAAGAGCTTTTTGGAATTCGCGCGACTTGAAACCACCGCAGCGACGCCTGTTTTTTGTATTGTGCACATACAGGATTTATTTCAGAAACTGGAATTACAATTCGAAGATATCGCATTGGAGAAAAACGTCGATCTGCGGTTTCGATCCACGGATATCTTTGTAGACACCGACGAAAAAATTCTATTACGCATGTTGGAGAATTTGACATCCAATGCGATCAAATTCGCTCAACGTCGCGTGTTCGTTTGCGCTCGCCGAAATGGAGGCTGCATATCGATCGAAGTGTGGGACGATGGTCCTGGTATTCCGCTAGCGGAGCGAGAGGCGATCTTCGAAGCATTTTATCAAAGTGCTCCCTATGTCGATCGCCGCCAAGCGGGAATAGGACTGGGGCTTGCAATCGTGCGTCGGCTTGCCCATATGCTGGACTACGCCGTCACCGTAAATGCCCGTGAAGGCAAAGGCAGCGTCATCAAGATTTTTATTCCGTTAGAGCGGATTTCGACTTAATGTACGGTATCGTTGCCCCCAAATGCGGAAGCCCGCTAGGCGTTGCGACACGGCTAATGCTTATTGCCTTAGCAAGGAGCGCAACGACGCGGGGGCCGCATTTGGGGGCAACCCCATAGAATTGAATATTATT
>Ga0157374_10001476_pt1 | contig 19869 bp, 24 predicted proteins | sample M25metaG_FD_115308 | JGI IMG/M metagenome (GOLD analysis project Ga0157374, IMG submission 115308) | Miscanthus rhizosphere microbial communities from Kellogg Biological Station, Michigan, USA - M2-5 metaG | ecosystem: Host-associated > Plants > Roots > Rhizosphere > Soil | place: USA: Michigan... | reverse complement strand
CTCACAATAGATATTGAGCTCCCTGACACGGCGCGCTATTAATTGGGTGAACTGCGAGCCGAAGTCAAGAATGAGGATTTTTTCTTGCATGGGCAAAGATAGGGTTTTTTGTTGAAAGGTTGGAAAGTTGTAAAGTTGAAATGTTGTTTTATCTGTGAGAGGTGGAGCTTTATCAAGATAGTTTTATATTTATGAAACCAAACCGTAGCTATGAGAAACATGTTATTCTTATTCTTAGTTCTTTTTATATCGGATGCCTTCGGTCAAAATAAATCGTATGATTATTGTTATGAAACTGGCCCGGCAAATTTTCGGCTCTATTCCCTCGCAGACAAAAAAGAATATCCGATTTTGAAATCAAAAAATAGTATTTCAGATGCGTCACTTTCACCGGACGGTAAAAAAGTAGTTTGTGTTTTTTACCCGAATATAACGAAAAGCCTCATGGCTATAATTGATCTCAACACCAAACGCAAAATTGTTCTTAGTACCCATGGCATCGACTGTGATGAGCTTCTCTGGTCGCCAAATGGTAAATTAATAGCTTATCGGGTTTGGAACGAAAAATTGAAGAAGAGAGATATTGCCATTATAAATGCAGATAATACAGGGCGTAAAGTTCTGACACATAAATTGCCTGAAATATGGGGAGTTTCCTGGACAAGCGATAGTAAAAGGATAATCGCGAGCGATTTAGATTCAGTTTTCATTATCGATCTTAAAGGGAATGTTACTAATATTTACAAAACCTCAGACATCGCAAAAACTAGTTGGGGCAAAAAATTTGTATTAACTGAGGACGGAAAAAAAATTGTTCTTCTCCGACACGTAGATGAGACGGTTAATCTCACAGGGGGCTCATCAGCAGTTTTTGTGTACGATATGCTCACAAAGAAGAATTTTAGAATTTCACCGAAGGGTTATGATTTTAAAAATATTATTATTCACAATAACAAAATCTTAGCGTCTGGTGAAAAAGCAAGCAGCACACCTAATTTTGGTATTTATTCTATTGATTTGGATGGCAAAAACTTTAAGCTTTTTTTTCCAAATGCACTTGATATAAGTTTAAAAGATTAATCTATCAATAATCACCTAAATCATCCCCTCCGGCACCGAATGCAATGCAATACGGTTGCCCTCTGTATCCAGGAAAACGGCCATGTAGCCATGCTCGGGTGAAATTTGTGTTTTTGGGATGATGACTTTTCCGCCGGCTACTTTTACTTTATCCAGCACAAGCTGCACGTCGGGGTTGCCATTCAAATAAACCAGTGGGCCGCTTTGGGCGGATGGCTTATAAAAATCACCGCTGCTGCAGATGGCACCGCCTATGCTCATCGGGCTTTCGGTAGGAAACATCCGCATTTGCAACTGGGGCATATCCAGCGGGATCATTTTTATATCGAAAATGGTTTCGTAAAACTTTTGCGCGCGATTGAGGTCTGTCGCAGGTATTTCGAACCAGCTAATGGCATTTTTGAATATCATAGGTCGGTAGTTAATGTTTTAAATTTATGAAATATTAAATATTTGTTGAAATTAAACTATAAGGAAATTTCGTATGTCTATAAAATAGTAGGAGAAAATAAATATTTTAGTTGCTATGTCATTAACCACCCGTTTAGCCACTTTTGAAGATATAGACGAGTTACAACAGTTGATCACCTTATCAGCCCGTGGGCTAAGCGATGGTTATTATTCGCATGCCCAAACGGAAGGCGCTATCAAATATGTGTTTGGTGTTGATAGCCAGCTAATACAGGATGGTACCTATTACGTAGTTGAGTCAAAGGAATGCCTGGTAGCCTGTGGTGGTTGGAGTATGAGGAGCACACTTTTCGGAGGCGATCAGCACAAAAGTGATGCCGATCCGCTGCTTAACCCGGCTACAGATGCCGCCCGCATCCGGGCATTCTTCGTTCACCCTGATTGGGCACGGCAGGGGATAGGCCGTATGTTGATAACGCATTGCGAAAAAGCAGCACATCATTATGGCTTTACTAAAATGGAGATAGGCTCTACATTGCCCGGTGTTCCGCTTTATGAGTCGATGGGCTATCATCAATCGAAGGAGATCAGCGTACCATTGCCTGATGGCGGACATTTACCTGTAGTAAATATGAAAAAGGATTTAAACCTTTCGCGCAGTTAAAGTCCAATGGATTTTAACCGTTACAACCTCAATATGAAAAGTTTAACTTTTTTATCACTGGTAATGCTGTTAATGTCGGTCGGCGTTTCGGCACAGCAAAAAAGCGAGAGTATTATTGTCGATCATACCCGCCGTGAGTTTATCACTTATTTGCCCGATGGATTAGGTGATAAGGCGCCTGTTATTATTTCGTTGCATGGCAGATTGGGCAAAGATGTAAGGCAGATAGCGTTTGCCGATTTCAGGCCACTTGCCGACAGGGATAAGTTTATCATCGTTTGTCCGCAGGGAATAGAACGCAGCTGGAATGACGGCAGAGGTACGCCGGCCAACTCGAGAGGCATTAACGATGTGAAGTTTATTGATGAGTTGATCACCTATGTTATCAATACTTATCATGCTGATCCAACAAGAATCTATGTGACAGGGATGTCGAATGGAGGCTTTATGTCATCGCGCCTGGCTTGTGAGCTTAACAAACGTATTGCAGCAGTGGCGGTTGTAGCAGCGTCTATGGATCAGGATATGGGTTATCAGCCTACGCAGCCAATGCCGGTGATGTATATCCAGGGGACAAAGGACCCTTTGGTGCCATTTACAGGAGGAAAGATGAAGGGCGCAGGCGGCGTTATTTACAGTCATGAAGACATGCTGAAAAAATGGGCCGCAATTGATCATTGCGGTAGTAAGCCGGTGGTTACCAATTTACCAATGATAGTAAATGATGGCACAAGAGTGGTGAAGGAGGAATATACCAATAGCAATGGCTGGAAGGTGATCGGCTTTACTATAGTAGGTGGAGGGCACACCTGGCCCGGCGGAACACAATATCTGCCCAAATTTATGATAGGCCCGCTTTCTAAAAACCTGAATGCCTGCGACGAGATATGGAAGTTTTTTAAAGAGAACAAGCTCGGCGCTAATTAGGCTTGTTCTCCTCAATTGCAGATCGGGTTTATCACCTTAGCGGGAACAGGATACCGAAGTTAATACCCGTACGTTCATTTTGAAGGGTATCGCCGTCTTTAAATATGTTGGTAAATCCACCCTGTCCATCTATCTCAATAAATAACTTGGCATAGTTTGATACCGGGAATTTTACACCAACGCCAAGATCAATACCTACATCAGTGGTGTTAAAAGCTTGTTTTACATCCACTCCGCTGCCGGATGATTCAGTGGCGTTTAACAGAAAACCGACATACGGACCGAAATGTAAGTACCAATTCCGTGTTCTGCCGAAATGCCAGTTGGCCATTACCGGAACTGTTATGTAATTAAGATGGAAATCAACGCCATCTATCTCAGTACCATCATCAAAAGTAAGATAGCCATTGGCAAAGCCTTTTTGATCATAAATCAGTTTCCCTTTAATGCTCCATCGGTTAGAAAAATAGTGTTCGGCAGAAAACCCTATATTGACTCCGCTGACATAATCGCTGTTATCATAATTCCCCGAGTAAGTAACATTGGCAGCGTTATAACCAATGTTAAGACCGAATTCATCCGTTGCTCTGGTTTGCGCTAACGCAGCAGAACAAATTAAGGGGATGATAAATAAGGTGGTCAAGATTTTTTTCATAGTCAACTGTTTTTAAGGTTAATGCAAATTTAACACTTACTAATAAATAATATATTAGAGCTTTACATATCGGTAACATTAGCAAGTTTCGGGTTTTATGCCAACGGGTTAGCGGGTAATTTTGTTGTGTTAAATAGATAAAAATGGAAACACAGGAAACGATCAATTATCAGCGAATTGCCGACGCGATCAATTATATCAGGCTCAATTTTAAAGATCAACCCAACCTGGATGATGTGGCGGAAAAGGTAAATATGAGCCCCTTTCATTTTCAAAGGATGTTTACCGACTGGGCGGGCATTAGCCCGAAAAAATTTCTGCAATACCTGAGCGTAGAATATGCAAAAGGTATTTTAAAAGAAAAACAGGCTACACTTTTTGATGCTGCTTTTCAAACAGGCTTATCAGGAACCGGGCGCTTGCACGATCTCTTCGTCAATATTGAAGGCATGACCCCAGCCGAATATAAATACGGAGGCAAAGCACTTACCATCAATTATAGTTTTGCTGAAAGTCCTTTCGGAGATATTTTAGTGGCGTCGACTGCAAAAGGGATATGTTATTTAGCTTTTGCCGATGATAAACAGGCTGCATTTGCAGAATTGCAGGCACAGTTCCCTAATGCAGCTTATCACCAGGTGGTGGATATGATTCAGCAAAATGCTTTGTTCATTTTCAAAAAGGACTGGTCAAAGCTATCAACTGTAAAACTGCATTTAAAAGGAACCCCGTTCCAGTTAAAAGTATGGGAAGCATTACTGCGCATCCCGATGGGCGGATTACATTCCTACGGACTTTTAGCACAAAACATACAATCGCCTAACGCCAGCAGGGCAGTGGGAAGCGCAGTTGGCGACAACCCGGTAGCCTTCCTGATCCCCTGCCATAGAGTGATCCGCTCTACAGGTGAAATAGGTGATTACCATTGGGGTTCTACCCGTAAATCAGCCATCATTGGCTGGGAAGCTGCGCAGTTAAATGTGGCTGTTTAATTTCTTTATCACTCTGTGTCTCTTTGTGATATTCTCAATGTTCTTTGTGGTTAAAAATCTACCACAGAGGGCACTGAGGGGAGGCACAGAGTTCTCAGAGGGAAATCATTAATCATATGAAAGAAACAATTGAAAAACTGGATTGGAATGCCATATCCAACCAGTTTAATGAGTATGGCTATGCTTTGGTTAAAAAGGTTATTACTGGTGATGAATGCGATCAGCTTGCAAAGGCATATGATCAGACGAATTTATATCGTAAAACCATCAATATGGAACGCTACCGGTTTGGGCAGGGAGAATATAAATACTTCAACTATCCTTTGCCGCTGATTATTGAAGAAATAAGGAACCACGTGTATCCTCACCTGGCTCCGGTGGCTAATAATTGGATGAGGGTGCTGAATATAAATAAGCAATTCCCGGAAATACATAAAGAATTATTAGATGAATGCCACGCTCACCAGCAAACAAGACCAACACCATTGATATTACGATATGATAAAGGCGGTTACAATACGCTTCACCAGGACCTGTATGGCGACATATATTTCCCGATGCAGTTGGTATTGTTCTTAGATGAGCCCGGTAAAGATTATGACGGTGGTGAATTTGTATTGATAGAACAGCGGCCAAGGGCGCAATCAAAAGCAATCGTGTTGAAACCAGGGAAAGGAAGTATACTGATATTCACGACGAATTTCAGGCCTGTGAAAGGCGCTAAAGGTTATTACCGCGTTAATATGAAACATGGTGTAAGCGAGGTCACCTCAGGACGCAGGCATACTTTAGGAATTATATTTCATGATGCATCATGATTAGGCACTTAGAATTAGGCGGCACGGCTTTCAAAAGATCGCGTCGACTTAAAGGTTTGGTTGATTGTGGCGAAGTTCAATTTGCCGGGAACAGGAAATTGAAGATATACGGTACATTGAGTTGTTCATCGGGCAAAAGAATGAAAGCTGAGAACCGGGTATTTTTTAAATCCGCTGAAAAAGCGGTAAACAGCGGCTACCGCCCATGCGGGCATTGCGTGAGGGAAGAATATTTGCTCTGGAAAAAGCTTAAAACAAAATAGCCTTACCTTGTTGCGGGTAGATGAGATTAAGCTGTAATTTATTTTCTGCTGCCAGCTGTTTTTTGATGCTATTGATACTAGCTTGTGGTGGTTTTACGTGTGTTACAACGATGTTAAAATCTTTCAGGCTCCCTCCACCGCTTAGTTTTTCCAGATCATCCATTTCTTTCATTAACCAATGCGGAGTGAGATGGCCGAAAAGTGTTTTATCAGGTTGCTCGTCCGGGAAAGAAACCTCTATCATGATCGCTTTTAGCTTTTTTTCCTGGATCAATGGAGCCATTGTCTGCCACAATAATTCCAGGTTATGGCTCTTTTCAATTTCATCAGGACCGACATCGCCTAAGTAAAGAATATAACTGTCCTGGCTTTTAACCAGAAAGGCGGAACTTGTAAGATTGGAGTGACTCAGCGGGAATGCCTTTACCGTCATTTCGGTATTTTCTATTTGTGTTTCTTCGTTGGGGCTGAGTACTTTATAATGATATTTTTTCAGCTGCGGTGTTTCGCCTTCATCGGCAAAATTGGCCCAGCTTTTCCAGGTAAAATAGCGGGTTTTAAAAGTTTCGATACAATCCGCAAAGGCGTAGATATTTTTGGTGGTATCTTCCGGTGAATTGATAATTAATCCTGATAAATGATCCAGATGTGAATGCGAGATCAGGTAGCCCTTTATGTACTTCCGTAATACTTGTTCGGCAGGAACTTTAAACGCTCCTTTTTCAATGGCTTTTTCTATCCCGGTATGTAATGTGCCGGCATCCAGGCAAACAAAATTGTTGCTGTTAGCCGGAGCCAGCATGTATGCAGACAGATTGCTCTCGTCAATTCCGCCTTTAACACCAAGCGGCACTACTTTAAACGCATTCTGACCAAAAGCAGAGGCTGACCATGTGAATAAAAAAGCCAGTAAAATGTTATTAATAGCACGCATTCGGGTGTATATTTTTTTGCTCCCGAAAATACAGATCAGCCTGCTAAAAGCGAATTGTTTTAGGAATTATAACGATCCCAGCGATCCCTCGCTGTCTTTAAAACTCATAACGTATCTTTTTGTCAGACATTTTTGACAGAAATATGCCTTTATCGGTAACCAAAAGAATAATGTTTTTAAAATGAAACTCCTGGCTATTCTTGTATCAAGGGCCTGGTGGCAACGCCAGCAGATCGTGGTATTATCGTAATTCTTTTTGTACGTACTCATGCCAAGGTATTTTAAGTAAGTACAACAAAAACCAGTCCAAAAAGTTTTTTTTTGACCTCGTAGGCACGGCATTAATGTAAGGCAAACGTAATTTATTTTTGATTTTGTTTAGTTTTGCCCCTTCATGAAAACTAGTGGAATTGTTGCAAAGGCAGTAAGCCGTTTATTTCTTTTATTATTGGTGTTGGCCGTCGTCCCGCTGTTCCAGGTTGATCGTAATAAATTGAAGCACCTGTATATCGTAACAAGCAGTAAATGGCTGTTTGCTTTCCCTGTAATCCTGGTTGGCGGGTTTGTTTACTTCCTGATACGCTGCATCCTAAACAAATACAAAGAACCTGATTCAAACTGGCTTCTTGTAGTCAACACATTAATATTGATGGCGTATTGTGCTACGCTATTTATTAAGGTTTATCAGTTAACCATGGCCCACTGATCATTCGGTTTTCATCGCTTTTTCTGCCGATTTTTTGTACTCGTAATCGCCGCCAAAAAGGAACCCCCACGGTTTAAGGCTTTCTATACGGTCGAAAACAATCTTCAGTATCGCAATTACAGGTATAGCAAGGAACATGCCCGAAAGGCCCCAGATCATTTCGCCAATCACAATACCGAGGAAGGATATGAGTGCATTCAGCCGCACTTTTGAACCGACTATAGTTGGCAGTAAGACGTTTGAATCGACTGCGTGAAGGACAATGACGCTTATTATCACATATAGTACATTCTGCGGGTTCCCGGTAGCAAAGGTGATAAGTGAACTGAGGAATAATGCCGTAAATATCCCTACGTAGGGCACGATATTGAATAAGCCGACGATGAGGCCCAATAGCATCGCATATTTAATACCTATCAGCAAAAAGGCAGTACAGGCAATGATAGAAACCACGACCATCTCGAGTAACAGTCCCAAAATGTATTTTCTCAGTATACTCTGAATATTCCCAACGATGTCGTATACAACCGGCGAGTTATCATCCCTGAAAACCCAGACTAAGAAACGTAACAGCAACCGCCTGTAAAGCAATATCAGGAAAGTGAAGATAAGAATGAATGAATAGAACAGCATTAAGGATGATACTGCTCCTAAGGTAGTACCGATTACGCTACTGCCCGATGCCATTAGTTTATTTGTAGCATCGTGCACGTAATCCATTTGCTTATCCATATTGATATGGAAACTGTTTTGCACCCATTGCCGGATATCATCTATCGATTGGCCAACCTGCTTTTTCAGCATCGGCCAGTCATCTGCCACTTTCGATATTTGAGATCCCACCAGGTACAGTATCAAACCTATAAAGGCAACCAGTAGGAGTATAGATATAAGCGAGGCAATGCTGCGATATAGCTTAAATTTCTTCTCAAAAAAATTGCATACCGGCAGCAGCAGGATGGCAAAAAGAAAACCGAAGATGAGCGGGTCGAGCAGGTCCTTACCTAAAATAACCAGGTAACCTAAAGCAATAAGACCGACCAATACCAGTGAAAGCTTTTCGTAAAATGGGGCAACAACTTTTTTGACGCTCATAGGGGTAAGTAAATTTCGGTCGATAACCGGCTAATGTTTTTTGAAGATAGGATAATTCTCATTACTTATAAAATATCCGCAATTCTGTCCAGTAACTGGCGGATATAATTATCTACTATTTTCTCCGGTTGTTTACTAAATGTTTGTGTTGAGCGGTTAGCCAATATGACATTAAATGAGATTGCCCGGTGCCCCAAAACGGCTGAAAGTCCGTAAATACCGGCGGTTTCCATTTCAAGGTTGGTGATACGCTGCCCGTTCAGGTCAAACTGCTGCAGGGCGTTCATAAACTCCGGGTGTGCGGAATGCGCCCTTATTTCCCGCCCCTGCGGCGCATAAAACCCAGGCGCGGTAAACGTTATGCCTTGTAATATGTCTTGCCCAAGTTTAGTTAACAACCCTGTGTCTGCCGATGCGATATAAGGAACAAACCCGCCATCTTTTGGTAAAGTCCGCCGGAGGGTATCTAATAATTGTTGCTCAGTCTTTGTAATGTCCCGTTTGTAATAATGCATTAGCGTATCCAGCCCAAATGCAGCCTTCGAAACCAGCAGACTATCAACAGGTATATCTGCCTGTATGGCGCCTGAGGTGCCAATGCGGATAATATTTAATTTTCTCAATTGCGGTTTGGGTATCCGGGTCTTAAGGTTAATATTAACAAGTGCATCGAGCTCGTTCAAAACTATATCAATATTGTCCGTACTGATACCACTTGACATGACGGTTATTCTTTTTCCGTTTATAGTTCCTGTGTGGGTAACAAATTCGCGTTTTGATTTTTTGAGTTCGATCGTGTCAAAATGGCGGCTAACCCTGGCCACACGGTCTGGGTCGCCAACAGTTATTACGGTATCGGCCAGGTCATCAGGTAGTAAATGGAGGTGATACACACTGCCGTCCTTATTTAATATTAATTCGCTTTCGGCTATCGGGTTCATTGACGGTAAAAATAATCAAAGCAGTTTGCTTGTTGTGGCATATCAATTAACTTTAAATAAAAAAACAGCCAATGATCCGGTACATGATTATAGTTTGTTTCTGCCTGCTTATAACCTTTTCGACAGCTTCGCAAGCCATTGCACAAAATAGAAACGCAGATTCCATTGCTGTGAGCAATCAACTAAACAAATTTGTTAAAGCCTTCGTGAACCTGGACTTTGATCAATTTCAATCCTTTTTTGCCGACAATGTGACCATATTTTTCCCGCCCTCAGCTATGGTGTCGGCCAGGGTTGATGGTAAAGAAAAGGCTATGTCGGTGTTCAGGACATTTTTTCAAAAGGTAAAGGAAAAGAAGTCAGCGCCTCCATACCTCGACATAAAACCGGAAAAGATGAACATTGACCTGTACCAGGATGTGGCAGTTGTCACATTTGAACTCAACGATCCCGGGGTGCTCAGCAGGCGAACAATTATCATGAAGAAGATTAACGGGCAATATCTTATTATTCATCTACATGCGTCAAAAGCAGATATTCCTCAATAGTATCTGAATATAAATCTCCGCAAACTGCTTCTATCCATGGTTGTTGATTAAATATCATCTATCATAAAAAATGCAACTATGGCAAAGTATTCAGAAAAAGCAGGCGAAAAGGTTGAAGAAACCATGCACGAAATGAAAGAAGGCAAGCTTAAAAGCGGCAGCGGGAAAAAAGTAACCAGTAAAAAGCAGGCGGTAGCAATTGGATTATCGGAAGCGCGGAAAGAAGGTGCGAAAGTACCTAAGAAGAAGTAAATTATTAAAATATGTCATTGCGGGGAACGAAGCAATCGCATGCTATACAGGGCGAAGACGCAAAGTTCGCGATTGCTTCGTTCCTCGCAATGACATGTATTTTTAAATAGCTATCGTAAACGCGTCCAATATCTTCATCAGCGTCACAGCCTCTTCAATAGGGCAGGGGTTTGGTCCCTTATCCCTGAAATAGTTTACGATCTTTTCGATCATCGGTTGCTGGATATGTTCAGGGTGAGTAAAGTTTACTGTTTGTTCTTCGTAAATGTTTCTCCAGTTTACAAAAGTGCCGAAGAAAGGGAAAGTAATACGTCCTTTTGTGCCGATGATCTCGCAGCTATCTACAACTTCACTTTCGGCTACATTAAACGACCAGGAGCCATTTACTACAACACCGTTCCTGAAAACGATTTCCCCGCAAACGTGATCATCGGCCGGGGTAGCTTTTGATTGATTTAGTGAATAACCGTGATATTTTTCAGGCTCACCAAAATAGTACAACATCAAATCGAGCTGGTGAGGTGCCAGGTCATGAAAATAACCACCTCCTGATAGCTCCGGTAAAACCCGCCAATTGGTTTCTGAATTGGCTATGAGGTCTGGGCGCTGGGTCTTCCACATTCTGATTTGCACGGTACGTATTTCGCCAATGGTTTGATTGTCGATCAACTCTTTTACATAAAGGAACATCGGCAAAGCGCGGCGGTAATGCGCTACGGTGAGTTTGCCATTGTATTCCTTCACTGCATCGGCCATAGCCTGCGCTTCCCGGGCGTTGCGGGTAACAGGTTTTTCTACATAAACACCTAAGCCTTTTTTCAGTGCGGCAATAGCATATTCGAGGTGATTGACCGGTGGAGTAGCCACGGATACGGCATTTACTTCAGGATCATTTAAAAGATTATCAGCATCATCATACCAGCGGCTTACATTATGTCTTGCGGCATAATCGGCAGCTTTTGCCGCGTTTCGTCGCATTACAGCTACCAGTTTACTGTTATGAATTTTGTTATAAGCCTGCCCGCTCTTTTTCTCGGTCACGTTGCCGCAGCCGATGATGCCCCAGTTGATGTTATCCATAGATTTATTTCAGAATATCCTCGATCTTCGCCAGCTCCTCTTTTGAAAATTCAATATTATCAAGGCATTTTAATGAATCAGCTAATTGTTCAGGTCTGCTGGCGCCAATCAGCACGGAAGTAACACGATGGTCTTTCAGCAACCATGCCAGGGCCATTTGGGCTAATGTTTGACCGCGCTGAGAAGCAATATCATTCAGTTGTCTTGCCTGGTTTACACGTTGCTCAGTTACCTGCCCTTCCTGCAAAAAGCCGGTCGATTTTGCCGCTCTTGAACCATCAGGAATGCCATGAAGATATTTATTAGTCAATAATCCTTGCGCCAATGGCGAGAAGGGGATGCAACCTACGCCGTCTTTTTCCAATACATCCAGCAATCCGCCTTCTACCCAGCGTTCAAACATGGAATACTTGGGCTGGTGGATCAGACATGGTGTTCCTAATCTTTTTAGGATCGCAAATGCTTTTTCGGCTTCATCAGCAGGGTAGTTGGAAACGCCCGCATAAAGCGCTTTACCCTGGCGAACGATTAAATCAAGAGCGCTCATGGTTTCTTCCAGCGGTGTTTCGGGATCGGGACGGTGATGGTAGAAGATGTCTACATAATCCAGCCCCATGCGTTTTAAGCTTTGGTCGAGGCTCGATACCAGGTATTTTTTTGAACCCCAGTCGCCATAAGGACCATCCCACATGGTATAACCGGCCTTACTCGAGATGATTAGCTCATCGCGGTAGCTGCTAAAATCTTTTTTCAGGAGGATTCCGAAGTTCTCTTCAGCAGATCCCGGTGGCGGACCGTAGTTGTTGGCTAGGTCGAAGTGTGTAATACCGCTGTCGAATGCCAGGTGAAGGATCTTACGGAAATTTTCCATCATATCCACACCGCCGAAGTTGTGCCACAGGCCCAGCGAAACAGCCGGTAGTTTAATGCCGCTGCGTCCGCAACGACGGTATATCATGTCTTTGTACCTGTCTTTAGAGGGTAGGTAGGTCATTGGTTAAAGCTTTAAATGTTGAGCCTTAAAAGTAATATTTTAAAATAAAATCGCTGTGTAAAATAATTACTACTGGTAACTGGGCGTTGGCATTGCCTGTATATTATTGACCTGCATTTGTTCTTTAGCCCAATCGCGCAAAAGCGATAGGAAAGGAAGCAGCTCTTTACCTGTATCTGTTAATGAATATTCTACTTTGGGAGGTACCTCTATATAGACTTTTCTTTCTATCAGGCCGTCATCTTCCAGTTCCCGCAAGGCCTGCGTAAGCATTTTGGCTGTAACGCCTGTTACTGTGCGACGGAGTTCGCCATATCGGAATGTTCCGGCTCTCAATCGCCATAATATTCTGCCCTTATATTTCCCGCCAATGCGTTGAAATGCATAGTCGATTCCGCATTGAGGTAATGGGTGTTTCGTTTTCTTCTCCATTATTTTAAATTAATTGAGCTGATAACCAGATTGGTAACTATTTGGTAAGCAGGTTACTTTTTGGTGCATACTTGATACTCCAATTATACAAATATAGCTTTGATGTATGAAAATCAGACTCTTATTGAACTTTTGCCTGCTCGCGTGGGGAACAGCCTACAGCCAAACTACGCTTAAACATATACCCGAAACGAACACCATAGCCGGAACCTATTTATTGATTTCGGTAGATAATCTGTTAGCCAATGGCAGCAGAGTTCATTTATACGGAGATAATCCGCATGGTATTTTAATAATAGATGACAAAGGCAATTACAGCCTGCAAATAGTAAGCGAGGGCCGATCGAAATTTGCCGCGGGCGATAAAAGTAAAGGCACCGATGAAGAGAATAGATTAGCTATACAAGGTAACAATTCGCATTTTGGGACTTATACCATCGATACCGGGAAACGTATGATCACCTTTTATATTCAACATGCTTCTTTCCCTAACTGGGAGGGTGCCAAGCAGGTAAGACCATTTGAGTTTGACGGGAAAATGTTTAAATATACAGTCCCGGCACCAACCACCGGAGGTTCAGTAACAGGCGAGGTAGTATGGAAGCGGGTTGAATAAATTTGGAAATCGGATAGACGTGGTGTAGAGTAAAATATTAAACAATCTCCGCAACAACAAAAGTGCTCCCGCCAACAAATACCAGGTCATTTTTATCGGCCTGGCTTTGAGCTGCTTTCAGCGCAGCTTTAACAGATACATATATTTCGCCATGCAGACCAAAGTCTTCGGATTTTTGTTGCAACAATTCAGCACCTAACCCACGCGGAATATCAGGTTTACAGAAATAATAGGTGGCATGCTTAGGCAGCATTGCTAATATTTTGCTTATGTCTTTATCATTTACCACACCCATTACGATATGCAGATTTTCGTGAGGTGTGCTTTCTATATTTTTTAATACTTCGGTTATGCCTTCCGGGTTATGGCCCGTATCGCAAATAGTAAGCGGGTGATAGCTCAATGTTTCCCAGCGACCGTGCAAGCTGGTTAGTTTTTTTACCTGGCTCAGTGCTGTTTTGACCTGTTCATCACTTATCGCAAAGCCTTGATGACGTAATTCCTCAACAGCGGATAAAACGGTTTTTACATTTTTAAGCTGATAAGTACCGGGGAGATCAAGTTTTAAGTCTAAAGTCTTAAGTCTTGAGTCTTTTTTTTGAACTTCAAATTCTAAATACTCGGAATCATCGTTTGACTTTCGACTTCCGGCTTCCGGCTTCAAAAGCCATTCTTCCGAAGCAAAACTGATCGGTACGTTTTCTGTTTTTGCTTTGTTTATGAATACATCAGCAATTTCGGGCTGATATTCACCGATAATGACAGGAATACCCGGCTTGATAACCCCAGCCTTTTCACCTGCAATCAACGGTAACGTATCACCCAGCATATTCATATGGTCCCAGCCAATATTGGTGATTATGGAAAGGAGCGGAGTAATGATATTAGTTGAGTCAAGCCGTCCACCTAAGCCAACTTCAATTATTGCAATATCCACTTTAGCCTTAGCGAAGGCATCAAAAGCCATAGCGACCGTCATTTCGAAAAAAGAAGGTCGGATATCTTCAAAATCTTGTCGACGATCTTTTACAAAATCAATTACGTGATCCTCGCTGATCATCTCGCCGTTGATGCGAATACGCTCCCTGAAATCGCGAAGATGGGGTGAAGTGTAAAGCCCAGTTTTATAACCCGCTGTCTGCAATATCGCCGCCAGCATGTGTGATGTTGAACCCTTGCCGTTGGTACCCGCGATGTGAACGCTTTTAAACTTATTATGAGGATCACCCAGCCGCTTACAAAGCTCTAATGTATTTGTCAGATCTTTTTTAAATGCAGAAGCACCATCTCGGGTAAACATCGGTAGTTGGCTGTAGAGGTAGTCGAGGGTTTGCTGGTAATTCATAGTCGAAGGACCATAGCCCATAGACCATGGTTAAAAAGGCAAATTTAGGACAAAACCATTATCTATGGTCTATCAACTATAGACTAAAAGATTATTTTACTCTAAACGTAAAAGTTATCTTACCCTCCTGAGTATCGGGAGCATTGTCTGATCTGTTTAATTTCGAGTTCAGGGCGGCCGTTTCACACCGGCGAACAAGGTTATTATCAGAAATAGTTGTCCCGCGACCAGCCTGTGCGTAGATCACATTGCCGTTTCTATCTACACGGATATCAACCACCACCTTGCCGGTATGCATGTTGTCATCGCTTACGCTTGGAGGTGATACGAAATTCCGATTATCTATCTTCAAACCACCATTGCCGGAACCCGTGCCATTATAATTATTGGAAAGGTTTGATCCGTTTGGACTACCCTGGTTGCCGGGAGTATTGGTTGTTCCGTCGCCGTTTCCTGTTCCGCCTGTGGGTTTACCCTTATATAATGCATTTTGATTAAGAGTTGGCTTAGCGGGTTTGGCTACCGCCTGGCTAACAGGGGCGCTTGTCTGTTTTTTTGCATTATCCTTTACCTCTGGTGCATCCTCGGTGGTTTGAGTAACTACTTTTTTATCGCTGGCTGCCTCTTGCGTTTTTTGTGGTGTAACGGGAGCTTTTGTAATCTTTGTCGGCCGTGTATGATTTGGGTGTTCAGATTTGGAAGGCTCTTCAGTGCTCATGTAATCATCACCCATACCCTCTTTAGTTGTACCATAGTTCACCAATATCCCACCGGTTCCCATCTCTTGCGGAGGGGGATTATGAAATACTATGAAATAGCACAAGGCAATCAATATTCCCATAATGATGCCTGTAGCTACAAATGCTTTCGGGTAATTATTCTCTTCCTGGTAATATTCCATCACATTCTCAATTAATAGCTTTTAGCTTTCACCTTTCAGCTTTCACCTCTATCTATCCTTTAGGTTCTGTTGCCAGAACAAGTTTTATATTCAATTTCTGTGCTACGTCCATTACCTGAACCACGTCCTGTATGGCTACTGTGCGGTCTACCGATAAAACTATCGTTAATTCAGTTGCCACATTTTTAAAACTCATCAGGGTGGTTTGCAAATCCTCTACCTTAACCGGCTTATTGTTGACGGTATATTTCAGATTCTTGTCGATAGTAATCGAAATCGTCTTTTTAGAAACCGCCTTGCCTGATGAAGATTTTGGCAGCATCAATTTGATCACGTTCGGGTTGGTAATAGTGGACGCGATCAGGAAGAAAAGCAATAGAAAGAACATAATATCGTTCATTGCCGAGGTATGCACCTCAGCCGATACGCGCTGATGTCTTTTTCTTAAATTCATTTGCTTGGTTCTTCTAACAGGTCGATAAATTCAATAGCGTCAGTTTCCAGTTTCAAAATTACTTTATCCACCATCATCTGTAGTATGTGATAGCATACATAAGCCACGATACCAACCATCAAGCCTGCCGCCGATGTTACCATCTTCACATACAAACCACCAGATATAACGCCCATACTGATGTTATCAGTCTTTGATATATCATAAAATATTTTGATAACCCCTGCAATTGTACCAAGGAAACCAAACATCGGCGCTATACCGGCAACTATACCTAATATACTGATGTTTTTCTCCAGTTTGGAAACTTCCAGCTTGCCCACGTTCTCAATCGCACCTTCAATATCCTTTATAGGGCGACCGATACGTAACAAGCCTTTCTGCAACATACGGCCAAGCGGCGAATTACTGTTGCGGCATATAGCGATAGCTGATTCCAGCTTTCCGGTTAAAATACTGGTACGCACCTGGCTCATCAGGTTCGATTCATCCTTTGCTGCCTTACGGATGGTAAAGTATCGCTCAAAAAATATGACCAACCCCAGTACCGCCAGGAACCCGATCGGCACCATTACCCAACCACCTTTGATGAGCAAGTCGCCGAAACGCAGGTCATCGCCTTGCCCGGGTACTATGGGTAAATTTTTTGCGGTGTCGGCCAATTTGTGCACCGTATCAGTTATTTGTGCTAATAGCATCATTGTTTTGGTTTATAAGTCTGTAAAAAAATATCACCTTTGTTCATCTTCGTGGCGCTTAAAATGCTATCTGCAGCTTTTTGTGCCACTCCTTTATCAAAATAAGTACCCAGCGTAATTTTATAGGAATTACCCTGCGTATGTTTTAATATCCGCGGATGCAAACCAATATTTTGATATTTCTTCAAAATATCATTTGCCTGTGCCTCCGATTTAAATGCTCCTGCTAATATTTCATAATGTAAGGTAGCCGCGGTATCAACTGCACTGGAAGTATTTGTATTGCCTGTAACAAGCGCCTGCGCCTGGGCTATGGAATCTTGCTTGGTCGCAACCTTTTTAGTTGTATCGGTATTGGCTGCTTTCTTATCAGCAGGTTTGTCGGCAGTAGTATCTACAGCAACGAAGGTCTGCGGTTTTTCTTTTGAGCGATCGAACCATTCTGGCTTTACTTTATAAAGAATCATTAATGCCAGCAGTGCAATGATCAATATAAGCAGCACCGCTATCCAGGTATTGTTATTATTCCTTCGTACCGGTTCCTCATCAACATATTCTTCCTCCGCGGGCTCTTCAGCTTCTTCAATAACGGTAGGTTTTGGCGGCGGCGGTGGAGGAATCCTGTCATTTACCAATTCGGTCATTACCTGATCTGCAATAGACGGTACCGTTTTCTCTTCCTCAATTTTAACCGGAGGCGGAGTATATCGTACTGACGGCTTTTCCACCAATACATCCACGCTAACCGGCTTTAAGCCAAAAAATGCCGGGTCAATTTCTTTCGACGGCGCATTCTCATCAAACCCAATTGCTGAACCATTCAAATAAAGCTGCCCCATGCCTGCTATATCGACCTTCTGTGCAGGTATCTGCTGTTTTAACCCGGTGACATACTTTTCAATAAAGTATTTTGCCGAAGCCAGCGAGATGTTTTTCTTATCCGAAATAAATGTGGCCAACCTGTCGTCAGGCTGCACTTCCGCATCAAAATTTATTTTGTGGGTCGGGGGGTAGAACTTGTTTTCCTTTTCGCTGTAGTAGCCGTTGATACGGGATTGTCCAAAGCGACCAATTCCCGGCACATTTACTTCGCCTTCTAATCCCAATAGTTCACTTATATATACGGCTAAATCCATTCCGCTAAAAGTAACAGTAAATCACAAATCATCCAACTCAAAAATGTGCACCCACACCACCGAATACGTTTAAGCCATATCCCTGGTAGTTGCGCCAAATCTGCGGGTTACTGTTAAGCATGTTATTTACTTGTCCAAAAATTGAAAATGTGTTATTTAACTTATATTCTACACCACCACTCAGATCAGCAAATGAGCTGATCTGAACCAGGTTGAATGTAGTTGTGGTACTGTTACCATTGGTTACAATAACAGGGGTAGTTCTGTCATATGCACTCCCTCTAAATAGCAGTGTTCCGTTAATGCTCAGCTGTTTAGTAATATGTAGTTGGGTGCCTGCGGTCAGCATAAATTTAGGCAGGTTCCATGGTTCGGCTTCGCTGCCCATTTTGTAGTCTTTGTATTCAACTCTGGCAAATACATTCACTACATCCGACACTTTCACATCCAATTCTCCATTTACACCAGTGATGGTTGCCGTACCGTTGTCGTACACAATCCCAAACTGGTTATGGTTATATGAATTGGAATCGAGCAGCAGCAATGGCATATTTTTTACCTTATTTCTGAAGACGGTGAATTTAAAGCCAACTCCTGGAGCTACAGTGCCTTTTATGCCGGCTGCCAGGTCAAGCCGGTCGACAGAGTTCACAATCGGACTATGATCAAGCCCTGCGACAGAGTTTTGGACACTGAGATTATTTCCAAGGAACGGATTTTCCTCAGACAGATCGCGTAATGATGTTTTATTTACATCGCCTTTTACTTCTGCAAACAGGCGCACATATTTTGGTATCACCTGGAATTCCAGCCTGGCAGCCGGGAAGATATATGCTTTTGTGGTGGCTCCAAATCCTCTTACCAGATTTACTCCTGCGTCGATCTTATAGTTATCACCCTGGAATTTTAAATATGGGTTCAACCGTACCAGATTGTTATTAATAGAATAGGCACTGTCCTTTTGTGAGCTCATATCCACAGATGCGCCTAAGCCAGCGTAGAATTGTTTAATGGTTTCATTAACAAAACCGCTCAGCACAATATTATTTTCTTTAGTGGCGAAAGCATTGTTCCACAAATAACCGTCGATTTTTGCTGCGTAGGTGAAGGCATTTTCTTCATCCTTAAACCTTTTAGCTACTTCGAGGCCGCCGGTTATGGTATTGAAATGCTGTGCTAACGGACTATATGACTGTGGGGGATTATTTGGATCGAAACCATAGAAATAAGTGCCTCTGCGATTATATCCTACGCGGGCGGTAATATCATTATCATCAACAATGCCTTTAATAAATATACCTGCTTCATCACGGCTTTCGTTTTGTTTAGGAATACTGCCTGATTGGGCAATGTGCCTGCCATAGCCGCCTACTTGCAGGGCCTTATCCTGGCCGTTATTGATATAAACCTCACCAAAAGTGGTTTTCATATTACCCAGTCCAATACGGGCATAATTGTTTGACGGTATCGAATCCTGCTCTTTAGGCATTTGCATTGCCTCGAGCTGGCGAATATCAGTATTGCGCTCCAGGCGTTTGTCTAACGGAAAATAAGTCAACGGTGCTTTAAAGGGCGTCTTATCTTCCAAATCAGGGTTGCGGCGGATCTTCACCGCATCAGCTAAAACAGGTTTATAAGCGGTTGTTACCACTACTTCTTCCGATAAACCACCCGGGTTTTGATTTTTAGCCTGCGCCTGTCCGCCTTTTTTGATAGTATCCTGTGCGGAAGATGAAACGTTTGGCTTTTTAGCGGCAGTTTTTGGTTTTTCTGCAGGTTTTTTTGCCGTGGTGGCTTTTTTATCTTTAGTAGTAGTTTTATTTTGTGCGTTAGCAGGAGCAAAGTAAAATACTATTACTAAGGTAAGCAGCGCGTATATATATCTTGATCTGATCATTGCTTGTCTTTTCCTATTCTTTGTTATCCT
>Ga0157374_10001475_pt1 | contig 19870 bp, 17 predicted proteins | sample M25metaG_FD_115308 | JGI IMG/M metagenome (GOLD analysis project Ga0157374, IMG submission 115308) | Miscanthus rhizosphere microbial communities from Kellogg Biological Station, Michigan, USA - M2-5 metaG | ecosystem: Host-associated > Plants > Roots > Rhizosphere > Soil | place: USA: Michigan... | reverse complement strand
TCGCGCGCGCGTACGGCGCGTACGAGCAGCGGCAGAGCGGCACCTGGTTCATGATCGCCGCGCCGTCGACGAGCCAGCCGATCGTCCCCATGTCGGCCCAGGTGAGCGTCGGGTAGTTGAAGATCGAGCTGTACTTGGCCTTGCCGGAGTGCAGCGCCTCGACGAGCTGGTCGCGCGACGTGCCGAGCGTCTCGGCGGCGGCGTAGAGGTAGAGGCCGTGGCCGGCTTCGTCCTGCACCTTGGCCATGAGGATGGCCTTGCGCTTGAGCGTCGGCGCGCGCGTGATCCAGTTGCCCTCGGGCAGCATGCCGACGATCTCCGAATGCGCGTGCTGGCTGATCTGGCGCACGAGCGTCTTGCGGTAATGCTCGGGCATCCAGTCCTTCGCCTCGATGAAGTCGCCGGCGTCGACGCGCTCGTCGAACGCCTGCTGGTGCGCCACCTCCTCGGCCGAACGGACCGCCTTCGGCACGTCGTCGCGGTCCTTGCCCATCGTGTCCATCGCTTGCGTGTACATCGCTTCTCCTTCAGCGAGCGCGTCGATCAACGACCCGCTTCGCCTTGCCGACGAGCGTCCGCTCGATCGACTCCGGCGACCCGACGTCGACCGTGGTCGAGATGCCGATCAGCGTCTTGATCCGGTGCCTCAGCGCCGCAGCGATGTCTTCGCGGTTCGCTTGCGCGTGTTGCGGCAGAACTTCGCAGCGCACCTCGACCGCGTCGAGGTTGCCTTCGCGGGTGACGACAAGCTGGTACTGCCCCGAGAGCTGGCCGTGCGCGAGGACGATCTCCTCGATCTGCGTCGGGAAGAGGTTGACGCCGCGGATGATCAGCATGTCGTCGCTGCGGCCAACGATCTTGCCCATCCGGCGCATCGAGCGCGCGGTCGGCGGCAGCAGGCGCGTCAGGTCGCGCGTGCGATAGCGGATGACCGGCAGCGCCTCCTTGGTGAGCGTCGTGAAGACGAGCTCGCCCTCGGCGCCGTCGGGCAGCACCTCGCCGGTCGCGGGATCGATGATCTCGGGATAGAAGTGGTCCTCCCAGACGACCGGGCCGTCCTTGGTCTCGACGCACTCGCTCGCAACGCCTGGCCCCATCACTTCCGAGAGGCCGTAGATGTCGACCGCGTCGATGCCGGCCTGCGTCTCGATCTCCTTCCTCATCGCTTCGGTCCACGGCTCGGCGCCGAAGATGCCGATCTCGAGGCTCGTCGACTTCGGATCGATGCCCTGCCGCACGAGCTCCTCGATCAGCACCTGCATGTACGACGGCGTGACCATGATGATCTTCGGCTTCAGGTCGACGATCAGCTGGACCTGCTTTTCGGTCTGCCCGCCCGACATCGGAATCACGGTGCAGCCGAGCCGCTCGGCACCGTAGTGGGCGCCGAGGCCGCCGGTGAAGAGGCCGTAGCCGTAGGCGATGTGAACGGTGTCGCCGGGCCGCCCGCCGGCGGCGCGGATCGAGCGCGCGACGAGATCGGACCAGACGTCGATGTCGCCGAGCGTATAGCCGACGACGGTGGGCTTGCCGGTCGTCCCCGACGACGCGTGGATGCGCGCGATGCGCTCGCGCGGCACCGCGAAGAGACCGTAAGGATAGTGGTCACGCAGGTCGCTCTTCACGGTGAACGGAAAGCGCGCGAGGTCGGCGAGCTCCTTCAGGTCGTCGGGATGGACGCCCTTGGCATCGAACGCCCTGCGGTAGTGCGTGACGTTGTCGTACGCATGGCGAACGCTCCAGAGCAGCCGCTCGAGCTGCAGCGCGCGCAGCTCGTCGGTGCTCGCGCGCTCGATCGGCTCGAGCTCGCCCGGCAGGGGTCGACGCGGCGTCATGGCGCCTCCTCGTTGAGCGCCACCGGGACGACGGTGCGGCCGGTCAGCGTCGACGAGCGGCCGCGGACGAGCGCGACACGCTCGCCGGCGCGATTGGTGACGACGATGTCGTAGACGCCGGTGCGGCCGCTGCGCGAGACCTCGGTCGCCGTGGCGGTGAGCAACTCGTCGCCCTCGACCTGCTGCAGGAAGTCGACCGTCAGCCCGGCGGCGACAGTGAGCTGGTTGCGCGAGTTGCAGGCGAACGCGAACGCCGAATCGGCGAGCGTCGTGATGAAGCCGCCGTGGCAGATCGCGTGGCCGTTCAGCATGTCGTCGCGCACTGCCATCTCGAGCGTCGCGGTGCCGGCACCGAGCGCAACGATCCGGATGCCGAGCGACTGCGACGCCCGGTCGGAGGCGTACATGTGCGCGCCGACCTGCTCGGGCGTCGGGCGATCGTCGCTGTCGTTGGACATGGCCACCGCTCAGCGATCGCGAAACGTCGGCGCGCGCTTTGCCATGAACGCGGCGACGCCCTCGGCGAAGTCGGGCGCGGCGCCCAGCGTGCGCTGGACGTCGGCCTCGAGCGCGAGCGCGGCGGCGAGGTCGAGCTGCTGCGCGGCGTCGAGCGCCTGCCGCGTTGCAACGAGCGCCTTCGTCGGCAGCGTCGCGAGGCGCGCTGCGAGCGCATCGACCTCGGCGGCGAAGCTGTCGTCGTCGACGCACTTCCAGATCAGGCCGATCCGCTCGGCGTCGGCAGCAGCGAGCTTGTCGGCGAGCATCGCGAGGCCGAACGCGCGCGCACGGCCGACGAGGCGCGGGAGCAGCCATGTGCCGCCGCAGTCGGGGATGAGGCCGATCTTCGAGAACGCCTGCAGGAAGCTTGCCGAGCGAGTCGCGACGACGACGTCGCAAAGCAGCGCGAAGTTCGCGCCGGCGCCGGCGGCGACGCCGTTGACCGCGGCAACGACCGGCATCGGCATCGAGCGGATGCGAAGCGCCAGCGGCTTGTAGAAACGCTCGATCGCATTGCCGACGTCGGTCGGCGCGCCTTCGCTCTTCGGTGCGACCGCCGGATCGGCAAGGTCTTGGCCGGCGCAAAAGCCCCGGCCGCTGCCGGTGACGACGAGGCAGCGCACGTCGGTGTCGGCGGCGGCGGCGTCGAGCGCCTCGCCGAGCTCGCCGTGCATCGCACCGGTGAAGCTGTTGAGCGCCTGCGGGCGGTTCAACGTCAAGGTGCGAACGTTGCCGGAATGACGGACGAGAACGAGCGGCTCTGCCACGTGGGTCTCCTCTTGGGGGGCCTGGCGCGGCGCGAAACATCGTCGACCGACCGGTAGGTAAATTCTAACGGCAGCCGCGCGCCGCCGGCAAGACGGCCCGGTCAGGGCCGTTTGAGGAACGCGAGCAGGCGCCGCTCGTGGGCGTCGAGGCCGCCTTTGCGCTCGGCTGCGAGGGCAGCGCGCAGCTCGTCGTCAAGCCCGCCCGCGAGGAGCTCGAGGACGCGCGGATGCACGTACGACTTCTTGCAGACCGCGATCGTGTTGCCCAGGCGCCGGGCGACCTCGGCGAGGAGCTCCTTGGCGCTCGGCCGCCTGCCGTCGCCGGACTCCGAGCGCTCGAGCCACAGCGCGAGCGCGTGCGCCGTGCCGTGCCAGGTGCGGAAGTCCTTGGCAGTGAAGTCGGCGCCGCCGGCTTCGCGGATGTAGTCGTTGACGTCGGCCGAGCCGACGCCGTGCGGCACGCCGTCCTCGTCGACGTACTGGAAGAGGTCCTGCCCGGGCATCGCCTGGCAGCGGCGGACGACGCGGGCGACGCGCGGATCGTCGAGCGCGACCTCGTGCTCCTTGCCGCTCTTGCCGCGAAAGCGGAGCTTCAGCGTGGTGCCCGACACCGCGACATGGCGGTTGCGCAGCGTCGTCAGGCCGAACGACTTGTTCTCGCGCGCGTACTCCTCGTTGCCGATGCGAACGTAGGTGGTGTCGAGCAGGCGCACGATCGTCGCCAGCACGGTCTCGCGGCGCGGCATCGTGCCGACCGGCGCGGCGAGCTCGGCCCTCACGCGCTTGCGGATCTTCGGCAGCACGGCGCCGAACTCGAGCATGCGGTCGAACTTGTGCCGGTCCTTCGCGATCCGCCACTCGGGGTGGTAGCGGTACTGCTTGCGGCCGCGCGCGTCGCGACCGGTCGCTTGCAGATGGCCGTTGGGCCGCACGCAAATCCAGACCTGCTCGTAGGCCGGCGGGATCGCGAGCCTGCGGATGCGATCGAGCTCGGCCTTGGCGCGGATGCGCTTGCCGTTCGCGCCGACGTAGGCGAACCCCTCGCCCTTGCGGATGCGCCGAATCCCCGGCACGTCATCGCTGACCCAGACGAGCCCGGGCGGCGCGTCGCCGTCGGCCGATGCCGCCGCGGGTCGAGAACTGCGGGCGACCGCCGCGCCGACGCTGCTGCCGTTCAGTGGGCGACGGCGGGAGGCGCGGGCGTTCGTGGCTCGCGCACCGGCTCGGCCGGCGCCGGCCGTGGATCGTCGATCGCCGGCGGCACGCCCTGCGGGTTCTGCGGCGTCGGCGGCAGCGGCGTCGGCGGAATCGGTTTCGGCGGCTCGGGGTCCGGTCGGCAAGATGTGTTCGGCAAGCAAGCAGGCTCGAAGAGGAACAGCGCTCGCCCGGGCAAGCGCCATGCCGAACGACGCCGCGGCCGACGGGAGCGTGCCTTGCCCGAGCGGGCGGCGCCCGCCGCGGCAACCTTCGAATCTCCAGCCGTCGATGCCCGCGAAGACCCGACGAACGCCCTCCTCTTCTCGCTCCTGGCGTCAGCGCCTGCCGCGCGTGCTGCGCCAGACCTTCGGCCTTCGCCGGCTGCGCGAAGGCCAGGACGACGCGATCGCGAGCGTGATGTCCGGGGCACCGACGCTCGCGCTGATGCCGACCGGCGCCGGCAAGTCGCTCTGCTACCAGCTCCCCGCGCTCCTGCTGCCCGGACCGACGCTCGTCGTCTCGCCGCTGATCGCGCTGATGAAGGACCAGTGCGACAAGCTGCGCGCGCTCGGCGTCGCCGCCGTGCAGTTGAACAGCGCCGTCGGTGCCGACGAGATCGCCGCCGCCGAAGAAGCGATCGCCGCCGGCAGCGCGAAGATCGTCTTCACGACCCCGGAGCGCCTCGCCGACGGCGCGTTCGTCGAGCTGCTCGCGCGCCATCCGCCGAGCCTCGTCGTCGTCGACGAAGCACATTGCATCTCGCAGTGGGGCCACGACTTCCGGCCGGCGTTCCTCGAGATCGGCAGCGCGCTCCCGCAGCTCGGCAAGCCGACCGTGCTCGCGCTGACGGCGACCGCGACCGAGGCAGTCATCGACGACATCGCGCGCCAGCTCGGCGTCGGCCGCTTCGCCGTCGTCCACACCGGGCTCTACCGCGCCAACCTGCACTACCGCGTGCTCCAGGTCACCAACGAGGAGGACAAGCTCGAGCGCGCGATCACCCTCGTCGCCGCAAGCGACGGCGCGGGGCTCGTCTACACCGCGACCGTGAAGGCGGCCGAGCAGGTGTACGCAGCGCTGCGCAACGCCGGCATCGACGCCGCCGTCTACCACGGCAAGCTCTCGGCGACCGATCGCCGCGAGCGCCAGGAGGCCTTCATGGCAGGCACTGCGCGGGTGATGGTCGCGACCAACGCGTTCGGCCTCGGGATCGACAAGCGCGACACGCGCTTCGTCGTCCACTACCAGATGCCGGGCGGGCTCGACGCCTACTATCAGGAGTCGGGCCGCGCCGGTCGCGACGGCGGCGACGCCGACTGCACGCTGCTCTTCCTGCACAGCGACAAGGCCGTGCAGCAGTTCTTCCTCGCCGGTCGCTACCCGGCGAAGGAAGACGTCGCCGACCTCTACGGCGCGCTGCAGACACGGCCCGAAGACGGCGGCGCCTGGACGCTCGAGCGGCTGCGCGACGCGATCGATCGCCCGAAGGCGAAGCTGCAGGTCGCGCTCAGGCTCTTGCGCCACCGCGGCGTCGTCCGCCAGGAGCAGGACGGTACGTTCGTGCCGACTCGCGCCGGCCTCGACGTCGACGCGCTCGAGAAGCTTCTCGTGTCGTATCGCGAGAAGCGCGAGCAGGACCGCGCGATGCTCGAGCGGATGGTGTTCTACGGCCAGACCGGGCAGTGCCGATGGAAGGTGCTGCTCGAGAACTTCGACGCCGCTGAGGGTTTCGATCGCTGCGGGACGTGCGACAACTGCGTCCGCCTCGCCGCGGCGTTCGCCGCTGCAGAGCGCGACGATGCAACCCGGGACGATGCGCACGCCGCCGACCGTGCCGCGTACTCGCCGACGCTTCCGCAGGCGGGTGATCTGGTGCGCGTGCCGCGGTATGGGCGCGGCGTCGTCGAGTCGGTGAGCGCCGAGGGCGTCACCGTCGTCTTCCCGGAAGGCGCGCGCCGCGTCTTCCTGCCTTCCTTCGTTCGCGGTGTGCAGACGCGCGCGCGCCGTCCGCGCGGGCCAGCAAAAGTTACCGCAAGCGCTTCCTGAATCGAGCTTCATCGACCTGTCACGCGCCGGCGCGAACACTCGTCTTCAGAGGAGAAATCGAGCCGGCCGCGACATGGCACGGGTGTTGCTCCCAAGCCCCCCGCTCATGCAGCGCGCGATCGCTCCGCGCGCTCCTTCGAACCCAATTCAGAACCGCATCGACCATGAGTTTCCCGACCCTGCAAACGCGCCAGCGCCAACAACACACCGTCACGCCGCGACTGCAGCACGCAGTCCGTCTGCTGCAGCTCTCGTCGCTCGACTTCGCGCAGGAGGTGCAGGAGGCGATGGGGCGCAACCCCTTCCTCGAGGTCGAGGACTCGCCGCCGGATGCCGGCCGCGTCGACGTCGGCCCCATGAACGGCGACGGCGAGGTGCGCGGCATCGACCTCGAGGCGACCGCGCCGATCGCCGACGCCCCGTACGAGCGCGAGAGCTGGCAGCAGTCGTCGTCGAGCGTGCGCCAGTCGAGCACCGACAGCGACGTCGCCGCGCTCGACATGATCGCCGCCGACGTGGGCCTGCGCCAGCACCTGCACGGCCAGATCAACGTCCTGCCGCTCAACCAGCGCGACCACGCGCTCGCCTGCGCGATCGTCGAGTCGCTCGACGACGACGGCTACCTGCGCGTCGACCTCGACGAGATCGCCGCCACCTCCGGCATGAATCCCGCGGTCGACACCGACGAGATGCAGATCGCGCTGAAGCGCGTCCAGGCGCTCGACCCGCCCGGCATCGCCGCGCGCAGCGTCGGCGAATGTCTGCTCCTGCAGCTGCCGCAGATCGAGGACGCCGAAGTGCGCGAGGTCGCGCGCGCGATCATCGCCGAACACCTCGACCGGCTCGCGCAGCACGACGTCAACGGCCTCGCACGCCAGCTCAAGAAGACGCCGGCGCAGGTCGAAGCGGCGTGCGAGCGGATCCGCCACCTGAGCCCCAGGCCCGGCTGGAACGTCGAGCCGACGGCGACGCAGTTCATCACGCCCGACGTCATCGTGCGAAAGATCCGGGGTCGCTGGACGGCGTCGCTCAACCGCGCTGTCGTGCCGCGCGTCAAGCTCAACCAGGTGTACGCGTCGATGTTCCAGGAGCACCGCGAGAGCCAGCACGGAGAGCTCGCGCAGCACCTGCAGGAAGCGCGCTGGACGGTGAAGAACGTCCAGCAGCGCTTCTCGACGATCCTGATGGTCGCCGAGGCAATCCTGAAGCGCCAGCAGCACTTTCTCGAGTTCGGCCCGATGGCGATGAAGCCGCTCGGCCTGCGCGAGATCGCCAACGAGCTCGGCCTGCACGAATCGACCGTCTCGCGGGTGACCAACAACAAGTACATGGCGACGCCGGTCGGCGTCTTCGAGCTCAAGTACTTCTTCTCGCGCGAGATGGCAACGGCGAGCGGCGGCGCCTGCTCGGCGACGGCGATCCGCGGCGTCATCAAGGGGATGATCGATGCCGAGAATCCCGGCGACCCGCTCTCGGACGCGCAGATCGCGCGCCTCCTCGTCCGCCAAGGGCTGAAGGTGGCGCGCCGCACCGTCACCAAGTACCGCCAGCTGCTCAAGGTGCCGTCGGTCGAGCGCCGGCGCAGGATCGGCCGGCCGACCACGGGCGACGCGGTTGCCTGAGCGCTCGTCTTCGCCGGTCCGGGGCTTCGGAGGCATGCCGATTGCCGCCTCAGGGCCCGCCGTCGTACAAGGGAGAGACGACGACGACCCAAGGCTGGCGGTGGCAGGCGAAACGCAACGACCCCCTTCCGAAGCGAGCTCCGACGGAACCCGCGCCGCGGCAACCGCCGCCGGCAAGGACTCGGTCCAACTGCTCGAAGCAGCGCCGGTCCTGATCTGGAGCGCCGGGCTCGATCGCGCCAACGACTGGTTCAGCCCGTCGTGGACGAGCTTTACCGGACGCAGCGGCGCCGAGCTGCTCGGTGACGGCTGGACCCGCTCGGTCCACCCCGAAGACCTCGACCGCTGCCTCGGCATCCGGGCGACGAGCTTCGAGGCGCGCGCGCCGTACTCGATGGACTTTCGCCTGCGCCGCCACGACGGCGAATACCGCTGGATGCTCGACAACGGCGTGCCGAGGATCGGCAGCGACGGCGCAGCGGTCGGCTACGTCGGAAGCTGCGTCGACATCCACGAGAGGAAGGAGCTCGAGGAGACGCTCGCCGAGCGGACCCAGCAGTTGCGCCTCGCCGAGCGGCGTCAGGGCCAGTTCCTCGGCATGCTTTCGCACGAACTGCGCAACCCGCTCGCGCCGATCGCCAACGCCGCCAGCGTGCTCAGAACGCTCGAACACACCAATCCGATCCTGGTGCGTCTGCGCGAGATCCTCGAGCGCCAGGTCGGCCGGCTCGGCCATCTGATCGAGGAGCTGATCGACGTCACCCGCGCGGCGCAGGGCCAGGTGACCCTCGTGCGGGAGAGGATCTCGGTCGAGAGCGTCGTGCAGGCCGCGGTCGCGAGCAGCCACGACAAGCTCACCGTCGGCGGCCACCAGCTCGACGTCGACGTCCCCGACGAGCGGCTCTTCATCCGCGGCGACCGCGATCGGCTCGCGCAGGCTCTCAGCCACCTGATCATCAACGCCGCCAAGTTCACCTTCCAGCCGAACACGGTGACGATCGGCGTCCGCCGCGCCGCGAAGACGGTCCACATCTCGGTCAAGGACCGCGGCGTGGGAATCGATCCGAAGTTCCTGCCGCATGCGTTCGAGCTGTTCGCGCAGCAGGACCTGAGCCGCGCGCGCACGCTCGGCGGCCTCGGCGTCGGCCTGACGCTGGCGCGGCGGATCGCGCAGCTGCACGGCGGCGATGTCGAAGGATTCAGCGAGGGCCCCGGCCACGGCAGCGAGTTCGTTCTCTGGCTGCCGCTCCTCGAAGGCGACGCCGACGAGGCCGACGACGACGACGCCGAGATCCCCAGGCTGAGCGAGAGCTACCGCGTCCTCATCGTCGAGGACAACGCCGACGCGCTCGAGAGCCTGCGCCTGCAGATGGAGCTCTGGGGCACCGAGGTCAGCACCGCGAAGAGCGCCCAGGAGGCGCTCGCGGTCGCCGAACGCGTGCGGCCGCAGATCGTGCTCTGCGACATCGGGCTTCCCGGCATGGACGGCTTCTCGCTGATCGAGCCGATGAAGCGAAAGCTGAAGGGATCGCCGGTCGTCTTCGCCGCCGTCACCGGGTACGCGAGCCTCGGCGATCAGCAGCGCGCGCTCGACGCCGGCTTCGACGCGTTCTTCGTCAAGCCGCTCAACGCGGCCGGGCTCGCCAACCTGCTTCGCTCGTATCCGGGCACTGTCGCCGCCTGAGACGCGGTCAGCGGACCTCGTCGAGCGTGCCCGGCTCGGGAAGCGGCTCGCCGTCCTCGGCGGCGTATTCCTTCAGCCGGTTGTAGAGCGTCTTCAGGCTGATGCCGAGCGTGGCCGCCGTCTTCTCCTTGTGGCGCCCGAGGTGCTCGAGCGTCGCGAGCGTCAGCAAGCGGTCGGCCTCGGCGAGCGTCGTGCCGACGCGCAACGTCACCGACGGCACTGTGGCGCTCGCCGACTCCGCGGCGCCAGACGCGGGCAGGCCGTCGTCGTGGATCGTCGGCCCCGGCGTCATGACGTAGGCGCGGTAGACGACGTTGCGCAGCTCGCGGACATTGCCCGGCCACCGGTACGTGGCGAAACGCTCGAGGACGTCGCCGCCGAGCCGCTTGACGCCGCCCTCGCGCTCGCCGATCTGCGCGAGGAAGTGCTCGGCGATCAGCGGAATGTCCTCGACGCGGTCGCGCAGCGGCGGCAGGTGGATCGGAAAGACGTTGAGGCGATAGAGCAGGTCCTCGCGCAGCTTTCCCTTGGCGACCGCGTCGGCAGGATTGCGGTTGGTCGCGGCGACGATTCGGACGTCGGTCTCCTGGACCTGCGTCGAGCCGACGCGCATGAAGGTCCCGGTTTCGAGGACGCGCAGGAGCTTCACCTGCAGGTCGAGCGGCATCTCGGTGATCTCGTCGAGCAGCAGCGTGCCGCCGTTGGTGCGCTCGAAAAAGCCCAGGTGCTGGCGATCGGCGCCGGTGAAGCTGCCTTTCTCGTGGCCGAAGATCTCGCTCTCCATCAGGTGCGGCGAGATCGCGCCGCAGTTGACGCCGAGGAACGGCTGGCTGCGGCGGCGGCTGAGGTCGTGCAGGGTGCGGGCGACGACCTCCTTGCCGGTCCCGCTTTCGCCGGTGATGAAGACCGAGACGTTGGTGCCGGCGACGCGGACGATCTGCTGGTAGACCTTGCGCATCGTCTGCGAGCGGCCCCAGAGCTCGCCGAAGTGGCCTTCCTCGTCGAGCACCGACTGCATGTCGCCGGCAGCCGCCTTCAACGTCGAGGGCCGCGTGACCCGCGACAGCACCCCCTTCAGCTGCTTCAGGCTCATCGGCTTGACGAGATAGTCCGCAGCGCCGAGACGCAGTGCCTGGATCGACGTTTCGAGGCTCGCGTGGCCGGTGATGAGGACGAGCTCGGTGTTGGGCAGCTGCTTGGCGTCGTGGAACAGCTCCATGCCGCTGCCGTCGGGAAGCATGAGGTCGAGCAGGACGATGTCGGGTTCCTGCAGCGCCATCTGGCGACGCGCATCCTGGAGCGAGCCGGCGGTCGCGACTGTGAAACCCTCGTTGGCGATCAGCATCGCCATCGTTTCAGCGGCGTCTGAATCGTCGTCGACGAGCAAGGCGTGAGGCACTCGGAACCATCCTTCAAACCGCGACCGGTCTTGTCCCTTCGCTCGCCAAACGGACGCTCGCCGCGCGTCCTGGCGCGGCGGCGGTGCGCAGCTGAGCAGGGAACCTGCCGGTCGTCCGGCGCCACTCCCAATCCGGCGCCGTCGTCCTGATCTTAGGCACGCGCTTCCCAAGCCTCCATTCAGCGCGAGCCGATTCCCGCGTCGGATTCTGCCTACGCGTCGATGACGCCGCGATGAGAATAGGTGTTGCGACTGTGGTATTGGCTGCCCGCACCGGATTCGTCGCGGCAGTGCGCCCTAGCGCGCCGGATCGGGGTGCCAGCCGAGGGCGACGAGGAGGACTGCAAAGCCGAGCACGTAGGCGACGGCGACGTGCCAGCCGGCGACCAGCCACGCCCTTGCCGACCTCGCCTCGGCGAACTGGCTCGCGAGCGCGACCCCCGCCGACGACCCGAACCAGACCATCGAGCCGCCGAAGCCGACCGCGTACGCGAGGAATCCCCAGTCGTAGCCGCCCTGGCGGAGTGCGAGCGCGGTGAGCGGAATGTTGTCGAACACGGCCGAAACGAAGCCGAGGCCGAGCGCGACCTGCCACGACGCCGCCGGCAGCGCTTCGACCGGCATCATCGACGCCGACAGCACGAGGCTCACCAGAAAGACGCCGCCGCGCGTCGCCGACGGCAGCACGCGCCAGTCGGGCGGAACGAGCGCTGCGCAGGCGAGCAGCGCCAGCCAGACGCCGAGCCCGATCGCAGGCAGGCGGTCGAGCACGCTGCCGTGGCTCAGCTGGGCGACGACGTTGACGACGATCGCGGTGACGAGAACCGCGACGACGACGGCGATCCGTCGGCGGTCGACGCGAACATCGGCGGGGACATCCCTCATGATCGGCTGCAGCGCGTGCTGCTGCCGCGCGGCGAGGATGCCGAAGAACACGAGCGCCGGAATCGCGGCGACGTAGGCCTCGAGCACCTGCAGCGGCTTCACGCCGTCGATCCACATCATCGTCGTCGTCGTGTCGCCGACGACGCTGCCCGAACCGCCGCCGTTCGACGCGGCGACGATCGCGGCGAGATAGCCGACGTGGACGCGGCCGCGGTAGAGCGCGTGCGCCATCGCACCGCCGATCAAGGCGGCGGCGATGTTGTCGAGAAAGCTCGACAGCACGAAGACGACGACGAGCAGCGCGAAGCCGCCCTTCCAGTCGTCGGGAAGGAGCGCGGGCAGCAGGATCGGGACGCGGCTCTCCTCGAAGTGGCGTGCGAGCAGCGCGAAGCCGACGATCAGCAGCAGCAGGTTGACGAGGAGCACCCACTCGCTGGACAGGTGCGCGGCGAGACCGGCGACGCCGGCGCCTTCGCGAAACGACGAGAACGCGACCTTGTAGAGCGCGATCGTCACGAGGCCGATCAGGGCGATCCGCAGCGAGTGGTGGTGCGACAGCGCGATGCCGGCGAGGACGACGGCAAAGAGCACGAACTCGATCGGAATTCCGGCGACGGCGGGGTTCGCGTGGTGCATCGGGAACGGTGCGCGTAGCGCCCGCGTCGATCCTGGGTGCGCCGATTGAACGCGAAACGGCGCGCCGCGCGCATCAGGGAAGCCTCCGTTGCCGCAGCGGCGGCGGGCTCAGTGCGCCATCAGCACCGGAGCCGGAGGCTGCGCGAGCAGCGCCCGCGTGACACCGCCGAACACCTGCTCGCGGATCCTGCTGTGCCCATAGCAGCCCATGACGACGAGGTCGCAGCGGAGCCGCTCGACCTCGGCGCGCAGCGCGTTTTCGACGTGCGACACCCTCGCATGCGTCGACATCCGCGCGTCGATGTCGTGACGGCGAAGCCAGTGGCCGACGTCGAGGCCGCTGAACGGCGCCGCCGGCGTCCGCGCCGACCAGCTCGCGACGTGGACCTCGGCGGCGCGCTGCAGCAGCGGCAGCGCCGCCTTCAACGCGCGTGCCGCCTGCACCGAGCCGTTCCAGGCGACGAAAGCGCGCTCGCCGACGGTTTCGCGGCGCAGCGGATGGGGGACGACGAGCGCCGGCGCCGCGCTCTGCAGGACGACGGCTTCGACGAACCCGTGCGGCGGCCCGCCGTCGTCGCCGTCGGTCGGCGCGCCGACGATGAGCAGGTCGGCGTAGGCGGCCTCGGCGACGAAACCGTGGACGATCGTGTCACCGACGACGTCGCACCACACGCACTCGCGCTCGCCCGTAGCGGCGAGCGCCATCAGCCGCTCGCGCTCGCCCTCCCTCGGCGCGATGCGCTCGGCGACGGCCTGCAACGCGGCGCTTGCCGAGTACGCAAACGACGCCTGTGCGGGACTCGGCCGTACGCCGAACAGCGCGGTCAGCTCGGCACCGTGGCGATCGGCGAGCGCGTGGGCGACGGCGAGGCGCGACGCGCTGCCCTGGCGGGCGTCGAGATGGAGCAGGATCGAGCGGATCTCGTTTGGCACGCTCACGCGCCGGCGCGCTTGGCGACAGGCGAGTACATGTCGAGCAACTGCATCCGCGTCGCGCGCAGCCGCTCGGAGACTACGCCCATCAGGCGCAGCAGGAATGCGTTGCCGAATTCCGGGTCGCTGCCGAACGTGGCGAGGAGGTCGTCGCCTTCGATCGCGAGCGCGGTCACCTGGTCGAGCGCGCGCGCCTGGAAGTGCTTCGCCTGGTGTCGCAGCACGGCCGACCAGTCGAAGACGTCGCCGGCGTAGAGCGTCTGCACGCGCAGCAGGTAGTCGGGAACCTCGAGCTCGAGCGCCACCATCCCCTCGACGAGCAGATAGAGCACCGAGTAGCGGTCGCCCTCGTGGAAGATGACCTGGTTCGGCGCGAAGTGAACCTCCTTGGCCATCGCGGCGAGGCGTGCCCGATGCTCCGGGCGCAGCTCGGCGGCGAACGGATGCGATTCGAGAACATTCAACGCGCCGCCGTTCATCGCCTACTCCCGCTACCGACGAGGCCTCGATTGTCCCGGTGTGGCAGGGCGGCCGATTGACCTGCCTCAAGCGCCTTGCGCTGCCGAGCCGCGATGCTCGAGCCTGGCCTTCAGAAAGCCGCTCGCCGCGTAGCGCGTGACGCGGCGATAGAAGCGCGCGGTGAGGCGATCGACCATCGCGCTGTAGGCATCGACGAGCTCGGGGCGGATGCTGAAGTGATCGTAGTTGACGACGACATCGACCCGGCGGCCGAGCGGCTCGACCGCGCGCGTCACCGCCGCCTCGATCTCCTCGACGTCGGCGAGCCCGTCGACGACGTGGCCCTCGAAGTCGATGAAGAGAACGTTGCTGCTGTCGTCGAACGAGAGGCGCTGCGACAGCGGCAGCGCGAGCATGCGCTCGCGCAGGTTCATCGGCGCGGCGTCGAACAGCGCCGCGTCCATCGGCTTCAGGTCCGGGCTGATCGCGGGCGCGAAGTCCATCAGGGCGAGGATCTGCCGCTCGAGGTCGATGCCCGGCGCGATCTCGATCAGCTCGAGCCCGCCTTCGGCGAGTCGAAACACGCAGCGCTCGGTGACGTAGAGGACGCGCTGGCCGCGCTCGCGCGCCCGCGGGCCGCTGAAGGTGCGGTGCTCGACGGCGCGAACGAACTTGCGGCACGTGCCTTCGCGGTCGATCCGGATCTCGCCGTCGGCGACGTGGACCTGGAGCTCGCCGGTGGTGAACGTGCCGACGAAGACGACCTCGCGCGCCGCCTGGCTGATGTTGATGAAGCCGCCGGCGCCGGCGAGCCGCGGGCCGAACTTGCTGACGTTGAGGTTGCCGTCGGCGTCGGCCTGGGCGAGGCCGAGGATCGCGACGTCGAGGCCGCCGCCGTCGTAGAAGTCGAACTGGCTCGGCTGGTCGATCACCGCCTGCGTGTTGATCGCGGCGCCGAAGTTGAGCCCGCTCGCGGGGATGCCGCCGATGACGCCCGGCTCGGCGGTGAGCGTCAGCAGGTCGAACACCTTCTCCTCGGCGGCGACGTCGGCGACGCCCTCGGGCATGCCGATGCCGAGGTTGACGACCGCGTTGCGCTTGAGTTCGAGCGCGGCCCGGCGCGCGATCACCTTGCGCGCGCCGAGCGGGAGCGGCGCGAACGTGCTCAGCGGCACCCGCAGCTCGCCGGCGAACGCGGCGCTGTACTGCGTCGCGAACGTCTGCATGTGGTGCTCGGGGCGCTCGGCGACGACGACGCAGTCGACGAGGACGCCCGGCACCTTGACCTGGCGCGGGTGCAGCGAGCCGCGCTCGGCGACGCGCTCGACCTGCGCGATCACGATGCCGCCGCTGTTGTGCGCCGCCATCGCGATCGCGAGCGACTCGAGGGTCAGCGCCTCGTGCTCCATCGTCAGGTTGCCGTCGGGGTCGGCCGTCGTCGCGCGGATGATCCCGACCTGGATCGGAAACGCCTTGTAGAAGAGCACCTCCTCGCCGTCGATCTCCATCAGGCGGACGAGGTCGTGCTGCGTCGCCGCGTTGACCTTGCCGCCGCCCTGGCGCGGATCGACGAACGTTCCGAGGCCGACCTCGGTGAGCGTTCCCGGCTTGCCCGCGGCGATGTCGCGAAAGAGGTGCGAGATGACGCCCTGCGGCAGGTTGTACGCCTCGATCTCGCCGGCGACCGCGAGTTCCTGGAGCTTCGGGACGAGCCCCCAGTGGCCGCCGACGACGCGCTTGACGAGGCCGCGGTGGCCGAAGTGGTTGAGGCCCCGCGTCTTGCCGTCGCCCTGCCCGGCCGCGTAGACGAGCGTCAGCGCGCGCGGCGAGCCGACTCCCGCTTCGGCTTCGCTGGTCAGGAATCGCTGCTCGAGCGCGAGCGCGATGCCCTCGGCAAAGCCGATGCCGACGAAGCCGCTCGTCGCGACGGTGTCGCCGTCGTGAATCAGGCGAACGGCCTCGTCGGCGCTGACGATCTTGTTGCGCGGCGCCGAGTGCGACGCGTTGAACGTGTGAAGCTGCATGGCATCGGGACGAAGGGCGCCGCACGGCGACCCCGCCGACTGTGCCGCGCGGCGCCGCCAATTGCTAGCGGGTGGTGCCCCAAAGGCCAAGCACAACGACCGCACGGGCTGGACAACAATCGGGACATCCGGTCTCGAAGAGGAGGATGCGCCGTGCGACTGGCCCCCTATGTCAAGTTCCGCGAAGAGAAGTTCGGCGGCGTGCTGTTCGAGACACGCTCCGAAAAGGTCTACACCCTCAACCCCACCGGCGCCGCGGTGATTCGCGAGATCGCGAGCGGCAACGAAGCGGCGATCGCGGCGAAGCTGAAGGACCGCTTCGCCGACCAGAGCGGCGCGATCGAGCGAGAGGTCGGCGCATTCATCGCCGAGCTGCGCCAGCGCGGGCTCCTCGAGGCATGAGCGAAGTCGTCGCGCCGGCGGCCGCCGAGGCCGAGGACCTCGCCGCGCCGCTCTACGTCGCGTGGCAGATCACCAACGAGTGCAACCTCGCCTGCCTGCACTGCATCGAGGAGAGCGGGCCCGGGAAGGCGTTCGCCGACGAGCTCGATCGCGAGCAGGTCTTTTCCGTGCTCGACCAACTGCTCGACCGCGAGGTGCCGTACCTCTCGTTCTCGGGCGGCGAGCCGATGCTGCACCCGCATTTCTTCGCGATGGTCGAGCGCGCCTGCTCGCGCGGCGCGCAGCTCAAGATCGAGACCAACGCCCACTATCTCGACCCTGCGGACGCGGCGCGGCTCAAGGAGCTCGGCGTCAAGGCGGTGCAGGTCAGCCTCGACGGCGCCTCGACCGCGACCTTCGGCCGCATGCGCGTGCGCGGCGAGTTCGACAAGGTGCTCGACGGCATCCGGAACCTCCGCGACGCCGGCGTGCCGATCGAGATCAACTTCTCGCCGGCGAAGTTCAACCTGCACGAGATCGGCAACGTCGTCGATCTCGCGCACGAGCTCGGCGCGTACAGCTTCTACACCGGGCGCACGATGTACACCGGCAACGCCGTCAAGGCGTGGCGCCATCTCGAGGTGACCGACGCGCAGTACGACGAATACTTCGACGCCCTGCGCGCCAAGACCATCGAATATCGCGGCCGGATGCGCGTCTACTTCCACGAGGCGGGCCTGCTTGAAGAGCTGCGCTATCGCGTCCGGCACCCGGCGGCGCTCCTGATCGTGCTGCCGAACGGGCTCGTCAAGCTGATCAACGCGCTGCCGTTCGTCTGCGGCGATTTCCGCCGCGACACGCTCGACGAGATCTGGGCGAACTTCCGCCGGGCCTGGCGCGATCCGCGCGTCGCCGGCTTCGTCGACGAGCTCGCCGCCGATCCCGGCCGGACGCGGTCGCTGCACCAATGGATCGCGGTCTGAGCGGCACTGCGCTCGAACGTTCGCCGGCCGGGCGATCGCTCTGGCGGCGCATCCTCGCCGTCTGCAGCCTCGTTCGCTACCGCTTCTTTCTCTATGCCGGGCTGCTGCCCTATCTCCTCGGCGGGGCATGGGCGTACGCGATCGAGCACCGGTTCGACGCGACGCTCTTCTTCAGCGGGCTCGCCGGCGTCGTCCTCGCGGTCGTCGGCGTCGAGGCGTTCAACGAGTACTTCGACTCGCGCATGGGCACCGACCGCGTCTTCAACCCGGCCGAGCTTCCGCCGATGTCGGACGCGGTGCTCTGGCTCGGCGTCGCCGCGTTCGCCGGCGCGCTCGCGGTCGGCATCCACCTGACGATGCGCGGCGGCTGGCCGATCCTCGCGTTCGCGCTGCTCGGCGGCGTGGCGGCGATCTTCTATGTCGCGCCGCCGATCCGCTGGGCATACCGCGGCCTCGGCGAGCTCGTCATCGCGCTCTCGTACGGGCCGTGGATGGTGCTCGGCAGCATGTACCTGCACACGCGCGCGCTGTCGTGGCCGGCGCTCGTCGTCTCGCTCGTGCCGGGCTTTCTGATCATGGCGCTCGCGGTCGTCAACGCGATCCCCGACTTCCACCAGGACCGGCTCGTCGGCAAGCGCAACCTCTGCGTCCGACTCGGCCGCCGTCGCGCCGTCACGCTCTACGTCGCGCTCGCGTCCGCCGGCCTGCTCCTCGTTCCGATCGGCGTCGTCGCCGGCGTGCTGCCGTGGCCGTGCCTCGCGGCGTTGCTCGCGGTGCCGCTGCTCGTCAAGAGCGGACGCGTCGCACGCGCGACGTACGAGACGCCGCGCGCCTTCGTTCCCGCGGTGCGCAACGTCGTCACGTGCTATCTCGTCGCGGTGCTGCTCGTCATCGCCGGGCTGCTCGTGCACGCGACATGAGCGGCCGCGACGCGCACCCAGTCACGCAGCTCAGCGCGCCGCTCTTCATTTCGTGGCAGATCACGCGCGACTGCGACCTCTGCTGCCTGCACTGCTGCACCGAGTCGGCGCCCGGCAAGCGGCTGCCCGATGAGCTCGACGCCGACGAGGCGATGCGCGTCGCCGACCAGATCGTCGCGCTCGGCGTGCCGTACGTGATGCTCTGCGGCGGCGAGCCGCTCGTCGTGCCGCACTTTCTGGCCCTCGCCGAGCGGCTCGGCAACGCCGGCGTGCAGCTCAAGATCGAGACCAACGGCCAGCGCTTCGACGCCGCCATCGCCAGGCGGCTCGCCCGGCTGCCGATCCGCTCGATCCAGATCAGCCTCGACGGCGACACCGAGGCGACGTATGCGCGCCAGCGCGTCAACGGCTCGCTCGCCGCGGCGCACGCCGCCTGCCGCGCCGTGCGCGCCGCCGGCATGCCGCTCGAGGTCACGTTCGCACCGACGCGGATCAATCTGCACGAAGCCGAGGCGGTGATCGAGCGAGCGCGCACGCTCGGCGCGTTCCGTTTCAACTCCGGTCGATTGATGCGACTCGGAACCGCAGCGCGGCAATGGCATCGGCTCGAGCCAGCCGAAGCGGAGTGGACGGCTTACCGATCGCTCCTCGACCGCAATGCAGCACGGCTCGCCGGCGAGCTCGAGCTCTGCTACGAGCCGTTCGCGATCGCCGACGGACTCGCGGCGAGCGTGGCGAGCCCGCCGGCGACGCTGCTCGTCCTGCCCAACGGCTGGGTCAAGGTCGCGGCGGCGCTTCCGCACGTCTGTGCTGATCTACGTCATGACCGGCTCGAAGATGCGTGGAATGCCTATCGCGCGGCGTGGCACGGTGCTACAGTGCCCGCGGCGGCGCGGCGCGCGATCTCGGATCCAGCGCGCCTCGTGCACGCGAACCGCTGGCAACTGCTGGCGATCGAACCGAGTCCATTCAGGGAGAGTCCATGAGCGAACCCATCCAGACGATCCAACCCGCGAAGGGCGTCCATCAACCCAAGAGCGTCGCGCCGACGCCGCCCGACAGCAAGCCGGTCTGGGAGACTCCCAAGCTCGAGGATGTCTCCGAGCAGGTCATGGCGCAGCCGTACATCCGCTTCACCTGAATCCTGCTCCACACCCGAGGGGGCGCTCCGTCGATGAGTACGCGGCGCCCCTTTTTCTCGCCTGGCAGCTGACCAACCGCTGCACTGCGCGCTGCCTCGCGTGCTGCGAGGAGTCCGGCCCCGACAAGGCCTGGCGCGACGAGCTGACGGCGAACGAGGCGCTCGCCCTCGCCGACGCGATCGCCGCCTCCGGCATTCCCTACGTCGCCTTCGGCGGCGGCGAGCCGCTCGGCGTTGCGCACGCGTGGGGCATCTTCGAGCGCCTCGTCGCGAGCGGCGTCGCGATCAAGCTCGAGACCGACGGCAGCCGCATCGACGCCGCCGGCGCCGACCGCCTCGCCGAGCTCGCCGTCGACTGCGTGCAGATCTCGGTCGACGGTGCGACCGCCGCGACCCACGAACGCGTCCGCCCGGGCTCGAGCCACGCCGCCGCGATCGGCGCCATCGAGCGGCTCGTCAC
>Ga0157374_10001474_pt1 | contig 19873 bp, 17 predicted proteins | sample M25metaG_FD_115308 | JGI IMG/M metagenome (GOLD analysis project Ga0157374, IMG submission 115308) | Miscanthus rhizosphere microbial communities from Kellogg Biological Station, Michigan, USA - M2-5 metaG | ecosystem: Host-associated > Plants > Roots > Rhizosphere > Soil | place: USA: Michigan... | reverse complement strand
TGCCGGGCTGGAAGCCGCCGGTGATCGAGTCGATGTCGCGGAAGCCGGAGGGGGTGCCGGTCAGCTCGAGCTCGCCGGTGGAGAGCTTCTCGAGCCGGTCGACCTCGTCGTGAAGGATCTCGGAGAGCAGCTTGAAGTCGCTGGCCTGCTCCTTGTGGGCGACGTCGAAGAGCAGCTTCTCGGCCCGCTCCGAGAGCTCGCGCGGTTCGCCGTCACGCTCGTGCACCCAGCCCTGGATCTCCTGCCCGGCGCCAAGCAGACGGCGCAGCAGCGAGTTCTGCTGGACGATCTCGGCGTAGTGCTTGGCGTTGCCGGCGGCCGGCACCTTTGCCGCCAGCTCGGAGACGTAGTGCTTGCCCCCCGCCTCCTCGATCTGGTTGCGCTGGGTCAGCGACTCGCTGACGCTGAGCTCGTCAACGGGCTTGGAGGCCGCGTAGAGGTCGTGGATGCAACTGAAGATCGCTGCGTGCTTGTCGAGGTAGAAGTCGCCCGCGTTCAGCTTTACCTCATCGATAACCCGAGTCAGCGTCGGCTCGGCAACCAGCATCGCCCCCAACACCGATTCCTCAGCCTCGATGTTCTGCGGCGGGACGTGGGCTGTGGGAGCGGAGGCCATGTATCTCAGTGTGCGCCCCGAATCGGCGGCATAACCGAGGCCAAAGCAACGTAGCTGAGGCGCAGACCTTCAGCCGTGGGCAAAACCGGCCTTTGCGGAAAATTGCGCCCGGGGCTTATTCGCGCTGTTCGAAGAAGTGCTGGTAAGCCGTCGGTGCGCCGGAGCGGCCCACCGGGCTGAAGGGCGCCTGTTGGATGCAGCCGGGGGCGCCGATCGTGGCGGAACTCGTCTGGCCGGCGTAGGCGAATTTCTTCAGGTTTTCGAAGAAGGCTTTGGAGCGTTTTTCGTTTTCTTCGGGCGTCTTTTTGCTCTGTTTCGTACGTTCCGCAAAGGCCGGGTTGGTGATCGCCGTCGGGTCGAGCGTGGCGCTGGCCCCGGAGCCACAGCCGCTGATGTCGAAGCTGGGCAGGCCGGAGGCGAGGCTCTTCGCCGCAAGTGGCTGCGGGTAGGCGTTGGTCCTGCTGACCGTGGTGCGGCTCGGGAAGGTCGCCAGCGATTCCGGGTTGAACGGACCCATCGCGCGGAGATAGTGAGCGTGTTCTCCAGCCGCGTTTTCGGTGGTCAATTTGGCGTTCGCCGCCGCGGCGATGTTGCCCATCGTCGCCGTCAGCTCGTGCTTGTAGAGATCGAGGCCGGTGATGATCGGGTTGATGTTGCGCAGGAAGGGATCGACGGCTCGCAGCAGGGGTGGGAACTGGTCGCGGAAGAGCTTGCGCAGGGCCGGGAAGCCCTTGGGCGCGCGTTCGATCACCGGTTCGAGGCCTTCGAAGAAACCCTTGGCCTGGGGGGCGAACTTGGAGAGGGCGATCAATGTCGGCGAGAGCTGTTCGGCCACCGGCACCAGCTGCTTCATAACCGGATCGGCGTCGACCGAGAAGGCTTTGAGCCGGTCGAGGGTCAGCCTCGACTCGTCCTCGAATGTGGGGAAGGCACGAAAGAGCGCTTCGATCTGACGGTCGCGGGCCGCGGTGGTGGTGAAGACGGTGTTGGAGTTCTGGATCAGCCCGGCCAGCTCGCCTTGGCGACCGCGCAGCGCGCGCAGCGAGGTGGCACCGTTGCGGAAGAGCTGCTTGACCGCGAGCCGCTGGCTGTCGAGCTGACGGAAGAGATGATCGAACTGGGTGAAGGCGGGTTCGAACTCGCCGAAGGCGTAGGAGAGGTCGCCGCCGCGCCCGGCGATCGCCACCGCCGCATCCTGCTGCCAGCTCTGAAAGGCGGCGCGGGTCTGGGCGTCGAAGGTGCGGAAGATCTCGTCGAGCTGGACCGATTCGGCGATTCGGGCTTTCGCCAGCGTGCCGCCGTCAGCCAGCTTCGGCCCATTGCGGTCACCCGGCGTGAGTTCGATGTAGGTCTCGCCGAGCAGCGTCTTGGTGCGCAGGATCGCCCGCGTGTCCTTCGGGATCGGGCCGTACTTGTCGTTGATGTCGACCTTGGCCAGCGCCTGTTCGCCGTCGGGCGAGAGGACGATGTCCTGAACCTTGCCGACCGAGACGCCCGATATCCGCACGTCTGACTGTTGGGCCAGCTGGGTCGCCTCGTTGAAGGGGACGTTGACCTCATAGGGCTTCGCCTTGAACGGCGTCGGCCCACCGAAGGTGATCCAGAGGAAGAGCAGGATGCCGAAGCAGGAGAGAGCGAAGCCGGCGATCACCAGGAGCTGGGTTGTGCTGGGGGCGCGCTTGCTCATTCGGTTCCCGGACCACAACCGGTGAAGGTCGAGGCTTCTTTGGACGGAGGTATCGCCGGCAATTCGCTGACCCGGGGGATGTTCGCTCCGCGCAGCACCGTCTGTATATACGGGTCGGCTGCGGCGGCGCCGTTGGCGAGCTCGGAGCCGTTGCAGGAGATCATGATCAGGCTGCGGCCAACCACTCCGCTGGGGTCGCTGAGGTTGAAGGTGGCATTGGTGTCGTGGTTGAGCCAGGGCAGGTAGAAGAGGAAGCTCTGCTTCGAGCCCTTCGGCTTGTAGGCAAGCTCGTTGAGGAAGCTGTTAAAGGCACCGAGCGCGTTGCCGAAGCTGCGCACCGATTTGCTGAAGTCGGCCGAGCCCTGCTTGGCATGGGTGAGCACGGGACGGGTCTGCCTGGTGAAGGGCCGGATCTGGTCGCGGATCGGCGTCGTCGTCTGTTCGAAGAACTTCGCGTTTGCGCGCAGCGCCGGGCCCAGCGCCTGCGCTTGGGGAATTAGGGCGAGCAGCGCCGGGCGAGCCGTGCTGGAGAACTTGTTGACGCTGGCAAAGGCGGCTTCGCCGGCGCCGAGGGCGCTCGGAACTCGGTCAGCGTCGCTTCGATCGATTGCTGCTGGTTGGCGAAGTTGCCGAGCGCGGCCCTGGAGGAAACGACGAAGCGTTCAAGCTCGGAGTCGTGCTTGCCCAGTTCGGTCGTCAGCAGGCCGAAGTCGTGGATCACCCGGGCGAGGGCAATGCGGCGTTTGGCCACCGCGCGGTTGAGGTCGGCGACGTAATGGGAGAAGGGTTGGAGGCGGCGCAGCGCCCCAGAAAGCTGGCGTCCGCGGCCGCCGATGCCCTGGGCGCCACCGGCGACGAGGAGCTGGATGTACTGGCGGGTATCGGCGTCCAGCGTGGCGAGGAAGGCGTCGAGGTTGACGTTGGGTTCGGTTCTCGCCAGCGGGAAGTTGTAGCCGTCCTCGATGTGGCCCTTGGCGACGCCGGGGTCGATCTCGACCACCATGTCGTTGAGGTTGGTTTTCGGCCGCAGCAGCAGGCTGGCGTCGGGGTGGATCAGGTCGAGGTACTTGGGCTCGATGTCCATGCCGACGACGGCGTGGCCGTCCTCGAGATCGACCGAGGTGACCTTGCCGATCTGGATGCCGGCGACGTCGACCGCCTGGCCCTGGCCCGGCGTCACCGCCTGCGCAGTCGTGAACTCTCCCGTGACGTGGACGAATTCTTCGCCGACCACTGGCAGCCAGGAAGGCAACGAGGCCTTCTGCTGGGTGAAGATCCAGAGCGTCATCACGATCCCCAGCGCGGCGAGGATCGCGATCGCGATCGTGTCCTTGCTGCGCCCCCTCGACTGGCGGGTCAGCGAGTTGTGGAAGTGCCGCCAGCGGCTCACTTTGGGTTCCTCGCTCATGGGGTCACCGCCGGACTGGCAGGGCCGACCTGACCGAGGCCGGCGTTGATGTCGGGAACCGGGTTGCTGTCGCAGCGCACGTCCGGCTTGTGCGGCGGCTTGCCGCCCAGCTGGGGCTGGGTGCCGAGTGGCGGCGCAACGGTGTGGGCGTAGTCGCGCTTCTCCGTGCTCAGGTTGCCCAGCGGGTTTTTCTGTTCAACCAACAGGTTGCCGCCGCCGGGCTGGACGCGCAGGAAGGTGCCGTTGCCGTCGAAGTGCGCCCCCCAGCCGGAGAAGTTGGCGAGCGTGTAGAGAAACTCGCGGTAGTTGGGGCCGCCGGTGCTGAACCGATCGTTGATCGTCTGGTTGAAGGTCGGGGTGAGGACCTTGGTCGAGCAGAGGCTGATCCGGTTGAGCTGTGGCAGCGCCACCGCCTTGCCCGCCTGGGCGGCGCCGGCGAGGCCCGGGGTTCCTTCGCGCAGCAGCTTCGCTGTGCCGCCTGCCTCCTTGCCCGAGAGCAGCGGCCGGGCCTGTTCGATCCAGGGCCGGCCCGCCTTGATCCAGGCGGGGAGCTCGGCCACGGAGGGCCGTAGCTCAATCGCCCAGGCCCGCAGCGGCGGCAGCGTGCGATTGAGGCTGACCAGGGAGCTGTGGAACGTCTTCAGCGTCGGCGCCAGGCGGTGGATCGTCGCCGAGAGGTTGGCCGATTGCGCGGCAAGGGTGCCGGTGAAGACGTCGAAGTTGACGATCAGACCCTTGAGGTCCTCCTCGTGACGCGAGAGAGCGCCGAAGGCGCGGCCGGCGCCGGAGACGAGGCGCGATAGGTCGCCAGGCTGGCTGCCGAGCAGGGCGTTGGTGACCTGGGCGCTGTAGCGGCCGGCGTCGCCGCCGTACTGGAAAGCGCCGTTGAGCGCCTGGGCGCCGGTCTTGCCCTGCACCTCGGGCAGTTGGCTTTCGTCTTCAGCCGCGGTCGGCTCGTGGGTGAGCGCGGTGCCATAACTCTCCAGCAGGCGGCTGAGATCGGCCCGCACCGGCGCCTGCAGGGCGGTTAGAACCTCGTCGATCTGGACCCAGGTCGAGGTGTGGCTGACCGGGATCGTCTCGCCGCTGTCCAGGTCCGGCGCGCTGGGGCTGCCGGGGGAGAGATCGACGAAGAAGTTGCCCTCGAGGAAGATCCGCGGCCGGATCGCGGCGAAGGCGTCGTCGTGGATCGGCTGGCCTTTGCCTTCGACCGTGAAGGTGACCGTGGTCGCGTCGCCGTCGCGTTCGGTCGCGATCACGCGACCGACGTCGACGCCGGCGATCCGCACCGGCGAGTTGGTCGAGATGTTGACGCCGTTGCTGAAGGTCGCCTTGAGCTGGTAGCCGTAGCTGGTGAAAGGAACGTGGCCGGTGAAGGCAAGGTAGGGACCGATGGTGAAGATGAGCAAGAAGACGATCGCGATCGCGGCGTTGCTCGGCCGCCATTTGAAGCGGCTGTTCGTCGCCCCCGCCCTGGTGTCGCGCTCCGGAAGCCGGCCCATTACTTTTCTTCCCCCAGCTGTCTTTTCGACTGTTCGGCGGTCTTCGTACCCTCGTTTCGGGGGGTGTTGCCGATCCTCGTCGTGCCCAGTTCGTAGCGCTCGTTACCGGCCTCGCACTCTTTCGGCTGCCCGGGTGCGGCGGTGTTCGGGTAGGGATTGGAATGGAGGTGGTTGAGGGCGTCTTCAGTCCCGGTAGCGGTTTTGCCGCCGTTGGCCGGCGCTGACGCCGGGCCGGCCTCGGAGTTGGGACCTTCCGGCGGCTCGAAGGTAATCGCGTTGAACCAGCCGCCGAGGCCGTTGTCTTCGCCGGTGGCGGCGACGTTGCGGATCGCGAGGCTGAGGTAATTGCAGGTGGTCTGGGCCGGAGCGATGAAGCGGATCGCCGGCGCCAGCAGTTCGTTGGTGTTGGTCAAGAGATCGAGGCCGTTGAAGGCGCCGGGAGCTTCCTGCAGGGCGAGCAGGGCATCGGCGGTCGGCGGCAGCTGGGCGTTGAGGGTCGGCGAGGCGTTCAGCACCGGGATCCCGGTGCGCAGCGCGCTGGCGATCGTCGGCGATGTTTCGCCGAGCACCTTCGCCCCGGGCCTGAGCGCGGCGAAGAAGCGTTCGGAGTCATGCAGGAAGGGGCGCAGGGCCGGCAGGTCTTCGGTCGCCGCATCAAGGGTTTCCGGGCCCTTGGAGATCGTTTCCTGGATGTAGGGGCGCGAGACGCGGGCGAAGGCGGCGAAGGTGCGGTCGAGGGCGACGAACATGCTCGCGTTCTGAGCGGCGACCGGGGCCACGGTCGCGGAAAGGCTCTCCAGGGCGCGCCAGAATTCACCGAAGCCCGTGCTCGGCGAAACGAGGTTGGCCAGCGCCGGCTGTCCGCTTTCGAGCAACTGGCGCAGGGCGACGAAAGCGTTGTTGAGCTGCGGCCCGCGGCCGGCGAGGCCGTTACCGAAGCCCGCAAGGTTGCGCTGAATCGCGGTCCTGGTCTTCTCGTCGAACATGTCGAAGAACTGGTCGATGTCGACCGGTTCGGGCCTGGCGGCCGAGACCGGGATCGTGTCCCCGGCGGCGAAGCCCTCTTTCGAGTCGCCGGGAACGATCTGCACGTACTTGAGCCCGAGCGGCGATTTCGGGCGGATGATCATCGTCGAGTTGACCGGCAGCGGCTGCACGTTCTTGTCGAGGCTGAGCTTGAGTTCGGCAGCAACCCGACCACCACCCGTCTGTACGGGCACCACCGACTTGACCACGCCGACCCGGGCGCCGCCGATCCGCACCTCGTTGCCCTTGACCAGGGCGTTGGCGTTGGGCACGCGGGCCTTGAGGTTGTAGGTGGAGACGAAGGGCAGGCCGTTGTTGGCGTTGTAGGCGAGGAAGACGGCGACGATGATGACCAGCACCGTGACCGCGCCGACGATCACCGGGCTGCTCGCCACTCCCTGTATGCCGCCGCGGTTCCTCATGGGCCCAGGAGGTAGTCGAGAAGGGCGCGCTGCCGGGGCTCCGGCAGCGCCGTGCCGGTGCCGAGGCTGCGGCCTTGGCCGAGTTCAGGCGTTTCCGGTGTGGCCGGCGTCGAAGGCGAGAGGGTCGATAGCGGCTGACCCGGGCGCGCCGCGGTACCACCGGCACGCGCCGCCATTTCTTCTTCGAAGAGGGAGTTCAGGGCGCTGCTCGTGAGCGCTCCCTCGGAGGCGAACTGGCCGGTGAACTTCGCCGAGCAGCCGCTGGCTTCGGTTTCGTATTCGAGGCAGTTGGTCAGCGTCGTCAGCAGGCGGGTGTAGTGACCGTATTTGTCGAAGGCGTTGTTGGCCGCGGTGGCGTTGTAGATCAGGTCGACGAGACCGTCGAAGCCCCTCGTTTCCTTCGTGCTTGCAAAGAATTCGGCCAGCTGCGTGGTCGGTTCGGCACCGGAGCGGGCTAGTTCGCGGGCTTTGATCACGAGCGGGTCGACCTTGCGGAAGGTCGGACCAGACTCTTCGGCGTTGACGCCGAGTGACTTCAGCGAAACGGTCGAGGCGGCCGAGAAGGGGGTCAGCAGGCGCGTCGCTTCGGTGAACGAGGGCGCCGCCTTGCCGAGCGCGGCGAAGGTCGGTGTGGCGGCGTCGGAGAAGCCCTGCAGGCTGCGCATCGTCGTCCGGAACTCGCTCAGGAAGGCGGGGAACTTGCGCAGCGAGGCTTCCAGGTCGGCGCCGCGTTCGGAGCTGGCCTGGGCCGCCGCGCCCGAGTTGGCGAAGAAGCCGGCGACGCTGGCGCGTTCGCGCGAGAGCGGCTCGAGGATCTGCTCGGAGTCGGCGGCGAGCTGGGTCAACTGGTCGCGCTGTCCGTTGAGAATGCCGAGCAGGCGGTCGATGTCTCGCAGCGCCGGGTTGGCCCGCTTGACCGCCGCCTCGATGTCGGCGCCGCGCCCGGCCAGGCCGGCGCCGAGTTCGTTGAAGATGAGGCGGAAGCGCTGCGCATAGGGAAGTTTGTTGATGTCATTGATCAGGTCCGGGTCGACGCTGGTGCTGTTGTTGCCGAGCGGCAGCAGGTACTGGCCGGCGCCGGGCTGGCCGTCGGGAACCTGCTTCAGCGGCGGGGCCGGCGGCGAGCCCGGGGCGCGCGGCACCGTCGGCCGGCAGTCGACGAACTTCTCGCCGATCAGCGATTGCGGGCGGATCAGGCAGCTGGCGTCGCTGCGGAAGTCCTGGAAGCCGGGGTCGGTGATCTTCATCGCGATCACAGCCTTGCCGGAGACCGACTTTTCCTTGCCGTCTTCGTAAGCGGAGACTTCGCCGGGAAGGGTGACCCCAACCGACTCGATTTCGCCGACGTTGGCGCCCGCCACCCGGACCTGCTCGCCCTTGACCATGAAGCCGCCGTTGTCGAAGATCGCCCGCACGACGTAGTTGTCGCCGCTGCCGCCACCGCCGGAGATCAGGACGACCGCGAGGACGACCGCCCCGACGACCGCGACTATGGCGAGTGCTTTCTTCATGGTCCGGAGGGCGAATCGGCCGGGTTGCAGTCGGACGTGGTCACGCCGGAGCCGCTGTGCGGCGGTTCGACGAAGGGATTAGAGCCGTCGCCGGCGGACGGAGCGGCGCCGCCGGGACAGAGGCGCTTGACGCCGGCCGAGTCGCCGAACGGACCGTACTGTTCGCTGGGCGCGATCGGTTCGAGGTTGCCGCCGTTGTCTTTGAAGAGGTTGAGGTTGGCGAAGCTGGCGCGGACGTAGTGGCCGTTGCCGTCGTAGGGCGCGCTGGCCTGGCCGAGCTTGGCAAAGCCGTTGAAGAGATCGGGCGTGTAGGCGCGGATGAAGTTGAGGTTGGGCTGGAAGCCGGCGATCGCGTCTTCGGAGTGGGGGAAGGCCCTACCCGCTCGCTGTTCGACCGCCGGCAGTGCGGCGAGCAGTTCGGCGGTGTCGTTGGCGAAGCCCTTGCGACGCACGGTGAGGCGAAGGTCCTTGAAGACCGGCACCGCTTTCGAGAGCACCGGGCGGAATTCGGCGAGGAACGGCGCGAGGTCCTTGGTCGCCGTCTTCGAGGTGTCGATCAGCGGTTCGACGTCATCGAGGGCGGCGCGCAGGTTGACGAAGGTCGTGTTGGCCTGACGGAAGGTTGCCGGCAGCAGTTGCAGGCTCTGGCTGAGGGCGGTGTTCTGGCTGGCGATCGCGCCAAAGGCGGCGTTGGCGTTGGCGATCGCGCTGGAGAGCTCCTCGCCGCGTTCGGAAACCGCCGTGCCCAGCCGGCTCGAGCTGACCAGGAAGCGGGCGAAGAGCTTTTCGTCCGCGTTGAGGTCGTGGGCGAACGCACCGGCGCGGTTGAGGCCGACGCCGAAGTATTTGAAGGTCTCGTTTGCGGCGTTGCCGGCGCCGGCATACCACTGGGCGTTGCCCTTGATGAATTGGGCGAGGCCACGCCGCACCGGGGCGGGGAAAGTATTGAAGAACTGGTCGATGTCGACCGGGGTGGTGGTGGAGGCAAGGCCAAAGGTGGCGTCGTTGTCCAGCGCCGGGTTGCTGTTCGGCCCGGGGCTGATCGAGACGTAGTGGTTGGCCACGCCGGAAAGCGAGGTCGCCCGGATCGTTGCCGTAGACCCCTCGTGCAGCTCCTGGCTGACGCTGACGACGACCTTGGCCAGGTTGTCGTCGGTCAGCTCGATGCTTTCGACCGAGCCGACCGGCTGGCCGCCGATCAGCACCTGGTTGTCGGGGACGAGCTGACTCGCGTTCTGGAAGAGCAGGTTGTACTTGTGCTCTCCGCCACCGCCGAAGATCACCACGGCGAGGGCGAGGACCGCAATTGCGAGGACCGCAATGACCGCGACGCGCCCAGGGGTGACCCCCCGGCTTTGTGCCGAGCCTTTTTCCTCGCCTGAGGTGTTGGCAGCCACGGATCGTCGCTTGCGGTTCCCCGGCCTCCGATTCCGGCAGAACGGCTGGAGAATCGTATCCGAGCGACCAGCCGCCACGCACGGGCTGAACGGTGACTTAACTGGAATTCAACGCGCTACTCTGGACCTGCGGCGTGGTTAAAGGGCTGGGAGGCGCTTGGCCAAATCGAAGAGGAGCGGAACGCCATGCGCAAACGTCTGACCCTTGCTGTCGCCCTGGCTGTAGGTGCAGCCGTGACTGCCGTCGCCGTTGCCGGAGCAGCCCAGTCGCCGGTGTTGACCGCGCCCGACGGCAACACGCAGAGCATCGCCGTCAAGTTCAGCCCCCAGAAGCTCTCGAAGACGAGGCCGGAACCGGTGACGCTCGAGGTGACGACCGCAACGACCACGACCAACCCCGCCGCCAACAAAGGTGCGCCGATCCCCGCCGTCGAGGCGATCGTCGACTTCCCCAAAGGCACGAAGATCTTCAGCAAGGGCTACCCCACCTGTGACGCGGGCGTGCTCCAGAACACCTCGACCGAAGCCGCGCTGGAAGCCTGCAAAAAAGCCAAGATCGGCGGTGGCGACGGAACCGCGGACCTGGTGGTCGGCGAAAGGATCTTCCCGGTGGGGACGACGATCACCGCCTTCAACGGCAAGCCGGTCGGTGGCAAGCCGGTGATCCTCCTCCATACCTACAGCGAATCGCCGATCCAGACCACGCTCGTGCTGGTCGGCGCGGTGAGCAACTTCAACAAGGAAGGCTACGGTCCCCGCCTCGACGTCACCATCCCCCTGATAGCCGGCGGCCAGGGCGCGATCACCGGCTTCCACGTGAAGATCTTCAAGAAGTTCAGGTACAAAGGCAAAATTCAGAGCTACATCAGTGCCACCTGCGCGACGAAGAAGCTGAAAGCGCGGGGAAAGTTCGTCTTCAAGGACGGTGAATCGCTCAGCCCGGAACTGACCGGGAAGTGTGCTCAGAAGCCGGAAGCAAAAGTGAAATAGAGCGCCGCTCAGACGTTGAGCCGCGGCAGCGCCCGCTCCATCCAGCGCGGCAGCCACCAGACCCGGTCGCCGATCAGCAGCATCAGCGCCGGCAGCAGGACGATGCGGACAACGGTTGCGTCGAGTATCACCGCGACGGTCAGGCCCACGCCGAGTTGGCTGACCGTCGCGATCGGCGTGCCGGCGAAGGCGATGAAGACGGCCAACATGATCACCGCGGCGCCGGTGATCACCCGCGCCGTCTTCTCGAGCCCGAACTTGATCGCGGCGGCGTTGTCGCCCTCGCGGTCGTAGTGCTCGCGCATCCGCACGAGCAGGAAGACCGCGTAGTCGATCGAGAGCCCGAAGACGATGCCGAAGATCATCACCGCGCCCACCGCGTCGACATAGGCGCGACCTCCCAGCGGCCAGCCATCGGGGACGTTGGTGAGCAGGGTGAGGATGCCGAAGGCGACGCCAACCGTGACCAAGTTGAGGCCAACCGCGATCGCCGCCAGCGGCAGCGCGCGCAGGACGAAGATGAGGACGAGGAAAGTGGCGAAGGTAATCGCCGCGACTATGACGGGGATCTGCTCTTTGGTCACCCGGCTGTAGGTGTTGAGAGTCGGCGGGCCGCCCGCGACTCCGGTCACGATGTCCGCTTCCTCGCCCAGCGCGGCGGCGTCGTCTTCGAGCGTCTTGTTGAGCGCGATCGAGCCCGGCGAATTGAAGCCGTACCGCGAGAAGATCGTGATCGTCGCCGCCTGGCCGCCGCCGTTGAGATTGACCGCTTCGGAGGCGCGTTCGTGCGTGCGGCCGCGGGTGCCGTCGAGGGCGGAGAGAACGAAGTAGCCAGAGTTGAAGATGCCGGGCGAGGTACGACGCAGACGAGCCGCGCGGCGGTTGAGGCTGGCGCTCTGGGAGAGCACCCGGACCGCGATGCGGCGGGTGCCGGCCTGCAGCGGATAGGAGCGGCTGTAGCCCGCGGCGAGATTGCGCTGGAGTTCGGTCGTGCCGCCGGTGAGCCGGGTCAGGCCGGCGGCAAGTTCACTCGCGCCTGAGCCGGCCTTCTCCAGCATTTCCGCGGCCTGTTTATTTTCGCGGTCGATCCTCGCCGCCGTTTTCGCGACCTGCTTGCCGCCGGCGGAGATTTTGTAAAGGCCTTCCGAAAGCCGTTTGGCGACCGAGGCGAGCTGATCGATGTGGGCGGATTCCGAGGAAATCCAGCGCGAGACTTCCTGCGCTTCTTCGGCATCGTCGAGCAGGCGTGCCTGCAGGGCGGCGAGTTCGGTGGGGAGACCGGCGTATTCGGCGGCGTAGGGCTGGCCCGTAGCCGGATTGGTGCCGCTGATCGCCGCCGTGGCGTTGCGAACCGCTTCCAGCGCCGGGCCATAGTTGGGGTCCGATTTGCCCGAGGTCATTCCCTCGAGTTGTTTCAGCGCCGCCGCGAGCTGTTCGCTGCCCGCCTGAGCGGCCGCTTGCAACTGGGGCGCCTTGACATTGGCGTCGCTGAAAAGGCTTTTCTGCAGTTTGTGAGAGCGGCGCAGCGCGTTGTTGCGGAGATTGGTGGCGACGTCGGGAAGGTTGAGCTTCAGGGCAAAGGCTCCGGTCGCGGCGCGGCTTTGCGCGCTGGAAAGTTCGCGGGTTCCTTTGGCGAATTTGTCGAGGCCTGTCACAGCTTCTTGAGAGGCGCCGGCCGCCTTGCCGAGGCCGCTGGCGATCGCGATCGCTCCCTCTTCGGCTGTGCCGGAACCCTGGGCCAGCAGTCCGGCGCCCGCCGCGGCCTGTGAGAGGCCCGAGCGGAAGGTGGCGACGGCGCTGGCGACGCGGCCGAGGTTGCGGCCGAGGCGCGCGACGTTTGCCAGTGGGCCGACTTTCTCGTTCGAGGAGAGCACGCCGGCAAAGCCTTTGCGGACCGGTTCGACGGCGCGGGCGACCTGTTCGGGACCGACCACGCTCTGCACCCCAGGGGTGGCGGCGATTCGCCTCTGCCAACGGCTGAGCGCGGCGAGCCGCTGCGGCTCGGTGATCGTGCCTTCCTTGGCGGCGGCGACGATCGTGAACGGCGCTTCGTAGCCGCCGCCGAAGGCGCGCGTGATCCGTTCCGCGTCCTGGCGGGCCGGATTGTCACTGGGAAGCTGGCCGACGTCGAACGGGCCGGTCTTGAGGCCGATCGCCGGCGCCGCCAGAACCAGGACGATGCCGCCGATCAGGGCGGCGACCGCGGCGGGACGGCGCAGGGCGGCGGAAACGGCGGTCATCAACCACGAGCTCTCGCCGTTGGGCGCACGGCCGATCCGCCAGCGGTCGATGTTGGGCCCGAGCAGGACGAGGATCGGCGGGCCGAGCAGCGTGGCGACGACCACGGTCAGCACCACGACCATCGCCAGCGTCCCGGCCAGAGAGGCGAGCAGCGGGCCGGGCACGATGAAGAAGGCAACCGCCATCGAGAGCACCAGCGTGCTGCCGGCGAAGATCGTGGTGCGGCCGGCGGTGCGACGCGTCGTCCAGGCAGCGTCGAGCGGGTCGGCGCCGTCGGCGATCTCCTCGCGGAAGCGCGAAACCATCAAAAGGGCGTAGTCCACCCCCAGGGCCAGCCCCATCATCGAACAGACGGTCAGCGCCAGGGCGCTGACGTCGAACCAGTTGGTCAGGATCGCCAGCATGCCGCGCGAGGCGAAAACCGCGACGGCGCCGAAGCCGAGTGGGACCGCCGCGGCCACCGGCGAGCGGAAGACGAGCAGAAGGACGATCAAGAGGATCGGCAGGGCGATCAGCTCGGCCCGCTCGCCGCCGCTGATCGACTCGTCCTGGACCGAGCGCAGGAGCGTGGCGAAGCCACTCTGCGTCGCCCGCACCGGCGGGTGAATCGTTTCCTGGAGCGTGCGTTCGACCTGCGGCACCCTGTCGTCGACGGCCTTGTTGAGGTCGTCGTGGAAGTCGACGACGATCAGGGCGCGCCGGGGACTGGGCCGCAGCTGTCCGACCGTGCCGACGTCCCATGGCGAAAGCGCGGTCGCTTTCGGATCGCGGCGAAACGCCCGGATCAACGCCGGTCCCTGGCGGTCGATCGCCGCCGGCTTGCCCTGCAGGAGAATTGCGAACGGGAGGGTATCGCCGAAGTACTTGCGCAGCATGTTGTTGGCGTCGTGAACCTTGGTGCCGCCGATATCGAGCGAGCTGGGAGTGAGCCGCTGCTCGAGGCTGAAGCCGAAGCCAACGAGAACCGCGATGACGATCGAGGCGACCGCCAGCGATCGCTTCGGGTGCCGCAACATCAGTGGCGCGCGCGCTTTGTCCTCACGCTCGGCGCGCGCGTCGTCCCTTGTCCCCCTGCTCCTCCTCACAGGCACGCACTGTAGTTTGGCGGTCCGAGGGCCGGAGCGGGGAAAAAGAAACAGAAGACTCTGTTAAGGACGGATTTAGCGCCCTCGCTTGATCGAGGCGCTAGCCTGGGTACGGAGGAGATTTGAAGCGGCTTCTGGGCATCGGGGCGGTTCTCTGCTGCATCCTGTTCGCGGGAGGGGCAAACGCCGCGCTGGTCAAGGTCGGCAACCTGGTGCTGACAGCCGATGGCGGTTTCACGCCGCGGACCCTGCCGCGCCATTCGTTCGCGCCGATCGATTTCAATGGCCACGCCGACCTCAAGTCCGTCGACGGCAGCGTCCCGCCCGCCCTGCAGCAGGTGGTGCTCGACTTCGATCGCGACGGCAAGCTGAGCACCGGCGGCCTGCCGATCTGCCAGCCCTCGCTGCTCGAGGAAGTGACTCCGGACGAGGCCCGCAACCGCTGCCCCAACGCGATCGTCGGCACCGGGCACGTCAGCGCCCTGATCACGCGCGAAGATGGCCCGCCGATCCTGGCCGGCTCGCCGATCACGCTCTTCAACGGTCCCCGCCAAGCGGGCCACCCGACGGTCGTCCTCCACGCTCGCACGACGGTGCCGGCCACCCAGAACTTCGTGCTCACGATCCCGATCGAAAAGCGCGGCGGCCTCTACCGCTATCGCGCCACGGTCGACGTGCCGCCGATCGCCGCTGGCCGCGGTTCGCTGATCCACCTCGACGTCAAGGTCGGCAAGCGCTACCGCTACCGCGGTTCCGAGCGCAGCTACACCGTCGCCCGCTGCGGCGATGGAATCTTCCGCACCCGCGGCCGCTTCAGCTTCGCCGGCGACACGGTGATCGAAGGCAGCGTCGAAAAAGCCTGCACCGCCCTGCGTTAGGGAACTCCTCGGAGGGGGATGGGCCGCGAAGGACTCGAACCTTCAACCTTGAGCTTAAGAGGCTCCTGCTCTAACCAGTTGAGCTAGCGGCCCTGGTGGGTTCAGAAGTATAGGAAGGGCGTTTGTTATTCGCCGAGGGAGCCGCTGCCGCCGCCCAGGCCGCCGAGGGGATTTTCCAGAGCTTCCTTGCGCTGGGCCCCTTCCTGTTTGGCGACTTCCGCCTTCTGCTTCTGGAAAGCCTTGCCCCGCTGGCGGTATTCGGCCATCTGTTTGCTGATTTCTTTCACTTCCGACTTGCCGGTGACCTTGGCTTCCGCTTCCTTCGTAGCCTTGTCGCCGGCGGCGAAGTTGCCCGAGTAGTACTCGTAGATGGCCAGGGTGGTGAGCGAGTTGACGGTCGGCTGCGCTTCAGCGGCAATGCGCTGTGCCCGCGCGGCGTTTTTGACGTTTTCGAGCGCTTCTTCGAGGCTGGCTCCGGTTTCCGCGAGGCCAAAGTAAGCGCGGGAGACGAGCAGCGCCGTGGAGGGATTGGGCTGCTCGGTCTGCTTCAGGTAACGCGCCCAGGCTTCGACCCCCTGGTTGAGCTCCTGCACCCCCTCGGCCGTGAACACGGTGGCTCCGGTTTCGGGGTTGACTTCGGTCAGGGAGTTGCCGGCGGTGACCCGGGCCCGGGCGAGGGCGAGAAGCAGGGCCTCGTCATTGGGCTGCGTTTGCAGTTTGCGTTCAATCCGTTCAGCTTGTTCATCGAGGACCTTGCTGGCGCTGGTCGAGTCAGCCGTGCCGAACAGGCTGCCGATGCTGACCGGGCCGACAACCAGGAAGAGGCTGGCGGCCATCAGCAGCGCGAGGATCGCGTAGACGACCCGGACGACGTGCTTGCGCCGTCCACTGGTGTCGAAGACCATCCGACGCTCGCCTTCTGCCAACTTGAATCAGTGCTCCTGGGTTGAGGGCCTCGCCATTCCTCCCGCCTCCCTCGGCGTGCCAAAGGCGCGAGCAATCAAGATACTCAACTCGAACAGGACAAGCAGAGGAACCATCTCGATCAACATCGAGATCGGGTCGACGCCTGGCAGCGCCGCGGCGACCACCGCGATGATCAGGTAGGCGTAGCGGCGGTTCTTTTTCAGCTGCTCGACGCTGACGATGCCGAGCCTGGTGACGGCGAGGATCGCCAGCGGCAACTGGAAGATGACGCCGCCGGCGAGCATCGTCGTCGAGAAGAAGCTGTAGTACTCGCGGGCGCGGACCTGGACGTTGAACTGGTCGTCGTTGAAGTTGAGCAGGAACTTCACCGCCGCCGGCATCACGACGAAGTAAGAGAAGGCAACCCCGGCGAGGAAGAGCAGCGGCGCGGCGAAGAGGAGCGGCAGGATCACTCGCCGCTCGCGGTGGCTGAAGGCGGGAAGGACGTAGGCGTAGGCCTGGTACAGGAAGATCGGCAGGCAGAGGATCAGCGCGCCATAGGTAGAGACGGTGAGCGTCGTCGTGAACGGTTCGGCGACGCCGAAGGTGATCAGCTTGTCGTGATTGCTGGGCAGCGGCCCGTTGGCGATTTCAAGCAGCAGGTTGTTCTGCCAGAAACAGAGCGCCAAGGCGACGCCGAAGACGACCAGGCAGACGACGATGCGCGTGCGAAGCTCGTCGAGGTGCTCGACGAGGGTGAGGCGATCCTCGTGGGAGACCGCCTTCATGCGAGCCACTGTGGGCTGTCCTCAGCTGCGGTCGTGAACGACCGGCTTGCCCTCGGCGCCCTTGGCAACGGGTGCTGGGGGCTCAATCGCCTCGGGCTGATCAGCCTCGTGGCTGTCGCCGCTGACCGAGCCGCGGAACTCGCGGATCCCTTTGCCCAGGGAGCGTCCGAGCTCCGGCAGGCGTTTCGGTCCGAAGACGACCAGGGCGATGATCAGGACGATCGCAAGCTCCATAGGTCCGACATTTGGCATGCACCAATGGTAACGGCACCCCGAAGCGAATCGGATCACAGCGAATTGGGGAGGCCGCCTACTTGATTTTTGAGTTTTGTGGGCATCTCGCGAAAAGTGCGAATTGAGTCTTCCTTTCGCGGGTTCGATAGGGCAGAGATGAGAGACGCGAGTGCCAGCCAGACGAAGATCGCTGCCGGACTCCACATCTGTCCGCGGTGCGCATCGACGTTGGTCCAGCCGACCTGCTGGGAGCAGGCGGGCGATCGCGGCCACTGGCGCCTCTGGCGGCGCTGCCCCGAGTGCGACTGGCACTGCGACGAGGTCCACGGGGAATCTGCGATCGACGCCTTCGACGAGGAGCTCGATCTCGGCACCCGGGCCCTGAGCGAGGTGCTGAAAGAGCTCGAGCACGAGAACATGCAGCTCTTCGCAGACACCCTCAGCACCGCCCTCGCCGCGGACCTGATCACCGCCGACGACTTCCGCTAGCGCTCGCTGCTAGCTATACCGCTGGACCACGCCGTCGGCGACCAGGCCGAGGAGCTGGCGCTGCTCGGGATCGAAGGCGGCGGCGTCGAGTCGGTCCTTCGCCGCCGCGACCATCGCCAGCGCCCGCGAGCGGACCTGGTCCAGCGCCCCGGTTGAGGCGATCCGGTCGCAGAGCGCTTCGGCGGCGGCGGGATCGAGCGCACGCAGGTCGGTCGAACGGATCGACGGGTCTTCGTTCGCGGCGAGTATCAACGGCAGGGTGACCGTGCCGTCGAGCAGATCGGTGCCGCGGGCCTTGCCGGTGCGCTCGGCCGGACCGGCAACGTCGAGCACGTCGTCGAGAAGTTGGAAGGCGAGTCCGATCTCAGAACCAAATTCCGCCATCTCCTCTGCTTCCGACCGGTCGCGTTCATCGCACCCGGAAGTCTCGCGCCCGGCCTCACGCGTCCGGGGATGGCGGGTGGCGTACCAGCCGAGCAGACAAGCGCACTCGAACAGCTTCGCGGTCTTGAGGCGGCAGCGCTCGAGGTAGCGCTGCTCGGAGATCTCCAGGTCGAAGGCGTCCTGGCGCTGGGCGAGCTCGCCGCGAGCCAGGGCCGCCGAGGCCTCCGCCAGCAGTGCGACCGAGCGACCGTCGCCGTGCTCGGCAAGGAAAGCGAAAGCGCGCGAGAAGAGCAGGTCGCCGGCGGCTACCGCCCGGGCGCGGCCGGAGACGGCGGCGATCGTCGGCTGGCCGCGGCGCAGCGGGGCGGCGTCGAGGACGTCGTCGTGGACGAGGGTGGCCATGTGGACCAACTCGATCGCGGTCGCTGCCCGCACCGCCTCCCCTCCCCCGTCCGCGCCGGCGCAAAGCAGGACCAGGAGCGGTCGCAGCCGCTTGCCTCCCGCCGCCAGGGTGGCCGCCAGGTCGGCGCTGAGCTCACCGTGGCCGCGGCTCTGCTCGCGCAGCTGCTCCTCGACCTCGCCCAGGCGGGCGGGCAACCAACGGCTGGAGGCGTCGAGCACCGCGGTGACCGGCGGCGGGACGGCGGAGCGCTTGCTCACCCGAGGACGCCGCTGTGGATCGCGATGATCCCCCCAGCGAGAACCGTCCAGCGGATCTGCTCCAGGCCGGCCGAGTCCATCATCTCGGCCAGGCGCCCCGGGCCGGGGAAGTTGCGCACCGATTCGGGCAGGTAGGAGTAGGCCTCGGCGTCGCCGGAAAACGTGCCGAGGAGCGGCACCAGTCGATCGAACCAAAGCGAGTAGAAGACCGACAGCGGCGGCCGCACTGGCTGGGTGATCTCGAGCACGACCAGGCGCCCGCCGGGACGCAGGACGCGGGTCATCTCGCGCAGGCCGCGGTCGAGGTCGGCGAGGTTGCGCACGCCGAAGCCGACCGTGACCGCGTCGAAGCGACCGGCGTCATAGGGAAGGCTGAGCGCGTCAGCCCACTCGAAGCGCACGGCCTCCGTCGCGCGGCCGCGGGCCTTCTCGCGGGCGAGATCGAGCATCGGCTCGGAGAAGTCGCAACCGACCACGTGGCCGCCCGGCGAGACCCGCCCGGCCAGCTCCAGCGCCATGTCGCCGGTGCCGCAACAGACGTCGAGGGCCGAGTCGCCGGGGCGCAGCTCGGCCCGGTCGGCCGCCCGCTGGCGCCAGCGATGGTGCAGGCCCGCGGTCATCACCGAGTTGAGCGCGTCGTAGCGACCGGCGACGCGGTCGAACATGCGATTGACCTGCCCGGCGAACTGGGCGGAATCCCGGGAGGGCTTAGTCGAGTGAGGAGAGGAAATCGGCGAGCTCGTTGAGCTTCTTCGGCGGCAGGTCGCGGAAGGAGGGCATGATACCGGGGCCGATCTCCACCGAGCGGACGATCGCCGCGCGCGGAATCCGCGCCGCGATGTGGGTCAGTTCGGGGCCGGGACCGTTGTTGCCGTTCTCGCCGATCTTGTGGCAGGCGAGGCAGCCGGCGCCGGCGACGACCTCCTTGCCGGCCTCGTATTGGGGGGCGACTTTCATCTCGATCTCGGTCGGCGAGCCGCCGGTGGCGCCGAGGAAGCTGAGGTAGGCCATCGCGGCGATCGTCAGGCAGCCGGCCGTGGTCGCGATCGGGCGGCGGATCGGATTGCGCTCGGGGCCGCGGTCATAGAACGGCAGCAGGAGCAGCAGCACCATGCAGATAGTCGGGATCCCGATCGTCGCGATCGGGACCAGCTCCGGCGGCTTGATCACGCGCAGGAGCTCGAAGAGGAAGAAGAAGTACCACTCCGGCCGCGGCACGTAGGTGGTCGAGGTCGGGTCTGCCTTGGGGCCCTGCTCCGCCCCGAGCACGACCGACATCAGAATGATCACGCCGACGACGATCAGCATCATCGCCGAGTCCTTGAGCACCGCGTAGGGGAAGAAGGGCTTTCCCTTCTTCTTCAGCAGCTCGTACTCCTCGAGGTATGCCTGCTTGTCGGAAGGCTTCATGAGGTTGGGCCCGCTCCGTTGGCCGGGCCCGCTCCATTGCCCTCGACCCCGGCGTCGAGCTGGGAGACCGCTGCGGCGACTTTCGGCTTATCCGCTTTCAGCCAGGGAGGCGCGGTCGTGCCGAGCTTGACCACGAGGTACATGTGGGCGCCGATCAGGGCGATGATCGCGCCGGGAACGAGCAGCATGTGGATCGCGTAGAAGCGCGAGAGCGTGGTCGCCCCGAGCTCGGGGCCGGC
>Ga0157374_10001473_pt1 | contig 19879 bp, 30 predicted proteins | sample M25metaG_FD_115308 | JGI IMG/M metagenome (GOLD analysis project Ga0157374, IMG submission 115308) | Miscanthus rhizosphere microbial communities from Kellogg Biological Station, Michigan, USA - M2-5 metaG | ecosystem: Host-associated > Plants > Roots > Rhizosphere > Soil | place: USA: Michigan... | reverse complement strand
CCCGATGCGAAGAAAGACACGGCCGCCAAGCTCTCGCGCTTCATCGGGTTACCCGCCGATTACGTCAGCCAGCTCAATCTGCGCATTCCTTCGCGCATCTTTTTCACCCACCTCCTCATGGATCGTAACCGCGAGATAGGTCGCTACGACAGCAGATTCACTGGCCTTCGCTACCGGCCCGGGACGATCAGCACGATTTCGATCCGAGTGACGAAGCCGTCAACGGCCCCTTCACGGCCGTCTTTAATGGCTACGTCCGGCGGGAGCTCCATTTCGAGAGCGAGTTACCCTATGAGACCGTCGCGAACGTCCGCGCGTGGCTTAACGCCGAGAACCGCTATCTCAACGTCGCCGAAGACCTGCGCAAGGCCATGAGTCGGAACCCGTATCTCAAGGTCTGGGTCTGCTGCGGTCATTACGACCTCGCCACGCCCTACTACGCCGCCATTCCCTCGACGCAGCCGTAGGCGTTCACGGCAGTTAGCCCTCTGACGCCTCCATTCGTTGCGCGGCCCCGGTGGGGGGAAGCATCGGTTCAGTTTCAACAGTTGCCGCGACGGCGTAGCATCAGGAACGCCATTCCAGCCAGGCCGATACCCAGCAACGGCAGCGTTGCCGGTTCCGGCACGGCGGAAAGCTCCACCGGCGAACGGCCTTTAATGCGAATGCTGTAGATTGACGCCGGAATCGCAAGGCCTGTGCCCATGCTGTTAAACATGAATGAGGTCCGCCCACCCGTAATGACGTTCTGCAGGGTGTAGTTGCCGGCAGGTGCCGTGGGCGAAATCGCGATCGTCAGTTCGGCCACAAAATACGTCCCGCGTCCCAGCGGGTTGCTGCCTGTCGGCAGGAGGGCTCCGAGATCGGTGAAGTTGATTGTCCCGTCGGCATTGCGGTTAATCGGATCCATGACCTGCGGGTAGCTGAGGTTCGACTGCAGATCGGTGAACGGGCTGCCCGTCACGTCCCGCAAGGTGATCGAGAAGGGAAACGTCGAGGTTTCGTTCTGCTGCATCCAGTACGACAAGCCTGCCAGATTGTTGACTGATCCGCCCGGTTTGAAGAAGAGGCTGATCGAAAACGTGAAACTCGACCCGGGCGTGTAGGTCCCGGAGGCCGGCGCTCCCTTTCCGTCGTTGTAAATGAACTTTGTGGACTGGGCCCCGGCTTGCATCGCTGCGAAGCAGATAAAGCCCGTAATCGCCATCGTGGTGAGGAGTTTGTTCATTCGCATGGCTGGGTGTTCTAGGAGTTATGCCCGCAGAAAGCAATGACTCATTTCGATTAAAGGAGCAGGCGTCAGCGCTCTTGGTCGTTAGATTCGGAAGGTTGCGAAGACCGAGGAAACCGAACTTATTGTCAGGATTGGAAAGCGTTCACCAGCACACCTACGGCTTCCAGTCGACCGCGTGCTCTGCGAGATAGGCGTCCACCGCGCTGCCGATCGTCGGGTAGAAGTTACCCGTGCCGAAGCGTTCAAAGAGCTCGAACCGGATCAGCTTGTCCTTTACCGGATCCTTCATCTCGGCGCACCGCACCTCGATGCCGGAATTACTCAGGCTTTGCACCAGCTCCGCGAGCATGTCCGCCGAAGTCACGTCAATGCTGCTGACCGGCTCGGCCGCGATGATGATGCCAAGTAGTCCAGTATTTTTTGGAGCGTCGAACCAGCTGCGACCTGAGGGGCGACCAACGATATGCTATCTGATCGCATGCCCGAGTCCGTTCCAAACCCTATCGCAAGCGCGACCGAGCTGGTCGTTCGATTCGGGAATCAGATCGTACTCAATCACGCATCGGTCACAATCCTGGAAGGTGAGCGGATCGGGTTGGTTGGTCGCAACGGTTCGGGCAAATCGACTTTCCTGCAAATCGCGGCCGGGGCTATGCGACCCGACGGCGGCGAGCTGAATCGACGCCGCGATCTCGTCGTTGGCTACATGCCGCAAATGTTTGCCCTCGATGAAGCGGTCAGCGTCCACGCCAACATCCTGGCCGGTGCGGAGCAGGTTTTGGATTTGATCCGGGAATATGAGAGCGCGCCACCGGCGAGCGCGCGCAGCGGGATCTTGCTCCAGCAGATCGAGCATTTCGATGGCTGGAATCTCGAGCACCGCATCAAAAGCCTGATCACGAATTTGCACGCGCCCGCGGCGGAGCGCGCGGTCGCGACCTTGTCCGGTGGCGAAAAACGGCGCGTCGCGCTCTGTCGCGCGCTTCTCCCCCGGCCGGATTTTCTGATTCTCGATGAGCCGACCAACCACCTCGATACCGGCTCAATCGAATGGCTGGAGGATTTTCTCGCCCGCTACAACGGCACCTGCTTGTTCGTTACGCACGACCGCTACTTTCTCGATCGCGTCGCAACCCGCGTGGTCGAGCTCGCGCGCGGGCAATTCTTCAGCTACGCGGGAAATTACACCGATTACCTGCTCGCGCGCGCCGCGCGGGCGGCCGTCGAAGAGATGCAGGAGCACAAGCGCCAGAAATTCCTCAAACGCGAGCTGGCCTGGGTGCGCAAAGCGCCGCGCGCCCGGCGGACCAAATCAGTAGATCGGGTTGAGCGCTATTTCGAAATGGCTGCGCAGGAAGCGGCGGAAGCCGAACTGGACGTCGACCTCATCATCCCGCCGGCCCCGAAGCTGGCGAATCGCGTCATCGAGTTGCGCGGAATCGGGATGGAATTGGGTGGCCGCACACTGATCGAGAATTTTTCGCTTAACCTCGCGGCCGGCGAACGTCTCGGGATCGTCGGGCGCAACGGTCTCGGCAAATCGACTCTGCTCAAAATCATGCTTGGGCAACTCCAGCCGACGAGCGGCGCGGTGGAAATCGGTGCGCGCACCGAGATCAATTACGTTGACCAAAACCGACTGCTCCTCGATGACGCGAAGACGGTCTGGGAAGAAGTGGGTGAGGGGAGTGAGTTCGTTAGGCTGGGCGAAGAAAACATCACGCTCCGCGGTTATTTGCGGCGCTTCCTCTTCACCGAGGAACGGATCAATACCAAGATCGATCAGCTCAGCGGCGGCGAGCGCAGCCGGGTGTTGCTCGCGAAGATCCTAAAGCGCGGTGGCAACGTGCTCATGCTCGACGAACCGACCAACGACCTTGATCTCGGCACGTTGCGCTTGCTCGAAGAAGCGCTCGTCGCTTTCCGAGGCAACGTGATTGTCGTGAGCCACGATCGCTATTTTTTAAACCGCGTCTGCACCGCCATCCTCTCCTTCGAGGGCGACGGCGTCGTGAAATACGCGGTCGGCAATTACGACTACTACTTGGAGAAGCGCTCCCTTGGAGCCGCAGGCACTGACTCCGGCCCGCCGCCCGTCACGCGCAAGCCGACCGAGGTCAGCGACCGTGGTGGCAGCAAGGCGACACCGCGCAAACTAAAATGGAAAGAGGAACGCGAACTGGAAGGAATGGAAGCCGCCATCCTGACCGCGGAAGGAGAAGTCGTTAGGCTGGAAGGAATTTTTGCGGCGCCTGATTTCTATGCCGCGCACGCGTCGGACTGGCAGAAGTTGGAAGTCGAGCTACGGGCCGCGCGGGAGCGCGTCGCTCAACTCTACGAGCGCTGGGCCGAGCTTGGCGCAATCGCCAGTGCCGCCCCCGGATAGCCTCGGGAGCGTTCCTTGCGCCAAAATAATCTTGCGACGCAATAATTTGTTCCTATATTGCGCGCTCTCCGTATCAGGTGCGTGAGGACGGTGGACACGGCTTGAGCGGTTTTTTTGTCGTCTGAAACTTCAAGGTTTCGGCGGCTGCAATGTACGAAAATGCCAACCATTAATCAGCTTATTCGCAAGGGACGAAAGAAGGTTTCGGTGAAATCAAAATCACCGGCCCTGAAGAATTGTCCGCAGCGGCGGGGGGTCTGCACCCAGGTCATGACGCGGACGCCGAAGAAGCCGAATTCTGCCTTGCGCAAAGTGGCGAAAGTTCGCCTAACGAATGGCCAGGAAGTGATCGCCTACATCCCGGGCGAGGGCCACAATTTACAGGAACACTCGATCGTCCTGGTGCGCGGCGGACGGGTCAAGGATTTACCCGGCGTGCGTTACCACATCGTGCGCGGAACGCTCGATTCGTTAGGGGTGGATGGACGCCGGCGCAGCCGTTCCAAGTACGGGGCGAAACGGCCCAAGACCGGCGGTGGTGAAGGGGATAAGGCCGCCAAGAAGAAATAGATTTTCCCATGTCTCGTCGTCGTCGAACCTACAAGAAAGAAGAGAAGGTCGATTCCCGTTATGGGAGCGCCGCCGTCGCCCGGCTCATTTCCACCGTGATGAAGCGGGGCAAGAAGTCGCTCGCGGAACGGATCGTCTATACCGCGATCGACAAATCGCGGGAAGGCTCCGACTCGGTCGACCCGCTCGAAGTCGTGAACAAGGCGCTCGAAAATGTGCGCCCGCGCCTGGAAGTAAAATCACGCCGCGTGGGCGGCGCGACCTACCAGGTGCCAATGGAAGTAACTGCTTCGCGCCAGGTCTCGCTTGCGATGCGCTGGATTGTGACCTACGCCGATAACCGCCGCGGCATGCCGATGGCGGACGCCTTGGCGCACGAGCTGCGCGACGCCGCCGCCGGCCAGGGGAATGCGATTAAGAAACGCGACGACACGCACAAAATGGCGCAGGCCAACCGCGCTTTCGCTCATTTCCGCTGGTAAAGAAGTTTCCGTTATGGCTTCTGCGACTATGGACAAACCCGCGACCGCGAATCCGAATTCGCCTAACCGCAAGTTCCCGCTCGAGAAGACGCGAAATATCGGCATTGCCGCGCACATCGACGCCGGCAAGACGACGCTGACCGAGCGCATCCTTTTTTACACCGGCATGATCCACAAGATCGGTGAGGTGCACGAAGGCACCACCGTGACCGACTGGATGGAGCAGGAACGCGAGCGCGGCATCACCATCACGTCAGCCGCCACGACCTGTGCCTGGACGCAGAAGAAAGAAGAGGGCGTCTACAAGATTTACGAAGACGTGAAGATGCGGGTTAACATCATCGACACGCCCGGCCACGTGGATTTCACGGCCGAGGTGGAGCGTTCGCTCCGCGTGCTCGACGGCGCGATTGCGGTTTTTGATGCGGTCGCGGGGGTGCAGCCTCAATCCGAGACCGTCTGGCGTCAGGCGAACAAGTACCTCGTCCCGCGCATTGCATTTATTAACAAGATGGATCGCGTCGGCGCGGACTTCGAGATGTCGATCGACAGCATGCGCAAGAAGTTGGGCGCGAATGCCTGGCCGATCCTGATCCCGTTAGGCAAGGAAGATTATCTCAAGGGTCAGCTCGACGTCGTGAACAAGAAGGCGGTCTTCTATCTCGACAACGATTTGATGGGCTCGACCTACGAAGTGCGCGACATCCCGGAAGAGCACAAAGCAGCCGTCGACAAAGCTTACAACGATCTCGTTGAAGCCATTTCCAACATCGACGACGAAGTTGCCGAAGCCGTTCTCGAAGAGAAGCCGGTCACGCCGGAAATGCTCAAGGCCGGAATCCGCCGGCAGACGATCGCCAACAAATTCGTCCCTGTCGTCGGTGGTTCGGCTTTCAAGAACAAAGGCGTGCAATATCTGGTCGACGCCGTGATCGATTATCTACCCAGCCCGCTCGACATTCCGCCTGCCGTCGGGATGGAGCCCGACACGCACGAGAAGATGGAGGCGGCGACCGATGACAACGGCAAATTCTGTTCGCTCGCATTCAAATTGTGGAGCGATCCGTTCGTCGGGAAGCTGGTTTTCTTCCGCGTCTATTCCGGTTCCCTGGCGAAGGGCGACACCGTCTATAACCCGCGCACCAACAAGCGCGAACGCATCTCGCGCCTGATCCAGATTCAAGCCGACAAGCGCGAAGACATCGACACCTGTTACGCGGGCGATATCGCCGCGATCGTTGGGATCAAGAACATCACGACGGGCGACACGCTCTGTGACGAGGATCATCCGATCCTGCTCGAGCCGCCCTCCTTTCCCGATCCGGTTATCTCGATGGCAATCGAGCCGAAAACGAAACAGGATCAGGAGAAGATGGGTGTCGCGCTGCAGCGACTCTCGGAGGAAGATCCCACATTCAAAGTCTTCACCCATGAAGATACCGGCCAGACCATCATCGCGGGCATGGGCGAGCTGCACCTGGAAATCATCCGCGACCGCATGTTGCGCGAGTTCAAGGTGGACGCCAACGCCGGCAAACCGCAGATCGCGTATCGCGAAACGATCACCACACCGGCCGATGGCGAAGGCAAGCTCATCAAGCAATCGGGCGGGCGTGGTCAGTATGGCCACGTTATCATCAAGGTCCAGCCTAACGAGCGCGGCAAAGGCATCACGGTCGAGAACAAGGTGGTGGGCGGCAACATCCCGAAGGAGTACATCCCCGCCTGCAAGAAGGGCATCGAAGAAGCCATGCTCAACGGCGTCGTCGGGGGTTACCAGGTTATCGACGCGCACGTCGATATTGTGGACGGTTCCTATCACGACGTCGATTCGAACGAAATGGCGTTCAAGCTGGCTGCGATTTTTGCGGTCAAGGACGCTTTCAAGAAGGCAAAGCCGATCCTGCTCGAGCCGATCATGAAGGTCGAAAATTCGACCCCGGAAGAGTATCAGGGCGATATCATCGGCGACTTGAATCGTCGCCGGGCCAAGATCAACAGCATCGAAGCGCGCGGCAATCTAACCATCGTCAACGCGGAAGCGCCGCTCGCGGAAATGTTCGGTTACGCGACGGCCATTCGTTCGCTTTCCAAAGGCCGTTCGAGTTATTCGATGGAGCCGTCGCATTTCGAACAAGTCCCCTCGCAGCTCGTCGCCGCCGTGCTCGACCAGAAGGAAACGAAATAATATGGCCGACGCGCAACGCATTCGCATTCGCCTGAAGGCATTCGACCACCGGATGCTCGATCAATCCGCGGTCGACATTGTCGAGACCGCGAAGCGCACCGGCGCCCGGGTGGCGGGACCGATTCCTCTCCCAACTTTGATCGAGAAATTTACGGTCAATCGCTCTCCCCACGTCGACAAAAAGTCGATGGACCAATTTGAGATTCGCACCCACAAGCGTTTGCTCGACATCATCGAGCCGACGGCCAAGACGGTAGACGAGTTGAAGAAACTCAACCTGCCAGCGGGCGTGGATATCACGATTAAGATTTAACGCGTTGCCACTTTTGCCCGCCCACGACCATGAGCATCGGACTTTTAGGAAAGAAAATCGGCATGACCAGCGTCTACGACGCGGATGGCAGGCTGTGCCCGGTGACCGTGATCGCGGCCGGGGATAACACCCTGCTGCGTCGCCTGACGAAAGACAACGACGGCTACTCCGCCGTCCAGCTCGGCTTTGATCGGCAGAAGGAATCGCGCGTGACGAAGGCCTTGCTTGGCGGATTCGGCAAAGCCGGTTCGGAGCCGAAGAAAGTCGTTAGGGAATTTCGTCTCCAGAAAGACGCGCCGGAAGGCGATATCAACCTTGCGGTGACACAATTTCAGGTGGGCGATTTCGTCGACGTGATCGGCAAATCGAAAGGCAAAGGTTTCCAAGGGGTGATGAAGAAGCACAATTTCCAAGGGCAGGGCGCGGCGCACGGTTCCAAGACGCACCGCCGCAACGGCGCCATTGGCAATCGTTCTACTCCGGGTCGCATCTGGAAAAACATGGGCATGCCGGGCCACATGGGCGACGAACGTGTGACGGTGCAAAATCTGCGCATTCTCCAGGTTCGCGAAGCGGAGAAGGTGATTTTGATCAGTGGTGCCGTCCCTGGCGCGAACGGCAGTTATGTTGTCGTTAGGCCGGCGATCAAGCACCCGGAAAAGCTCCGGGCTCTGCATGCCGAGCACCGGAAGCACGATGAAGAGGAGGCGGCTAAGAAGCCGGCGATAACCGTTCGATAATATGGCCGCGAAAGTTTTAACTGCTGCCGCCGCGAAAGAGGCGAAAATCAATCTGATCGAGAACGGTCGCGGAACGCAGGCCATGCACGACGCGGTCGTGGCGATGCGCGCGGCGCGTCGTTCCGGTTCCGCCAATTCGAAATCGAAAGCCGACGTCAACCTTTCCGGCGCGAAACCGTGGCGGCAAAAAGGCACGGGCCGGGCGCGGGCCGGTTACAAGTCGTCCGTCATATGGCGGGGCGGCGGCGTCGTCTTCGGACCAAAGCCGCGCGATTACACGAAAAAAGTTTCCAAAACCGTCCGGCGTCTCGCATTCCAGAAAGCGCTGAGCGAGCGGATCAAAGCCGGCGACGTGCTCACGGTGGACGCGTTCAACGTCAAAGAAGCAAAGACGAAAGCGTTCGTGAAGCTGGTCAAGGGTCACACCGACGCGAAAAAGGTGCTGCTCATTTCCGATTCGTTCGAAGAAACATTTTATCGCTCCGCGCGGAACGTGAAGCCGGTCCTGCTCGCCACTGCGAGCGACGTAAATACGGAGCAATTGCTTGCGTTCGACAAAATCATCGTCACCCCGAAAGCGCTCGAGCAGCTGGCAGGGAGGATAGCTTCATGAACGAGCCCTACGACTTAATCCACACAGTGCAGTTGACGGAGAAGGCGTCGCTCTTGAGCGAGAAGCTTAATAAGTACGTCTTCCGGGTAAGTCCACGCGCCAACAAGGTCCAAATCAAGCAGGCGATCGAACTTCTCTTTAAGAAGAAGGTCGTGGACGTGAACACCTGCAACTACGCCGGCAAAAAGAAACGCGAACGCCGGGCTGACTTCGGCCGCAAAGCCCACTGGAAAAAGGCCATCGTAACTTTGGGGGAAGGCGAGAAGATCGATCTCGTGTAGTTGACCTATGGCCTTAAGAAATTTTCGCCCACTCACCCCGACGCTGCGCTTCAAGTCGCTTCCGATGTTCCAGGAAGTGACCAAGTCGCAGTCGAAACCAGTCAAGAGCCTGACGGAGCCCAAGAAACGAAGCGGCGGCCGCAACAACAAGGGCCGTCTGACTTCGCGTCACATCGGCGGTGGTCATAAGCAGAAGTATCGCAAGGTTGATTTCAAACGCCGCAAGCGCGGCATGATGGCTGAGGTTACGGCGATCGAATACGATCCCAACCGGACCGCGCGCATTGCGTTGATCAAATATACCGATGGCGAGCAGAGCTACATTCTCGCGCCGGAAGGTCTCGCCGTGGGCGCGAAAGTGACCGCGGGAGAAGACGCTCCGCCGAACATCGGCAACGCCCTGCCGCTTCGTGAGATTCCGTTAGGCGCGAACATTCATTGCATCGAAATCATGCCGGGCCGCGGCGGCCAGATTGCGCGCAGCGCTGGTCAGCAGGCGACGCTGAGCAACCGCGAAGGCGGCTACGCGCTGGTGAAATTGCCCTCGGGCGAAATCCGCCGCATCCACGATAGCGCTTACGCCACGATGGGACAGGTCGGCAACGTCGATCACATGAACGTCGCGAGCGGCAAAGCCGGCCGGACCCGCTGGCAGGGGCGCCGCCCACACGTGCGCGGCATGGTTATGAACCCGATCGATCACCCGATGGGTGGCGGGCAGGGCAAATCCAAGGGCGGCGGCGGGCGCCATCATCCGGTCAGTCCGTGGGGTCAATTGGCGAAAGGCTTTAAGACACGGGCAAAGCGCAAAGCGAGCGATCGTTTTATCTTGGAGCGCCGCAAATCAAAGAAGAAGAGGGCTTAAATTAAATTTTTATGGGCAGATCGTTAAAAAAGGGACCGTTTGTGGAGCCGCATCTTCTCGAGAAGATCGACAAGATGAACAGCTCGGGCGTGAAGAAGCCGGTCAAGACCTGGTCGCGTCGCTCCATGGTGACTCCGGATTTTGTGGGGCACACCTTTCTCGTCCATAACGGCAAGATCTTTCAATCCGTGTTCGTGACCGAAAACATGGTCGGCCACAAACTCGGCGAGTTTTCACCTACCCGCGTCTTTAAGAAGCACGGGTCGCACACCGCGAAGGTGACGAAGTAAGTTCAACTGATGGTTGCGGAATGAGAGGATGAGATGAAAGTCTCCGCTCTCTTTCCCCGATTCACAGTTGTGTTGGGGTGTCTGGCGCTGGCCCACGGGTTGGCGGCCGAAGATAGTTCTTTGTCAGATTCAAATCTTGAAACCGCAGAGGCGAAAGTGACGTCGGAGACGTTGTTTTCGCAGAATGATCTCTTGCGCAAACAACTCTCGCTCGACCGCGAAACGCAGAAGACGCTGACCGATAGTCTCGTCGTCTCGAACGCGGAGGCGGAGTTGTTTCGCCGGAAATATTCCGAGCTGCAATTGCGCATGGACGCGCTCGGGGTCGAGTCGGTCAGCAAAGATCGGGCGAAACTCGAGCAGCGCTTACTGAAAGCGGTCAGCGACCTGCAACTCATGAATAATGAGAAGGAAGCTTATCGCGAGCAGTTGCTGAAGTTGACCGAAACGGTGATCCGTTTCGTCAAGACGACCGAGTCGGCCGACGCGGAAGCGCGCATGGGGGTGGAGGCGCAATTGCGCTCGACCAACCAGCTGCTCGCCGCGAAAAGCGCGAGTCCGCCTGGCGATGACAGCGGACCCGACCTGATGGACGGAAAAGTCTTGAGCGTGAAAGAAGAGTGGTCGCTCGTGGTGGGGAACCTGGGCGCGAAGCAGGGAGTGAAACTCGGGATGCCGTTGCGGGTGGTGCGAGCCGGGAAGACGATTGCGACTCTGCGGGTGGTTGACGTTCGTGAAAAGATCAGCGGTGCGGTGATACAGGATTTGGATTCGGAAAAAGTGAAAATAAAAGTCGGCGATCGCCTCCAGGTGGATGCACGCCAAAATGCCAGTTTAAAGTAAATGCAAGTTAGCTCGACATATCGTTACGCGAAGATCTCGGCGTTCAAAGCGCGCGAAGTCACTCGTGCCATTCAGGGTCTGCCGGTTTCGGCGGCGCTTGATCTTGTTGCGTACAGCCCGAAAAAGGCGGCCGGCCTGATCAGCAAAACGCTCAAGAGCGCGATCGCCAACGCGGAGAATAACGCCAACCTCCGCGTTGACGGACTCGTGGTAAAAGAAGCCACCGTCGGCGAAGGCCCGACGATGAAGCGGATGATGACACGGGCGCGCGGCAGCGGCAGCACAATCCGCAAACGCAGCGCCCACATTCGGATCATTCTGACGGACGAGATTGAGATCAAGACGCGGGAAAAGAAAGCCAGGAAATCAGGCGGCACGAAGAAGAAAAAGACCGGCCCTGCGAAACCAGGCAAAGCGGCGCCGAAGGCCGAAGCCGCCGCCGAGCCAACGGAAGCGAAGGAAACAGAAAGCTAGTTCATGGGACAAAAAGTTAATCCAATTGGTTTCCGTCTCGGAGTGAACCGCGACTGGCGTTCGCGCTGGTATGCTTCGCCCCAGGAGATGCCCGCGTTCCTCGCCGGCGATCTCGCGATTCGCGATTACGTAAAGAAGAAGCTGCAGTTTGCCGCGGTCGCCAAGATTATCATCGAACGTGCCTGGAACAGCATCCGCGTGACCATTCATACCGCGCGCCCTGGCATCGTGATCGGACGGAAAGGCGCTGAGATCGAGAAGATGACCGAAGAGATCTCGAAGATGGCGCAGGGCAAGCAGATCAAGATCGACATCCAGGAAATTAAAACGCCGGAACTGGATGCGCAGCTGGTGGCGGAAAACGTCGCGCTCCAGATCGAGCGCCGTATCGCCTATCGCCGCGCCATGAAGAAAGCGGTGCAGATCGCGATGGATTTTGGCGCGCAGGGGATTCGGTTGCGCAGCTCGGGCCGCTTGAACGGCGCGGAAATCTCCCGCTCCGAATGGTATCGCGAGGGCAAGGTGCCGCTGCATACCCTGCGCACGCCAATTGATTATGGCTTCGCTGAAGCCAATACGGTTTACGGCAAAATCGGAGTGAAATGCTGGATCTGTAAAAAGGAAGAAGCGCCGACCGCGCCGGCGTCCCCGCCCCCAGCTGCGCCTGAGCCGGCCGCCGCAGCCTAACGAATTTCTAAGGAGACATCGCCATGCCATTAATGCCCAAACGCGTCAAATATCGCAAGACCCAGCGGGGAAGCCGCAAGGGCACGGCGTCACGTAATCTTCGGATCGACTTCGGCGAATTCGGCCTTCAGACCTTGGAACGGGCCTGGATCACCAACACCCAGATCGAAGCCGCTCGTGTTGCGCTTACTCGCAACATGAAGCGCAAAGGCAAGCTCTGGATTCGGATTTTTCCGGACAAGTCGGTCACATCGCGTCCACCGGAAACCCGAATGGGTAAGGGTAAAGGCCAGCCCGAGTATTGGGTAGCAACGGTCAAGCCCGGAAATATTTTGTTCGAACTGGATGGCGTGCCGGAATCAATCGCGCGCGAGTCCCTTCGCCTTGCCGCCGACAAGCTGCCGGTGCGAACCAAGTTCCTCACCCGCCACCACGTTGCGCATTAATTAAGAGAAATGAAATTTAAAGAAATCCAGGAAATGAGCACGGATGAGCTCCTGACCAAGAAGCGCGACCTGCGCCAGGAAAGCCTCCATCTCCGCCTGCAACAGCAAAGCGGCCAACTCGAGCAACCGAGCCGGCTGCGCTTGCTGCGCCGCGATGTGGCCCGGGTTGAGACGATCCTGACGCAACGGGCGAAGCAACCGGCGGCCAAGTCCGCAGCCAAGAAATAACGATCATGGACGAAACAACCAAAGAGCAAACACCTGCCGCCGCCGAGGCGCGCGGCACGCGCAAGACGCGTGTCGGCGAAGTGGTTTCGAGCGGGATGAACAAGACGATCGTCGTTCGCACGGTGACGCGCGTGCCGCACGCAACTTTTGGCAAGATCGTGAAGCAGAAGAAAAAATTTTACGCGCATGACGAAGAGAGCAAAGCCAAGCTCGGCGACACGGTCCGGATCATGGAGACCCGCCCATTGAGCAAGCTGAAGCGCTGGCGTTTAGTCGAAGTCGTCCAGAAGTAAGGAGACAACTATGGTTTACCTACGTTCGAGACTAGACGTGGCCGACAACAGCGGCGCACGCATGGCGACAATGATCGGCGTGATCGGAAAGGGAAGCGCGCAATCGGCCGGGATCGGCGATGTCATCACCGCGAACGTGAAAGAGGCGAGTCCCACCGGCACGGTGAAAAAGGGCGAAGTCGTCCGCGCAGTTTTGGTCCGGACCCGGCAGCCGATTCGGCGCGATGATGGTTCGCTCCTTCGTTTCGACAAGAACGCGATCGTCATTATCGACAAAGATCTGAACCCGCGCGGCACCCGAATTTTTGGCCCGGTCGCGCGCGAACTGCGCGAACGCAATTTCATGAAGATCGTTTCTCTCGCTCCTGAGGTGCTATGAACCGGATCAAGCATCACGTTAAGAAGGGCGACCAGGTCGAGGTCATCTCGGGCAACTTCCGCGGCTCGACCGGCAAGATCTTGCAGGTGCTGGCGCGTAAGGAACGCGTCCTGATTGAGGGGGTGCGCCTGATCAAGAAGCATCTGCGCAAGTCGCAGGACAACCCATCGGGCAAGATCGCCGAGCGCGAGGGCCCGATCCACATTTCGAACGTGAAAGTGGTCGAGCGCAGCGAGAAGGCGAAGAAGGGCAAAGCCAAAGCGACGAAGGAGAAGAAGACCAAGAAGGACGAGTAGCGAAGCTGGAAAGACGACATTTTAGAGAATGGAAAACGAATTTTACCGCGAATACAAAGAGCGCGTCATGCCGGCGCTGCGGCAGCACCACGGCTACAAGAACGACCTTCAGATCCCGAAGCTGGAGAAGGTCGTGATCAATACCTCGGTCGGCTCGCAGTCGGACGTGAAGCAGGCGCTGGAAGATGCCAAAACGGAGCTCGCGCTCATCACCGGACAGAAGCCGGCCGAGACACGCGCCAAGAAAAGCATCTCGAATTTCAAGCTGCGCAAAGAACAGGCGATTGGCGCCAAGGTGACGTTGCGCGGAGAACGCATGTATGAATTCATGGAGCGCCTGATCAAGGCCTCGCTCCCGCGCATCCGCGATTTTCGCGGCGTCTCACCGAAAGGATTCGACGGCCACGGCAACTACACGCTGGGCGTTTCTGACCAATCGATCTTCCCCGAAGTCGAGCTCGACAAAATCAAGCGCAACATTGGTTTTGATGTTACGATTGTGACCACCGCGCGCACGAACGAAGAGGCCAAATCGCTTTTGAGCGAAATGGGAATGCCCTTCAGCGATCGGGCGAAGAAGCTCGCCCCGGCAGGTCCGTCCGATGGCGGACCCGCCAAAAAAGCGGCCTAACGACACATGAGTACTGTTACCGATCCTATTGCCGACCTTCTCGCCCGTGTGCGCAACAGCACACAGGCGCAGAAACTCGAGATGTTTGTGCCTTACTCCAAGGTAAAGAGCGAGATCGTGCGCATCCTGAAAGAGGAAGGCTACATCACCGACTTCGTGCTCGACACCACCGCCGCCCATCCGCGGATCAAGATCACGAACAAGATTTCGAATCGCAGCAGCGCCATCACCGGTTTGAAACGCGTGAGTCGCCCGGGTTTGCGTCGCTATGTTGGCGCCGATGAAATCCCGCGCGTTCTCGGCGGCATGGGCACGGCGATCCTTTCGACTTCGCGCGGCGTCATGTCCGGCCGCGAGGCCAAGAAACAAAAAGTGGGAGGCGAGTTGCTGGCTTACGTCTGGTAACTGAAGAGCTATGTCACGGATTGGAAACAAGGCGGTCGAGATTCCGGCCAAGGTGAAGGTGAACATCGACGGCGGCGGCAAAGTCGCGGTCGAGGGTCCGAAAGGGAAGCTGAATTGGACGCTGCCCAGGGGCATCAAGGCGAGCGTGGCTGACAATCAGGTCTCGTTAGTCCGCGACGCCGAGACGCGCAGCTTGAAAGCGCTGCACGGTCTTTCACGCGCCTTGATTAACAACATGGTCGTCGGCGTCAGCACCGGTTTTACGAAGCAGCTCGAAATCGAAGGCGTAGGTTTCAAGGCCGCAGTCCAGGGGAAGAATCTAAACCTGAGTCTTGGATTTTCCCATCCAGTGCTTTTCCCGATCCCGCCGGACATCAAAATCACGGTGACGGATAATACCAAGATCGCAATCGAAGGCGCGGATAAGAAGACGGTCGGCCAGGTGGCGGCCGACATTCGCCGCTACTACCCGCCGGAGCCCTACAAGGGCAAAGGCGTTCGTTATGCGGGCGAGCAGATCCGCCGCAAGGAAGGCAAAACCGTTCAATAGTCATGGCGACGATTAATCGAAAAGTCATTCGCGGACGCATTCACAACCGCATTCGGCGCAAGGTTTCCGGAACCGCGGAACGTCCGCGGCTCTGCGTTTATTTTTCCGGCAAGCATGTTTACGCGCAGGTCGTCGATGATGAAGCGGGCCAGACTTTGGTGTCCGCCGGTACGACGGAAAAGGATTTGCAAGGCAAGCATGCCGCGAACCGGGCTACCGCCGAAAAGGTGGGCCGGTTGATCGCGGAACGCGCGCTGGCGAAAAAGATCGACAAGGCAGTTTTTGACCGCGGTGGATTTCTCTACCACGGAAAAGTGAAAGCGCTGGCCGACGCGGCGCGCGAAGGCGGATTGAAACTCTAATATGGCATACGCAGGCAACCAGGGCAGACGAAGCGACTCCCGCACAACGGACCGGACGGCTCCGGCAAAAGGCGACACGACCGAGAAGGTGGTATTCATCAACCGTTGCGCCAAGGTTGTGAAAGGCGGCCGCCGCTTCAGTTTCAGCGCGCTCATCGTAGCGGGCGATCACGACGGCAAGGTCGGCTGTGGCTTCGGCAAGGCGAATGAAGTGGCGGAAGCAATCCGCAAGGCATCCGAAGCCGCGCGCAAGTCGATGGAAAAGATGTCGCTGCGCGAGAATACGATTCCGCATGAAGTGATCGGAGAGTTCGGCGGCGGACGCGTTCTGCTGCGCCCGGCCTCGCCTGGCACCGGTGTTATTGCCGGCGGCGGTGTGCGCGCGGTGGTGGAAGCAGTCGGGATTCGTGACGTGCTTGCCAAGTCGTTAGGCTCGAGCAATCACGCCAACGTCGTCAAGGCGACGATCGAAGCGCTGCGTTCTTTGCGCCGGCGCGATGAAATTTTGAAGACACGCGGGATTCGCTCCAACCCGAGCAATGGTGAGGAGGCGCAACCGTCATGATCCGGTTGCACAATCTCAAACCGCGTCCCGGTTCGAGGCATCGCGTCAAGCGTCTCGGCTGCGGCGAAAGCTCCGGTCATGGCAAGACGAGCGGCAAGGGTCACAAGGGCCAAAAGGCGCGCTCCGGCGGCAGTCTGCGACTTGGTTTCGAAGGTGGACAGATGCCCTTGATCCGGCGTTTGCCGAAACGCGGTTTCAACAACGCGGCTTTCAAGACGCGTTACGCCCTGATCAATCTCGACGATTTGAATGCATTCAAAGCCGGCACGGTCGTGAACGAACAGATGCTGCGCGAATCGAAGCAAATTCGCGGCGACGTTGCGGGCCTGAAGATTCTCGGCCGCGGCGAATTGAAGCATGGCCTGACGATCGAGGCCGATCGAGTGAGCAAATCCGCCCGGGAGAAAATCGAGCAAGCCGGCGGCACGGTGACGTTGCGGGAACGCCCGTCGCTGACCGGTGGCAGACGAGCCGAGGCGGCAGACTCGAAAAAGGAAGCGCCAGCTGCGGCGGCCCCGGCGAAAGCCAAGGCCAAGAAACCCGCGGCGAAAAAGAAGAAGGCCGCTAAATAAGCGGACGGTTCTACCTTAGCGGATGGTTTCGGCTTTTTTAAATACCGTCAAGATCCCGGAACTGCGCCGGCGGATCCTGTTCACCCTCGCGGTCATCGTCATCGTCCGTTTGGGCGCGGCGATCACGACCCCGGGAGTGAATCCGGCGGTGCTTCAGGATTGGTTCCGTACCTCCTCGCAAAGCGCGGGTGGTGGTGTCGCGGCGCTCTTCAACCTTTTCAGCGGCGGCGCGCTCGAGAATTGCGCCATCTTTTCGTTAGGCATCATGCCTTACATCAGCGCCTCCATCATGCTGCAACTGCTCACGGCGGTGATCCCGTCGCTCAGTCGCCTGTCGCGCGAGGATGGTGGCCGGCAGAAGATCATGCAGTACACCCGTTATGCGACGGTTGTGCTCTGCATCTTCCAGGGATATCTGCTCGCCGTTTCGTTCCAGCACCCCGAGTCGTATCACACCATGCTCCCCGGCATCACGGAGACGACGACCAGGCTTGGCATCCCGCTGGTTGATAATCTGGGCTGGTCGTTCCGGCTCATTACCGTCCTGACGCTGACCGCCGGGACGCTGTTCCTGATGTGGTTAGGCGATCAAATTACCGACCGCGGCATCGGCAACGGCATCTCGCTGATTATCACCATCGGCATCGTGGCGCGCTTGCCCGCCGCTCTCGCACAGGCGTGGAAAACGTTTGTGCCGTCAGCCGCGACCGGAACGAGTCAGGTGAACCCGGCGATTCTCGTTTTGATGGTGGCGTTTCTCTTCATTGTCATCGCCGCGGTCATCGCGGTCACGCAAGGCGTGCGCAAGATCACGGTGCAGTACGCGAAACGCGTCGTGGGCCGGAAAATGTACGGCGGCCAGACGCAATACATGCCGTTGAAAGTGAACTACGCCGGAGTCATGCCAATCATCTTTGCCTGGGCGCTCCTCCTTTTCCCGACCACGATTGTCGGGATGGCTTTTAAGAACAGCCCGACGGCCGCCAAGATCGCCAATGAACTGAATAGTGGATGGCTGCATTACGCGGTCCTGGCGGCGATGATTTTCTTCTTCAGTTATTTCTGGGTCGCGACGCAATTCCAGCCGGCGCAAATCGCGGATGATCTGAAAAAGTACGGCGGCTACATCCCGGGGGTGCGACCGGGGAAACCAACCGCGGATTTCCTTGATTTCACGATGACGCGTCTGACTTTTGCGGGTGCGATTTTTCTGACCGCGATCGCGGTTCTGCCGAGTCTGTTAAGCCAGGGGATGCACGTTCCCCAAATCACGGCGCAGTTCTTCGGCGGCACCAGTCTGCTTATTATTGTGGGCGTGATCCTCGACACCATGCGGCAGGTTGAGACACACTTGATCCAGCGCCATTATGACGGCTTCCTGCGCAAAGGGCGGCTGCGTGGGCGTGCCTTCGATCGCGGAGGTGCCCGGGGCGAGGCGGCCCAGCAGGGAACACTGATGTGGCTTTACGTCGGCATCGCCGTTCTGGTAATCGGGGGTGTGGCCATTTTCCTTTACGGGCGCTAGGTGAAAAGTCGAAGCGTGCTCCTCGGTGCGCCGGGCTCTGGCAAGGGCACGCAGGCGGAGATGATTACGCGGCATTTCGCCCTCGCCGTGACATCACCGGGCACCATCCTGCGGCGTGAGCGTGAGCTGGGCACGCCGCTGGGCGTGGAAACGGATGAAGTCGCGAAACACGGCGGCCTCGTGCCAGACGAGATCATTGTTCGGTTGATTGAAGATTGGTTGAACGAGCGCGGCCAGGAAGGATTCGTTTTTGACGGCTTTCCCCGCACGGTCAAGCAGGCCGAGCGCTTGAATGAGCTTTTGCGAAAACGTGGCACAGCGCTCGATCTCGCCATCTGGCTGGAGGTCTCCGAAGCGACCGTGCGCGATCGTATCGCCAGCCGGCTGCAGTGCCGGCGTTGCGGTTTTACCACCAGCCTAACGAGCGCGGGTTTTGCCGATCGCCCGGTCTGTCCCTATTGCGATGGACCGCTCATCCGGCGTGAGGACGATGATGCCGCCGTCCTGCAGACACGCCTCGAGGAATTCAAGACCAAGACGGAGCCGCTGCTCTCCTTTTACGAAAAGGATTCGGCTTTGCACCGGGTGGACGGGAACCGCGACCGGGAAGTTGTTTTTGCCGATATCGCGGCCTTGATCGAAGAGCGGGTGCAATGATCCCCATTAAGTCGGCACGGGAGATCGACAAAATGCGGCTGGCCTGTCGCACTGCGAGCGATGTTCTGGAAAAAATCAGCGAGCTCATTCGTCCCGGCATTTCGACCAAGGAGATCGACCAGGCCGCGGCGGACCTGATCGCGGAAGCGGGAGTTCGCAGTGCGTTCCTCGGCTACCGCCTTGGGCATCGCGTCTTTCCCGGCAACATCTGTATATCCCTCAACGACGAGATCGTGCACGGCATCGGGAGCCAGCGCCGTATTCAATATGGCGACATCGTGAAGCTCGATATCGGCGTCGTGCAGGACGGCTGGGTGGGGGACACGGCGGCGACGGTTCCGGTCGGGATGATCGATGAACGGGTCGAGAAGCTCCTCGCCGTCACGCAGAGCGCGCTGCAACGAGCCATCACTCACGCGCAAGCCGACGAGCGCCTTGGTGACCTTTGTGCGGCGATCGAGGAGGAAGCGAAAAGGAGTCATTTTAGCGTGGTGCGAGAATTCGTCGGCCACGGCGTGGGGCGAAAGTTGCATGAAGAGCCCCAGGTTCCGAATTACGGCAAGCGCGGGAGCGGCCCGCGCCTCAAGCCAGGCATGACCCTCGCGATCGAGCCGATGATTAATCTCGGCGGGGCCGGCGTGCGCCTGTTGGAAGATGGCTGGACGGTCTGCACTTCCGATGGATTGCCCTCGGCCCATTTCGAGCACACCGTTTTAATTACGAAAGACGAACCCGAAATTCTGACATGGCGCGCAAAGACGCAATTGAGGTAGAGGGCACAGTGGTCGAGCTCCTGCCGAATACGATGTTTCGGGTGGAACTGCCCAACGGTCATCGTGTCCTCGCCCACATCTCGGGAAAGATGCGCATGCACTTCATTCGCATCTTGCCAGGCGACAAAGTTATGCTAGAAGTTTCGCCTTACGATTTGTCGAAAGGGCGAATCACTTTTCGCCATCGCTAGCGCGGAGATTGGCTCCGCGTTTTTCGTCTCGTGAACTATG
>Ga0157374_10001471_pt1 | contig 19884 bp, 21 predicted proteins | sample M25metaG_FD_115308 | JGI IMG/M metagenome (GOLD analysis project Ga0157374, IMG submission 115308) | Miscanthus rhizosphere microbial communities from Kellogg Biological Station, Michigan, USA - M2-5 metaG | ecosystem: Host-associated > Plants > Roots > Rhizosphere > Soil | place: USA: Michigan... | reverse complement strand
GCTCGCAGCGCAGCTTGCCGTCGGTGACGTCGATCTTGATCACCTGGGTCAGCGAGGGCATCTTCAGGTGGTCGGCGACAACGGCGCCGATCGTGTAGCACTCGCCGTCATCGGACTGCTGGCCGAGCAGGACCAGGTCCGGGTTCTCGGACTCGAGCACCTTGGCCAGCGAGTAGCCGGTGGCGCAGACGTCGGAGCCGGAAAGCGCGTCGTCGGAGAGGTGCACGGAGCGGTCCGCTCCGAGCGCGACCGCCTTATGCAGAGCGCGGACCGCCGAGTCGGGGCCCATCGTCACCGCGACGACCTCCTCGACCGGGATCGCGCCGCCCTCCTTGATCTGCATGGCGGCCTCGATGGCATGTGTGTCGAAGGGGTTCAGGTTCTTCTCGCCGCTGCGGTCCAGGCGCATCGTGTTGGAGTCGATGCGCTTCTGAACGGCGGCGTCCGGAACCTCCTTGACCAGGACGCAGATCTTCAAGTTCGAGCCTCCTTGGCTGTGTTCTCAAGTTGGTTGACTGACCAGTCAATCAGTCTATCTACTCAGGGCGCGGCGGGAGGTTAGCGGGCGCAGCAGCAAGCCGTATCGCGGCTCGCCAGGGGGTTAGACGTCGTCGCGCTCGGAAGCGTTGTCGCGGATGAACTCGACGATCTCGTCGGTTCCCGCTCCGGGAGTGAAGACGGCGGCGACGCCGAGCTTCTTCAGCTCGGGAATGTCCTCGGCCGGGATCGTGCCGCCGACGGTGACGAGGACGTCGTCGACATCCTGGGCGGCAAGCAGCTCGACCACCCGCGGCACCAAGGTCATGTGGGCGCCGGAGAGGATCGAGAGGCCGACCGCGTCGGCATCCTCCTGGATCACCGTCTCGGCGATCTGCTCCGGCGTCTGATGCAGGCCGGTGTAGATCACCTCCATCCCCGCATCGCGCAATGCGCGAGCGATGATCTTGGCCCCACGGTCGTGCCCGTCCAAGCCAGGCTTGGCGACGACGACGCGGATCTTGCGGGCGGTTGCGGTGGTCATTGCGGACGGAAGACTAACGCTGACGCCACCACAAGCAACTGCATGGCCGCCGATAGGTGACAGCTTCGTGCCGATCCCGACCCGCCGGATGGGGAGCGGCTACCCCCCGCCGTCCACGGGCTGGAACGGTCCGTGCTCTGCCGCTTGGGCCGCGTGGTGGCCTCGCGCTCGTCCTTGCCGAGCATCGCCTTCCACGCAGTATCGCGAGTGATCACGAACTCGTTGGCGCTGCGCTCTTCAGTGATGATGAACTCACCCTCGAGAGCACCGCTGACCTTGATGTGCGCAGGCTTCTTCATGACTAGAAATGATGCAGGCGTAGCGGCGAGGACATTAACCTGCGTCTATGGCTCACCACAAGCGCAAGCGGCCCAAGCATCGCCGAAGTGGCTGCCTTCTCTGCAAGCCAAACAAGCTGACGGCCGCCGTCAAGGCGGAACGCCGCGAGAACCGTCGCCGCTGGGTCTCGCACGAGCAGGCCGGAGATGGACCCTATACGGGTTCAGGGCAAGACGAGAGAGCGGTAGAAGCCAATTCTCGGGACCAAGTTTCGTTATGAGGAAGAGGAGCGAACCGCGTCGATGAACCTGAGCAGCACGGACAGGTTCTCATCGCTCAGCTTCGCATCGTCGCCCTTGTGGTCGTCGGCGGGGTCGCCAACGAACATGCGCTCGATGAACTCCTTGCGAACCGTGTTCTTCTCGGCTTCGGGTAGCGGCTCGGAGAATGGCTTGAAAGCGACCATCTGCATGTAGAGACGACGAGCACGCTGCTCGCGGCGGCGATGCTGGCCGGACTGCTCTGCCGCATAGCCAGCGATGCCGAGCAGGAGCGTAACCGCCGTGACCTTGGCGACGATCAGCGCGGTACCGCCACCCCATTCGCCAACGGCGAGTACTACCGCTGCGAGCGCCACCAGAACGGCAGCCGCGCCACCGATGATCGCGTTGCGCCGCCATTGATCGGCTTCTTCCTTTTGTTCCTCGGCCTCTGTCTTGAAAGCGCCAGCAGTGGTTGACGTGGCGGCGGTGTCAACCATGTCAATGGCTTCCTGTTTCTTTTCCGAGAGGAAGTCCATGACTTTTTTGCTCTCGTATTCGAGGTTGGCGACGGCCGTGTCCGCTTCGGTCTTGGCTTCGCCCAGTGCTTCGATACCCGAGGTTTTGAATGCCTCGACGGCGTCCTCGGCTTTGGTGGCCAACTCCTGTTTGATCTCCTCGAACCTGGTGTCGCGGGCTTCCTGTTCTGATTTGAACTGCATTTCAAAGCTGTCAATGGCCTGCTGGACGCGGGCGCGCTCGGCCTCGGCTTCGGTCCTCAACGTGTCGAGCTGGCCTTCCAGCTCTTTGACCCGTTCTTCGGCAGTCGTCTTCATCGAGTCCGACGCTTGGTCGGCCTGTTCCTTGAGCTGGTTCAACCGCCCCTGCAGGTCGCTGGTCTGCTGTTGGAGCTGGCGGGTCTTCTCGCTTGATGCTTCGCCAAGCTGGGCGGCTACTTTTCTCGCGTCAGTTTTCGCCCAAACCCCGATGGCAGGCGCCATCCGCAGTGACCTGTTGAGCAGAGCTTCAACGCCGGACTGAATCGTCGGCAACTGCTCAAAGTCGGTGCTGGCCTTGAACGGCGTCAGCGCGGAGCTGATTTGCTGAACCGCTTCGTTCAACTCGTCCAACATCGGTGGCGTGACCAACGCGGTGTCGGCGCTAGCCAGCAAGGCGCCGACGAACTCAAGCGCGGGTTCAAGCCGAGGAAGCAGGACTGGAGAATCGTGCTCGCGCGCCGCCTCTAGCAGCTCGTCAGGGAGATCTGCGACCTGCTGTTTCAACTGCTTCAAGTTCTCGTGAACTGGATGCTCGTTGAAAGCGATGCTGTATTGCGACTGCACCTTGGTCATGTGAACGCCAATTGCAAGGTGAACTCCTCCAAGTCGTCGCCTCGGGCTACGTTGGCGCCCATCCGCACCCCATGCGAACCCATTAGCTCAGAGAGTACGAACGGTGGCAGACAGACAGACGCCGGGCTGCCGAGCTTCTCGAAGCGCCCAGAGACAAGGCCCCGGGTTGTGGTCAACCGACATCGGCGTCGAGATGTAGAAAGACGCCGAGGTTGTCTGTATCGCCGTTCGCGTGTCCAGCGATGACGGCACGGCACACACCGCTTCCTCGATGCTTGATCGCCGCCCTAATCGCGGGTCCGAGCGTCACCGCGTCTTGTCGAGATAGATAGCCGACGCAGGCACCGTTGATCGTTACCTTGATCGCATTTCGGTCGTACGGATTTGTTGGCTCGGGCACCAACTCGGCAGTGGAGTGAAACAGAGTGTCCGCGCCAGGTTTCCAGTTGCAGGCCGCGCGAATGGCTGGCTGGTAGTGCGACTCGCCCACGACGTCGATTCGGATGTCGCCGAATCGTTCAGCGTCTTCGAGCCATTGCGCGTCCTTGGTACCCGGGCCGTCCCGAGGCCCCGGCTCGACCCTGTCTCCAATCAGGCGCTTGAAAAGTCCCATGTCAAACCTCGGTCATCGACCGAGAGTATTGCCCGCCCACCGACCAACCTCATCGACCAGCTCAACGGTCGCCTCGCGATCGAGTGGCTCGGTATCGAGCAATTCGTCGTAGCGCATCGGCACGGCGTAGATGGTCAGGTCATCGAGCTGTTCTGCATTGACGGGCAGTTCGGCGCCATCGTTCTCCAAGAGCTGGAGAAGGCGGCCGATGTCGTGGACTCGGACTTCGTCCAAGCCGCGGTGCATCATCAGCGCCTTCAACCACTTCTCGATTGCCTGCTGAGCGTGGAAGCCGATGATCTCGTCGGTTATTTCGGGGTTGCCCGCTAGTTCGCGGACGGCGATCGCATCGGCCGCCGCCTTCCGGACCAAGACGGACGCCTGGTTGGTGGGCTCAGGCACCGACGAGGACACGGCCGTCTCGGAGCGCCTCGTTGACCATCGTGCCTGGGACATTGCCCCACTCATCGACGTGACTAGCGCTGACGACAACGACATCGAGGGCAACTTCAAGGCTGCGCAGCTCACGACGCAGACGAGCCGACTCGGCTCGGCGCTTCGTGACCTCGCCGGGCTCAATGACAAGCAGGTCGAGGTCGCTGTCAGGGCGGGCCTCGCCGCGGGCGCGCGAGCCGAAGAGGATCACCCGCGCTCCGGGTGCCGCCCTCGCCAATCTCCTACCGGCCTCATCGATCAGCCTCTCGTTCGTCATGAGATCACGCTAGAAGACGGGGGACTCCGTGTACGTCCCGAAGACCTCTTGCATCGCCGCGATCATCTCTCCCTCGGTGACGCGGGCGCGGGCGGCGGCGATGATCGGTGGCATCAGGTTCTCCTCGGTGGCGGCGGCGCGCTTTAGTTCGGTGAGGGCACTCTCGACCTCCGCTGAGTCGCGCTTTGCCTTCGTCGCGGCGAGGCGGTCGACCTGCTTTTTCTCCAGCGCCGGGTCGATGCGCAGGATCGGGGTCGGGGCTTCGCCCTCCTGGGTGAAGTCGTTAACGCCGACGACGATCCGCTTGCGCTCGTCGAGCTCGCGCTGGTAGGTGAAGGCGGCGTCGGCGATCTCGCGCTGGGGGAAGTTGCGGCGGATCGCCTCGACCATCCCCCCCAGCTCGTCGATGCGGGCGAAGTAGCCGTAGGCGGCCTCCTCCATCTCGTCGGTCAGCTTCTCGACGAACCAGGAGCCGCCGAGCGGATCGGCGGTGTTGGTCACGCCGGACTCGACCGCGATCACCTGCTGGGTGCGCAGGGCAACCCGCACGGCCTCCTCGGTCGGCAGGGCCAGAGCCTCGTCGAAGGAGTTGGTGTGCAGCGACTGGGTGCCGCCGAGGACCGCGGCAAGCGCCTCCAGCGAGGTGCGGACGACGTTGTTGAGCGGCTGCTGCGCGGTAAGCGAAACCCCGGCGGTCTGGGCGTGGAAGCGCAGCCGCATCGACTCCTCGCGCTTGGCGCCGTAGGTCTCCTTCATCTCGCGGGCCCAGATCCGGCGCGCCGCCCGGTACTTGGCGACCTCCTCGAAGAAGTCGATGTGGGCGTTGAAAAAGAAGGAGAGGCGGGGAGCGAAGTCATCGATGTCGAGGCCTCGCTCGAGCGCCCGCTCGACGTAGGTGAAGCCGTCCTTGAGCGTGAAGGCGAGCTCCTGCTGCGCGGTCGAGCCGGCCTCGCGGATGTGGTAGCCGGAGATCGAGACCGGGTGCCAGCGCGGCATGTTCTCCGTGCACCACTCGATCATGTCGGTGACCAGGCGCATCGCCGGCTCGATCGGGAAGCACCACTCCTTCTGGGCGATGTACTCCTTGAGGATGTCGGTCTGGATCGTGCCGCCGAGCTTCTCCGGCGGCACCCCCTGCTGCTCGCCGACGAGCACGTAGAAGGCGAGCAGGATCGCCGCCGGCGCGTTGATCGTCATCGAGGTGGTGACGCCGCCGAGCGGGATGCCGTCGAAGAGCTGTTCCATGTCGTCGAGGCTGTCGACGGCGACGCCCTCGCGACCGACCTCGCCGAGGCTGCGCTCGTGATCGGAGTCGTAGCCCATCAGGGTCGGCATGTCGAAGGCCGTTGAGAGCCCGGTCTGACCGTGGTCGAGCAGGTAGTGGAAGCGCTCGTTGGTCTCCTCGACCGTGCCGAAGCCGGCGAACTGGCGCATCGTCCAGAGCCTCCCACGGTACATCGAGGGGTAGGGCCCGCGGGTGAACGGGTACTCGCCCGGCTCGCCGATCGTCGCCTCGGGATCGACCGGGGCGTGCTCGGGGCCGTAGAGCGGCGCAATCGGGTGACCCGACATCGTCGAGAACTCAGCCTCGCGCTCCTTGTACTCAGGCTTCTCCCTGGGCTCGATCGCCATCGCCACACAGTCTAGGTGCGGTCACCCTCCCCGGTGTGGCGACTTTCCCCGTCATAGACCCGGATAACTCGCCACACCCCTCAGCGGCGCGCGGCGAAACGGCGGGGCGGCGGCTTGCGACGGGCGGCGATGCGGGAGCCGCCGAAGCCGGCGACGGTCGCCAGCAGGGTGATCGCGATCGCGACCAGGCGGCGGCCGAGGCGCTCGAAGCGCAGCGTCTGCCAGCCCTCGTCGCGGGCAACCTCTGCCAGCGGCGGGTCTGGATTCACCACCACCGGGTTGCCGACGGCGCGCAGCATCGGCAGGTCGGAGATCGAGTCCGAGTAGGCGTAGGAAGCGGCGAGGTCGATGTCGTGCTCGGCGGCAAATATCCGCATCGCCTCGACCTTGCCCTTGCCGTAGACGAAGGGACCGTCGAAGCGGCCGGTGAGGGCGCCGTCCTCGCCGACTTCGTAGCTGGTGCCAACCCCACCGTCCATGCCGAGCACGTTGGCGAGCGGCTCGACCACGCCGCTGCCGGCGGCGCTGACGATGAAGGTCGGGCGTCCGGCGTCCTGGTGGCCGTAGACCTCATCCAACATCTGCGGGTAGACGCGCGGCAGGATCGCCGCCATCACCTCGGGGTTCATCCGCTCGAGACTGCGGACGGGGACCCCGGCGATCAGGTCGCGGGCGATGCGCAACACCTCGGTCGTGCGGGCGTCGGTGGTGCCGCGCAGGCGGTAGCGCAGGTGCTCGACGCCCCAGCTGGCCAGCTGCCGCCGGCTGACGAGCCCGTGCCGCGTCGCGACACGGGCGAACTGCATCCCCGATGAACCCGCCATCAGGGTCTTGTCGAGGTCGAAGAATGCCGCGGCGCGGCTCACCGGGCTACTGGCCGTCGACCTCGATCACGATCGCGTCACCCTGACCGCCGCCGGAGCAGATCGCGGCGACGCCGATGCCGCCGCCGCGCCGGCCGAGCTCGTGGACGAGCGAACCGACGATGCGAGAGCCGGAGGCGCCGATCGGGTGGCCGAGCGCGATCGCGCCGCCGTTGACGTTGACGTTCTCCTCTTCGACGCCGAGCATCCGCATTGAGTTGAGGGCCACCGAGGCGAAGGCCTCGTTGATCTCCCAGAGATCGACGTCCTCAGGGCTCTTGCCGATCTTCTCCAGCGCCTGCTTGGCAGCGTTGGCCGGAGTTTTGGCCAGATAGGGGAAGTCATCGGCGACGGTGCCGTAGGAGAGGACGCGAGCCAGCGGCGTGCGGCCTTCCTTTTCGGCCCAGTCCGCGGAGGCGACGATGATCGCGCCAGCCCCGTCGTTGACACCGGGCGCGTTGCCGGCGGTGTGGGTGGCGTCCTCGCCGCCGATCGCGCGCAGGCCGGCGAGCGTCTCGACCGTCGTGTCGGCGCGAATCGCCTCGTCGGTCTCGACCTCGTGCTCGCCCTTGCGGGACTTGACCGTGACGCCCGCGATCTCATCGGCGAGCCGGCCGGCGTCGGTCGCCTCGGCGGCGAGCCGGTGCGAGCGCTCGGCGAAGCGATCCATGTCGGCGCGGGTGATCTCGAGCTCGTTGGAGACCTCGCTGGCCTCGTTGATCATCTGCTTCTCGGTGAAGGGGTTGGTGAGGCCGTCGTGAACCATCGCGTCGATCGCTTCGACATTGCCCATGCGGTAGCCGAAGCGGGCGCCGGGCAGAAGGTGCGGTGCCTGGCTCATCGACTCCATGCCGCCGGTTACGGCGACGTCGGTGTCGCCGGCGCGGATCGCCTGGTCGGCCAGCCCGATCGTGCGCATGCCCGAGGCGCAGACCTTGTTGATCGTCTCCGAGGGGACCTCCTTGGGGATGCCGCCCTTGATCTGGGCCTGGCGCGAGGGGATCTGCCCCTGGCCGGCCTGCAGGACCTGGCCGAAGACGACCTGCTGGACCTGCTCGGGAGCGACGCCGGAGCGCTCGAGCGCCGCGCTGATCGCGTGGCCGCCGAGGTCGGTAGCGTCGAGTGAGGACAGGGTGCCGCCCATCTTGCCGAAGGGCGTGCGTGCGGTTCCGAGGATGACTGTGCTGGGCATGGCTGCCTTTCTCTGAGTTTTTATGCCGGGTCTCGGCTCGATCAGGGCCGCCTGGCCCACGCTTGAGACGATAGCGGGGGCATGGGGCCAGCCGCCGTGCGCAACGTCATAGACTCGCGCCTCGATGAAGGTCTCCGTCAACCAAGCTGAGCTCGCCGCGGTCGACGCCGGCCTGCTCGCGGTTGGGCTCTGCGAGAACGAGGAGCTGCCCGCGGAACTCGCCTCCGCCAGGGGCGCCGCCGACGCCAAGGGCTCGTTCAAGAAGCTGACCGTGGTGCACCCCGACCAGCCGGCCCGCGTCCTCGTCGTCGGCTTGGGCAAGCGCGAGGACCTCGATGCCGAGCGGGCTCGCATCGCCGCCGCGCTGGCGGCCAAAGAGGCCGGCAGGATGGGAGTGAGCTCACTGGCCTGGGCCGTGCCCGAGCACGGCGACCGCGACGCGCTGGTCGAGGGCCTGGTTACCGGCACGATCCTCGGCGCCTACCGCTTCGATCGCTTCAAGAGCGCCGACCGCGACGATGCGGCCTCGGCGGGCGTCGACTCGCTGACCCTGCTGGCGCCCGCGGACGCCGCGGCGGCGGCCGAGGCCGCCCGTGTCTGCGCCGAGGCTCAGAACCGCGCTCGCGACCTGCAGAGTCTGCCATCCAACGTCGCCACTCCCAGCTATCTGGCCAACCGCGCTGAGGAAATCGCCGCAGCGCACAATGCGCTAAGCGTCGAGGTGTTCGGCCGCGATGAGATCGCCGCCAAGGAGATGGGCGGGCTGGTCGCGGTCAGCCAGGGCGGCGCCGAGGATCCCCGCTTGATCGTGCTGCGCTACGCCGGCGGTGGCTCAGGCGAGACCCTCGGCCTGGTCGGCAAGGGCGTGACCTTCGATACCGGCGGCATCTCGCTGAAGACGCCCGCCGGCATGCACGAGATGAAGATGGACATGTCGGGCGCTGCCGCGGTGCTCGAGGCGGTCGGCGCGATCGCCGAGCTCGGCCTCGAACTGAACCTGATCGCCGTGGTCCCGTCGACCGAGAACATGCCCTCCGGGACGGCGGTCAAGCCCGGCGACATCATCACCCAGTACAACGGCACAACGGTCGAGGTCAACAACACCGACGCCGAGGGGCGCCTGATCCTCGCCGACGCGCTCGCCTACGCGATTGAGCAGGGAGCGGACCGGGTCGTCGACATCGCCACCCTGACCGGGGCGGTGATGATCGCGCTCGGCTCCTCTTACGCCGCGGTGATCTCCAATGACGACACCCTGGCCGGTGAGGTCGAGGCGGTCGGCCGCGAGACCGGCGAGCTGGTCTGGCGCCTGCCGCTCCACCCGGAGTACAAGGCGCTGATGAAGGGAACCGTCGCCGACCTCACCAACGCGGCGGCGAAGCGCAAGGCCGGCACGATCTCCGCCGCCGCCTTCCTCGAGGAGTTCGTCGGCGAGACGCCCTGGGCGCATCTCGACATCGCCGGCACCGCCTGGGACGTAGGTCGCGAGTACAGCGGCAACGACGCCAGCGGCTACGGCGTCCGCCTGCTCACCGGCCTCGCCCGCTCGTTCTCGGCCTAGCCGCCTTCAGCCACCGAGGATCATCAGCGTGGCCACGCCGTGGGCCAGGAGCTTGCCGCTATCGGCCGCGGTGAGGTTGGCCTCGGCGGTGGCCTGGCGACGACCGCGGTAGAGGACGTTTGCCTCGCAGAGGACGCGGCCGGTGTCGCGGGTGATCGGGCGCACGTACTTCGCCTCGAGGCCGAGCGAGGTGTAGCCGATGCCCGCTGGAAGAGTGGTGTGCACGGCGCAACCGAGAGCCGAGTCGAGCAGAGTCGCGGCGTAACCGCCGTGGACGACGCCGATCGGGTTGTAGTGCTCCTCGCCCGGTTCGCCCTCGAAGATCGCTCGTCCGTCGCCGATCTCGATCGGGCGCATCCGCATCGTCACCGCGATCGGCGGTGGCGGCATCGCGCCGCCGACGATCGCTTCCATGTACTCGATGCCGGTCATCGTCGCTCCGGCCGCCGCCGTCGGCACCGGGTCCTGCCAGACCAAGGTGCGCTCCCGGGTCGTCTCCGGGCTCGACTCGGCGAAAGCAAGAGCGGCGTCCACGGCGGTGCCGCCGTCAGCGGCGACACTCTCGGCACTCACCTGGCGACCCCGCGGGCACGCGTGGGAACGTCACGCTGCCGCGCCGCGCGAGGGCTCGCCGGGTAGATCAGATCGGCGGTGATCTCCGCCTGACTGATCGAGATCCGCGGCGCCTTGGAACGGTGAGGGTGCCTATGTCGAGAAATCAGCCTCATGACGATGCCTCCATTCGCTTCTGCTGACTTCGTGTTTTCTCGCGGTATGCGCGACTAAACACGAAGTCAGCGGGTGGGTTGCTTGATGCAACTCCTTCGAAGCCGACCCTAGCTGAGTTAGTTGCTTGATGCAACCTTGTGTGCGAGGATCACTCTGTGCTGCGCAACGACTATCCGGGACAGGTCTGCTCGATTGCCCGATCGCTGGAAGTCGTCGGTGAGCGCTGGTCGCTGCTGATCGTGCGCGACGTGATGAACGGCAGGCGGCGCTTCGACGAGCTGCAGAAGGGCCTCGGCATCGCCCGCAACGTGCTCTCGGCCCGCCTCCAGCGCCTGGTCGAGGAGGACATCCTCGAACGGCGCGCCTATCAGCAAGGGCCCGAGCGCTTCGAGTACTTCCTCACCGAGAAGGGCCTCGGCCTCTGGCCCGCGCTCGTCGCCCTGCTCGCCTGGGGCGACCGCTACTCCCCCAGCCCCGACGGGCCGCCGATGCTGATCGTCCACAAGAAGTGCGGCGGCGCGGTCGGCGACCGCGGCATCTGCGAAGAGTGCGGCGAGGTCCTGCACGCTCGTGACGCCAGGCCGGTCCCGGGCCCCGGCCTCAAAGAGGCGACCGATAACGCCGAGGCGCTCGCCGCGCGCTAGCTTTTGGCTGGGCGGCCAGGACGGCACAAAGCGACAAGGAGGGTTTGGCATGGCGACTGCAGCGGAGACTCAGGTTCGCGAGACGATCTTCATCGGCGGCGAGTGGGTTGAGCCCGAGGGCGCCGAGACGCTCGAGGTGATCAACTCGACCACCGAGGAGGCGATGGGGACGATCTCCGCCTGCTCGGCCGCCGACGCAGACCGGGCCGTGATCGCGGCGCGCGACGCCTTCGAGTCGTGGTCGCAGACTTCGCGCGAGGAGCGCGCCGGCTACCTCGGCGCGATCTCCGCCGGACTTGCCGAGCGCATGGATGAGATCGCCGCGACGATCTCCCAAGAGCTGGGCATGCCGCTGACGCTGAGCAAGATGATCCAGGCCGGCCTGCCGATCGCCCAGTTCGGCGCGATGCCGAAGCTGATCGAGGAAGTCCGCTGGGAAGAGGAGATCGGCAACTCGCGGGTGCTGCGCGAGCCGGTCGGCGTGCTCGGCGCGATCACCCCCTGGAACTACCCGCTGAACCAGATCGCCTGCAAGGTCGCCCCCGCCCTCGCCGCCGGCTGCACCGTGGTGCTGAAGCCGAGCGAGATCGTGCCGCTCAACGCCTTCATCCTCGCCGAGGTGATCGAGGCCGCCGGCCTTCCCGCCGGCGTCTTCAACCTCGTCACCGGCACCGGCCCGGTCGTCGGCGAGGCGATGGCCGCCCACCCCGGCGTCGACATGGTCTCCTTCACCGGCTCGACCCGCGCCGGGCGGCGCGTCTCCGAGCTCGCCTCGGCGACGGTGAAGCCGGTCGCGATGGAGCTCGGCGGCAAGTCGCCCAACGTGATCCTCGACGACGCCGACCTGAGCAAGGCCGTGCCCGACGGGGTCGCCAAGTGCTTCCTCAACTCGGGCCAGACCTGCAGCGCCCTGACCCGGATGCTGGTGCCGCGCGAGAAGCTGGCCGAAGCGGAGCAGATCGCGGCGCAGGCGGCAGAGAGCTTCACTCCTGGCGATCCGTTCGAGGGCTCGACCCGGCTCGGGCCGCTGGTCTCAGAGACGCAGCGCGAGCGGGTTCGCGGCTACATCGAGAAGGGCGAGGCCGAAGGGGCAAAGCTCGTCACCGGCGGCGCTACCGCGCCCGAGGGTCTCGACAAGGGCTACTTCGTCCGTCCCACCGTCTTCTCCGAGGTGACGCCGGAGATGACGATCGCCCAGGAGGAGATCTTCGGCCCGGTGCTGGCGATCCAGCCCTACGACGGCGAGGACGACGCGGTGCGGATCGCCAATGACACGGCCTACGGGCTGGCTGGCGGTGTCTGGTCGGCGGACCAGGACCGTGCGATCGGGGTTGCGAAGAGAATTCGCACCGGGCAAATCGAGATCAACGGCGGGGCGTTCAACCCCCTGGCGCCGTTCGGCGGCTACAAGCAGTCAGGGCATGGGCGTGAGAACGGGCGGTATGCGATCGAGGAGCTGTTGCAGGTCAAGAGTCTTCAGCTGTAGGGATGAAGGGGCGGGGGTGCCCGTCCGCGCGCTGGGTTTTTCGCCTCGCGCATTCCGTCTCTCGCTGAGTGGACTGTGCGAAAAACAGGACGCCGCGCGCGGACGGGCACCCCCGCCCCTTCCACTCGTGCGCAATAGGCTGCCCGAATGAATTTCGACCTGACTGACGAGCAAAAGCTTCTAAGGGACACGGTTCGGGACTTCGCGCGGGCAGAGGTCAGGCCCGTTGCGGAGGAGTTGGATCGGACCAAGAGCTTTCCCTACGAGATCGTCAAAAAGCTTGGTGGGCTGGGGCTGATGGGGATTCCGTTCCCGCAGGAGTACGGCGGGGGCGGTGCGGACACTCTTTCTTACGTGCTTGCTGTTGAAGAGCTGGCGCGGATCGATTCTTCGGTTTGCATCACGATGGCGGCGCACACTTCGCTGGGGACGATGCCGATCTATCTGTGGGGCAGCGATGAGCAGAAGTCGGAGTGGCTTCCCAGGCTGTGCACGGGCGAAAGGCTTGCTTCGTTTGGGCTGACCGAGCCCGAGGCTGGGTCGGACGCCGGGAACGTGCGGACGACCGCGAAGCTCGATGGTGGGGAATGGGTCGTCAACGGGGCCAAGCAGTTCATTACGAACTCGGGGACCGACATCTCCGGGTGCGTCTCGATTACCGCCGTGACCGGCGAGACGAACGGGCGCAAGGAGATCTCCAACCTGATCGTGCCCAACGGGACGCCGGGGTATGAGATTGGCGAGGGGTACCGGAAGATGGGTTGGAACGCTTCGGATACTCGGCCGCTCAGCTTCGAGGACTGTCGGGTGCCCGAGGGGAATCTGCTTGGGCGTCGTGGCGAGGGCTTCAAGAACTTCCTGCACATCCTCGACGGGGGGCGGATCGGCGTCGCCGCGATGGGCGTCGGGCTCGCCCAGGGCGCGCTCGACGAGGCGATCGCCTATGCCAAGGAGCGCCAGGCGTTTGGGCAGGCGATCTCCAAGTTCCAGTCGATCCAGGCCAAGATCGCCGATCTCTCGGCCCAGATCGAGGCGGCGCGGCTGCTCACCTGGCGGGCGGCGCTGGAGAAGGACGCGGGCGAGTCGTTCACCCTCACCGCCGCCCAGGCGAAGCTGATCACCGGCCGTCTCGCGGTCAGGGCGACCGAGGAGGCGGTGCAGATCCACGGCGGCTACGGCTTCATCGAGGAGTACCCGGTCTGCCGCTTCTACCGCGACGCCAAGATCCTCACCATCGGCGAGGGCACCGACGAGGTGCAGCAGATGGTCATAGCCCGCCAACTGGGCTGCTGACACCCGCCGATGGGCCTAAAACGGGACATATAGTCACGTTTTAGGCCCATCGGCGGGCTTTACTAGGGCGCGCTCGGGAGGGTGAAGTGGACTCGGGTCCCCGGCTTGCCCTCGTCCAGCCAGATGCGGCCGCCGTGGGCCTCGACGATCGCGCGGGAGATGGCCAGGCCGAGGCCGGCGCCGTCCTCGCTGCGCGACTCGTCGCCGCGGTAGAAGGCGTCGAAGACCCGCTCGCCGTCGGCCGGTGAGATGCCCTCGCCCTCGTCGGCGACCTCGATCTCGACGTTGCCGCCGGCGTTGCGCGCCCTCACCGTGACGCTGCCATCGGCCGGGGTGTGGCGGATCGCGTTCTGGATCAGGTTGAAGAGGACGCGCTGAACCTTCTCGGCGTTGGCCTGGGCCAGCACCTCGTGCGATGGCAGCTCGGCGGCGAGCGCGACCCCGCGCGCCTCTGCCGGAACCCGCATCGCCGCCACCGTGTCATCGATCAGCGCGCGCAGCTCGACCTGTCGCATCGCCCAGGAGATCTCCCCCGCCTCGATCCGCGAGAGCTCGAAGAGATCGTCGATCAGCGCCGTCAGCGCCTCGACGTGGGTGCGCATCTCGCCCAGGTAGCGCTCGCGCGTCTCCCCCGTCACCACACCGTCGTCGATCGCCTCGACCAACAGGCGCAGCGAGGCCAGCGGGGTGCGCAGGTCGTGGGAGACGGCGGCGACCATCTGCCGCCGCGCCTCCTCGATCTGGCGGTGCGAGCGCTCCTCCATCGCAAGCCGGACCGCGAGCGCGGCGGCAAGGGCCGCGCCGGCGAGGGCCAGCGCGACGAGGACCACCTGCGCCATGCCCATCCAGTGCGGCACGGCGACCGCGGCAGCGCCGGCCAGGAAGGCGGCGATCGCGATCACCGCTGCCCGCTTCAAGGCCGCAACCTGTAGCCGACGCCCCAGACCGTCTCGATGAAGCGGGGCTGGGAGGGATCGTCGCCGAGCTTGGCGCGGAGGCGGCGAACGTGGACGGTGACGGTGCTGGTGTCGTTGAAGGCGGGATCGCCCCAAACGGCATCCATCAGCTGATCGCGCGAGAAGACCTGGCCCGGGTGGGACGCGAGGTAGGCCAGCAGGTCGAACTCGCGCTGGGTCAGGGAGATCTCCGCGCCCTCGAGGGTGACCGTCCGCATCGCCGGGTCGACCCGCAGCGGACCGACCTCGATCGGCACGGCAGTCTCTCCGGCCGGCGGCAGGACTCGGCGCAGCACCGCGTCGACCCGGGCCACCAGTTCCTTCGGCGAGAAGGGCTTGACGACGTAATCGTCGGCGCCTCGCCGCAAGCCGGCCAACCGGTCGGACTCCTCGCCGCGCGCGGTCAGCAGGATCACCGGAACCGGCGCGCCCGGCCGTTCGTGCAAGCGCCGCATCACCTCGATCCCCCCGATGCCCGGCAGCATCACGTCGAGCACGATCAAGTCGGGCCGGCTCCGCTCGGCCACGCGTAGAGCCTCGGGGCCGTCCGCCGCCTCGAGGGTCTCGTACCCCGCTTGCTCCAGGTAGCGGCCGACGACGTCGACGATCGTCGGCTCATCGTCGACGACGAGCACGGTGCCATGCGAGGTCTCGGCCATCGCCGGGATTGTCGCTGAGTCGCCGGCCCTAACCAAAGGTGAAGGCATAGCCCGCCACTCCGGCTTCCGGCTCCAGGGTCAGGACGTGATCTTCTACCCGAGGCAGGTCGACAAGGTTGTAGAGGCGCTGGGCCGTGATCCTGACCACGCCGTCGTGCACGTCGGAGCCTGCGTCGGCGGTGGAGATCGGACGACCGTCGAGCAGGACCCGCATCGTGCGCGGGTGCCCTGGCGAGCCGAGCACCAGGTAGACGCGCCTTGCGCCGAAGTTGAGGTCGAGCGAGCCGCCCTCGGCAGTCGCCGAGTCGAGCCTGATCCGCCAGCGCCCGTGGTAGGCGAATTCGTCGGCCGGCAGTGACGCCGGGGCGGTGAAGTCGTGCGAGCCGGGCGCGAGCGTCGGGTTGGTGAAGCGTTCGGCGCGCGCCGCTCCGAGGTAGGTCTCGGGTGTGCTGACGGCGGCCGACGGAGCGATCGCCCGCACCCGCGTCGTTTGCCCCGGGACCCTCCTCCCCGCTTCGGCCAGCAGCTGGCGGATGATCTGCTCCTTCTTGCCGTACTCGCCCTCGCCGAAATGGGCGTAACGCACCCGGCCCTGAGCGTCGATGAAGTACTCGGCCGGCCAGTACTGATTGCCGTAGGCGCTCCAGGTCGCGAGGTCGTTGTCCTGAGCCACCGGATAGTGGATCCCGTTGCGCTCGATCGCTTCCTCGACGTTGCTCGCCTCCTTCTCGAAGGGGAACTCGGGCGAGTGGACGGCGACGATCGTCAGGCCGTCCTTGCGGTACTTCCTGTCCCAGGCGGTCAGATAGGGCAGCGTGCGCAGGCAGTTGATGCAGCTGTAGGTCCAGAAGTCGACCAGGACGACGCGGCCTCGCAGCGCGTTCAGGGTCAGCGGCTGATCGGCACGGGTGTTGAACCAGCGCTGGTTGCCGACGAATTCCGGGGCGGTGCCGAGCACCGGCAGGCTCGTCTTCCCGTCTGCGGCCGTCCTTGGCTGCGGGGCGCTCGCCGCTGCGCCGCCAACACCGTGGGGGGATTCGCCGCGGACGTCGCTGAGCGCCGCCTGGGCCGAAGCCGAGTCCTCGATTCCTTCGGTGGGATTGACCAGGAAGCTGGGTAGGTCACTGGCGATCCTGTTCTGGAACTTGAGGTCGTAGCTGCCCCACATCGCCAGCGCGACGACGACCATCACGGCGCCCATCGCGACCTGGAGGCCGCCGCCGCGGCGGGCCAGCGGCGCCACCAGCCGCCTCCCTCCCAGCATCAGGAAATAGAGGACGACGGCGGAGCCGATGCCGTAGCTGAGCGCCACCGCCAGGCGCCCGCCGGTGAACGGTTGCGAGGCCGAGACGACGATCACGCCCGCCAGGATCGGTCCGGCGCAAGGGGCGTAGACGATGCCGAGGCTGGCGCCGACCGCCGTCCCCGACCAGAAGCCGTCGCCGCCTCCCCTGGCGACGCCGGCCCGGTTCGCGGCACGACTCAACCAGGCCTCGACCCGGGCAGCAAGCGGCGGAATCATCAGCGTCAGCCCAAAGGCAAGCAGCACCGCGATCGCCAGCTTGCGCAGCAGATCGTTGGGCAGGCCCAGGGCCGAGATCACGTAGACGAGCCCGACCGTGGCGAAGGTGAAGGAGACGGCCAGGCCGACGACGATGCCGAGCGGACGACGTCTTCCCCCGGTCGCGCCCGCGGACAGCGCGATCGGCAACACGGGCAGCACGCAGGGAGAGAGCGCGGTCCCCGCGCCCGCGACGAAGCCGAACAGCATCAGCGGGGCCATGGAGACAACCTTTCCACGCCAGGATTACGAAGAAATGACGGCCGCCGGTTCAGTAGTCGCCGGCGCTGCCGGCGAGTCGGGCTGCGCGTTCGTGCGAGCTAAGCAGCGGGAGGGGCCGAGGTGATCGACGCCTCGGGCCTCGCGACCACTTCCGCGGCGCGGCCGACCCGCTCGCCGATGCCGTAGTGGGCGCAGATCGTCAGCTCGTGCTCGCGCAGCAGCGGCCGAGTCGGGTCGACGACCGGTGAGCTGCGGATCACGTCGCGGGCATGGGCGACCCAGACCCGGCCGCCGGCGCCGGCGCAGTCGCGCAGCGGAATCGAGACCAGGCTGCCGCCGAAACGGCCCTGCTTGACGATCAGCCAGGTCGGCTCGCCGCTGCCGGCGTCGACGAAAAGGCCGTGGACCTGGCCGACCCCGGTCCCGCCAGCATCGTCGACCTGGTGGCCGACCCAGCCCCTCGCCTCGCTCAGCGAAGGTGGCGCCGATGCCTCCGGCTCACCCATCCGCCTGGCGCTCCAGCAGCTCCGAGGCGGCGCTGGCCGGATCGAGCTCGCGGCTGACAACCCGTTCGAGCAGCGCCTCGGTCTCGGGGTCGCCGGCAGCGGTCCTCTCCATCCGGCGCCGCATCCGCGAGGTCGCGATCCCCAGCACCTCGTTGCGCAGGTTGCGGGCGCGACGCTCCTCGAGGGTCCCCGCCGCCTCGATGAAGGTGCGGTGCTCGTCGATCGCCTCGGCCAGCTCGGCGACGCCCTCGGCGCGGGCGGCCTCGGTGCACAGGATCGGCACCTTCCAGCCTTCGGGATCGTGCGAGAGCGCCAGCACGCCACGGACCTCGCGCACCATCGTGTCGGTCATCGGGTGGTCGGCCTTGTTGACGACGATCACGTCGGGGATCTCCATCACTCCCGCCTTCAGCGCCTGGATCGAGTCGCCGGAGCCGGGCATCAGCGCCAGCACGATCGTGTCGGCGTGGTCGACGATGTCGATCTCGGCCTGGCCGACCCCGACCGTCTCGATCAGCACGTCGTCCTTACCGGCCGCGTCCATTGCCAGAGCCACCTGCAGCGCCGCCTCCGAGAGGCCGCCGAGGGCGCCGCGCGAGGCCATCGAGCGGATGAAGACGCCGGGGTCGAGGAAGTGGTCGGAGAGCCGGATCCGGTCGCCGAGCAGGGCGCCGTGGGTGAAGGGGCTCGAGGGGTCGATCGAGAGCACCGCAACCTGGCGCTCGGACTTGCGCAGCTCCGCCGTCAGCGCCCCGATCAGGGTGCTCTTGCCGACCCCCGGCGGGCCGGTGAAGCCGACGATCCGCGCCTTGCCCGTGCGCGGGTAGACCTCGCGCACCAGCTGCCAGCCGGCCGGGTCGTCGGACTCGATCAGGGTGATCGCCCGGGCCAGGGCGCGCTTGTCCCCGGCGACGAGCCGCTCGGAGAGCGGGGCGGTCTTGGCGGCGTCAGTCAAGGCCCGGTGAGTCTAGAGTCCTCGCCGCCGTGATCCGAACCATCCGCTTCCTCGCCCAGCACGGAATGCTGAACCACCGCTACGGCCGGCTGCTGTGGCGCTACTCGTGGCGGCGCCTGTTGACAGCCGCCGGCCGCCGCTGGCGCACCGACGGCCTCGTCTTCCTCGGTCGCAGCCTCGAACTCGAGATCGGCGCCAAGGGCAGGCTCGCCTTCGGCCGCTTCGTCTGGATCGGCGACGGGACCAAGATCCGCTGCCACGAGGGGCGGGTCGAGATCGGCGCCAAGACGGTGATGGGACAGGAGTGCACGATCTCCGCCTACCAGCACGTGAAGATCGGCGAGCAGTGCGTAATCGCCGACCGGGCGATGTTCATCGACTTCGATCACGGCGTGGTCGAAGTCGAGCGGCCGATCCGCGTCCAGGGCATCTACAAGCGCGACGTCGAGGTCGGTTCCAACGTCTGGATCGGCTACGGCGCCTGCGTCCTGCGCGGCGTCAGCGTCGGCGACAACTCGATCGTCGGCACCAACTCGGTGGTGACCAAGGACGTCCCCGCCAACGCTGTAGTCGCCGGGATCCCGGCGCGGGTGATCAGGATGAGGGAGGCGCCAGAGGAGCTCCGCTGGGCCGATCCCGTCGAGCCGGACCCATCGGCCTGGACGACCCTGCAGCCGCCGGACCAGTCGTCCTGAGTCGATCTGACAGTCCGAGAGGGAATGTATTGTCTGACCTCCCTGGGGTCCCCGATTGGAGGCGACAGATTCGAGGCTGTAGATCTTCGCGCTGACAGACAGGACAATTCCGCCGATGGACATCGCGGCCCGTTTCGGGGAGAACCTCGCCCGCTGCCGGCAACAGGCCAATCTCACCCAGGAGGAGCTCGCTCACAACGCCTCGCTGCACAGGACCGAGGTCGGCCTGCTGGAGCGCGGCGGGCGAATTCCGCGCATCGACACCCTGGTCAAGCTCGCGGGCGCCCTCTCGATCACGCCGAGCGAGCTGATCGAGGGAATCTTCTGGACGCCCGGAAGCGTCACCGTCGGCAGCTTCTCGGTCGCTCCGAGCGGCGACCCGCAGTCGAACTAGTCGCTCAGGCGGGGCGCTTGGCGCCGGCCAGCTCGGCGTAGACCGCGGCGGTCTGCTCGGCGACGTCGCCCCAGTCGAAGCGGCGCAGGTGCTCGTAGGCTTCCTCGACCAGGCTGCGACCTAGCTCGTCATCGGAGAGGACGCGAATCGCGACCTCGGCGAGCGCTTCGGGGTCGTGGGCGCGGAAGCGCAGGCCGGCCTCCTCGTGGGGGACGACCTCGCGCAGGCCGCCGGTGTCGGCGACGATGCAGGGACAGCCGGAGGCCATCGCCTCCAGCGCCACCAGGCCGAAGGGCTCG
>Ga0157374_10001467_pt1 | contig 19900 bp, 21 predicted proteins | sample M25metaG_FD_115308 | JGI IMG/M metagenome (GOLD analysis project Ga0157374, IMG submission 115308) | Miscanthus rhizosphere microbial communities from Kellogg Biological Station, Michigan, USA - M2-5 metaG | ecosystem: Host-associated > Plants > Roots > Rhizosphere > Soil | place: USA: Michigan... | reverse complement strand
TTCACCAAAGTTAAGCTACAATGTCCCCTATGACTAGTATGTCTTGTTTTGTCCCGAAACTGTCGGCTCTGCGACCGATTTTTCCTACCGCCTAAAGCTTTCTGTAATTTTAACGAGGACAATCAACCATGAGACTTACCCAACTATTCACCAAAACTAGCAAAACTACCCCAGCAGACGAAACGTCAAAAAACGCCATCTTACTCGCCCAAGCGGGCTATATCTATAAAGTTATGGCCGGTGTCTATGCTTATACACCGTTGGGCCTACGGGTCATTGAAAACATCAAAAACATTGTTCGTGAGGAAATGAACGCTGTGAATGGGCAGGAAATTATCATGTCTAACTTGCAGCCGCGCGAGACGTGGGAGGTAACTACTCGCTGGGACGACGAGGTGGTGGATGTCTGGTTCAAAACTAAGCTCAAAGATGGTACCGAGCTCGGTTTAGCCTGGTCGCACGAGGAAGCGATTGTAGACATGATGAAACAGTTCATTCATAGCTACAAAGATTTACCGGTAAGTGTCTACCAATTCCAAACAAAACTTCGTAACGAATTGCGCGCTAAAAGCGGTATTATGCGGGGCCGCGAATTTGTTATGAAGGACATGTACTCCATGTCGGTTGATGTTGCCCAGCATGACGCCTATTACAATTCGGTCATTGAGGCCTACCACCGAGTATACAAGCGGCTTGGGATAGGTGACGACACTTATGTCACGTTTGCCAGCGGCGGAGCCTTCACAAAGTTTAGCCATGAGTTCCAGACCGTGTGTGATGCCGGCGAGGATACTATTTATGTGCACCGTGGCAAGAATATCGCTATCAATGAAGAGATCTTAGATGATGAAAGCCTGGAGCACCTCGGAATCAAGCGTGACGAGTTGGAAGAAGTTAAAAGTAGCGAAGTTGGTAATATCTTTAATTTTGGCACCGATAAAAGCAAGCAGATGGGCTTTGCCTTCACTAATGAACAGGGTGAGCAGCAATTCGTTCACCTTGGTTCTTACGGTATAGGTATTACCCGTGTTATGGGGGTTATCGCCGAAAAATTTGCCGATGACAAGGGCCTGGTCTGGCCTGCCAATATTGCCCCAGCCAAGGTATACATAGCCCGACTAGGCGATAGCCCGCAAGTCGTAAAAGTTAGCGATGAATTATATCAAGTCTTGCAAAACGCTGGCGTTGGAGTACTATATGATGACCGAGATAGTAGAGCCGGTGAAAAGTTCGCCGACGCTGATCTGATAGGGATTCCGTACCGCGTAGTTATAAGTGATAAAACAGTCACCGCCAAGCGCTTTGAGGTCAAAGCGCGTACTGCTCAAGAATCACAGCTACTGAGCCAGGATGAGCTGTTAAAACTTCTACGAACTGGGTTATTTACAGAGACAAATCGAACAGATAAGTGAAAGGAGAGGGGATAATGAAAAAATTATTTCGACTAACAAAAGAAGGCATGCAAGAGCTAAAGACTGAGCTGGCTAGTTTGGTTGCTAAACGGGCAGCTATTGCCGATGCTATTAAGACTGCCCGCGAACTCGGTGATCTGGCTGAAAACGCCGAGTATCAGTCAGCTCGGGCTGACCAAGATCGCAATGAAAACCGCATTGCCGAGGTCGAACACATCTTGCAAAATGTCGAGATCATCAAAGCCGGCAAGACCGATGGTAAGGTTGGCTTAGGCTCGCGTGTCAGTCTGAAGGGTAGCGGCAAGACTAAAGAATTTCAAGTTGTCGGTACCGTCGAAGCTGACCCCTTAAATGGCAAAATCTCCGATGAATCTCCCATTGGTAAAGCTCTCCTTGGTAAAAAAGTTGGCGAAGATGTTGAAATCAAAACTCCAGCCGAATCCTCCACCTACAAAATTGTTAGTATTAGCTAGTCTTTCGTACGCATAGCTTGATCGTAGTTGGTATATAAGCCCATCCGGCAACCATTCCTAGGGGTAATGATTATATGCTTGGCAGAGGCAAAATTCCAGGGTTTACTAAGTATTTTTTTCAGCCTCAAGCTTCAGGATAAGTTCGACTAGGCCTAAACCAAGGTTACTTTTTGTGAGGTCGTGGTCAACCTCGCCTCCCCATAATTCAGCTGGAGATCCAGAGATACCGATAAGGATAGTTGGGATCTGGCAGGCTCGGATAATCTGGATTATTTGTCGCCCATCAGCGCCCATAGCAGGTGAGGTATTCTCTTTCACACTTATTTGGCGTGAATTCATATGGGGTGGGAGCGTAAGGTCAAACAGCCTCTGATGACCCTTCAAGTTGCCATCGACCAGCGTGTAATCAGCGTGAACATCACCGAGGGCCATCGCCGTCAGTAAATCATAAGCGCTAGTCATATCCAATGCTTCAGCGACAATTTCATGTTTAGTCGGTTCTAGAAGATCGTGAATTCTAAACTGCGTTGATACGTTATCTTCAAATACTGCAAGAGCTGCCATGGGATTCCTCAAGTTTAGTGGATATATAATAGTATAAATTTAAATAAAAGTCAATACTACTGTTGGCTAACAGGGGGAAAGTTCGCTATACTGAACACGCGTTATGCAGTGGCTGAATAAAATTGCCGATGAACTGATTTGCCGTCACCCCGACGGTGAGATTTTAATTGAATCTGGCGGCTCACCCAGCGGTACACATCACTTAGGGCACATGCGTGAATTTGTAACGGCCGATGCGGTTATGCTGGAGCTGCGCCGGCGCAACCGTCAGGCCCGCCACGTTTATTTTGCTGATGATCTGGATGCATTTCGCAAAATTCCAGTTGATATCCCCGAAGATTATGCGCAGTATCTGGGTATGCCGCTCTGCGACGTGCCCTCGCCGGACGGCGCAGCGGACAAATCATATGCTGATTTTTTCCTCGCCCAACTAGAGCGGGCGACTGCTGCCTTGGGGGTCGAGGTGGAATTTATTCGCTCTCATCTTAGATATCGCAGCGGTTTCTTCGTACCGGCCATCGAGCGAAGTCTGGCGCACATTCCCCAGGCCAGGTGTGCGCTGGAAACGATATCTGGTCGCCAATTGGACGAAAACTGGACACCGATCCAGATTTTAGAAGCCGGCCGGCTCAAAAATCGCCAATTTGTGAGCATCAATACCAGCGATAAAACAGTGTGCTACATCGACAAAAATGGCGACGAACAAACGGCCCATTACGATAAAGGCGAGGTCAAACTGGATTGGCGGCTGGATTGGCCTGGGCGCTGGTGGTTGCAGCATGTCGATTGCGAGCCCTCTGGCCGCGACCATATGACCAAGGGCAGTTCATATGATACTGGCGTGCAGATTGTCAAAGATGTCTATGACGCCGAGCCGCCGTATCCGGTTTCCTATGATTTTATTAATTTGGTCGGTGATACTAAAAAGATGAGCGCCAGTAAGGGAACGGGGCTGGACGCCGAAGAAGGCTCTACCATTATGCCGCCCGAAGTCGTGCGCTTCTTCATTCTGCGACATCCACCGCTGAAACGACTGTACTTTGATCCGGTAAACGGTGTAGTTCAGCTTATGGATGAATTTGCGGCGTTGGCTGCCAAGACCGATCGCAGCGACAGCGAAGACCAGTTACTATATATCTGTACCCGTGGGCTAGATCACAAAACCGTCAGCCGGGTGCCGTTTTCGCACTTAGTGGCAGCCTATCAGGCGGCGCTGAAGGATGCCGATAGAACCATCAGCACTATTGGTCGCAGCGAATATGCTGATGTAGCCCGCAAAGATGCGGCCATTATCAGGGAAGAGTTGAAATTTATTGATGCCTGGCTGGACAAACGGGCGCCGGAGGATGTAAAATTCTCGCTGCTAGAAAGTATCGACGCCGATCAATTCAGCCAACCCGAGCAAGCCTTCTTCAAGTTGTTAGCGAGCAAGGTAGCTAGAGCTCCGGCCGATGCTGACGGCAGCTGGTTCCACAACGCCATTTATGAGTGCAAAGACGTCGTTAACCTGACGCCAAAAGATATGTTCCAGGCGTTATATCGACTGATAATCGGCAAAAATTCCGGCCCGCGCGCCGGCTGGTTCCTGAGCTTACTACCGCGTGATTGGCTTATCGATAGATTGGAGCTAAACTAAATGACCTTAACCGCCGAAGTGCCTGGAACTGGGGTTGATGAAGCTCTCGCTACCGACGTTCAGCCAACTATGTCAGAACGTCTGTTACAGGTAGCTAGAGCTGTATGCGAGTTGCATAAATTGTCGCTTCTGGTCCATACCGATCCCGACTCAGGGTACCTTTATCTGTCTAATTGGCAGGTGATTGATGGTGACAGAGGAATTGCCATGGCTGATGTAGTGTTAGATAGTCAACCAATCCAACCAAATTTTAGGGTTTTGGCAGCTACGGTATCCGAAGGTTCCGGAAATATTGGTAGCATGCGAGTTGTGGCTCCCGACTTCAGACTCCCAGGGGTTGAGAATGGTGTGCCAATACCGGATGACGACCCACTTGCTCCTGCTATATTGCAAGCCTTTGTAGACTATTTAGCAAACCCCTATGCGGGCACGGAACGCGAAACTCAGAGGTGGTGGGTAAGAATGCAGCAGCGCCTGGCAGAGATTCCCCCTGATACCCTAAATACCCTGCCTTGAAGCCTGAACTCCTTAATACCTCGTCAGCAGGGGGCAACAGTTTCCGTCCTTAGTCTAGGGGTTGCGCCTAATACTATAAAGAGTATAGTATAGGAATAATGTACATAAGCGATACCGATTTTCAGCAGTTAATAGACGAAGCTTTAGGTGAATTGCCCAAAACGCATGTCGCTCACCTAAAGAATGTAGCAATTTTATTTAATGATGAGCCAACCCCGGATCAGCGTCACAAACTGCAACTTCTGCCATACCAATCATTGTACGGGCTATACGAAGGCGTGCCCCTGGCGTTTCGGCAGGGTATGGGCACTACGCTACCAGACCGTATTACTCTGTTTAAACTGCCGTTAGTGTCAGCAGCAAGCAATATAAATGATGTTAAAGAGCAGATAAAACACACCTTGTGGCATGAAATCGCTCATTACTACGGATTAGATCACGATAAAATTCATGAGTTAGAAAAATGAGCAGCATTTGTATAGTGCTGATCAAACGGCTATGCTAAAAGCTATGGAAGATACCTTAACAATCGCCGTGCTGGCAGGGACGACTCGCGTTCAGCGGGAATCAATTAAGGCCGCTATGTTCGTCGCCGAGTTTGGGCGTAAGCAGCTGAATGTCGAAATTATCTTCGTTGACCCTAAGGAATTTAATTTCCCGGGTGACGGCAATGATCCGGAGGGGAAAGATCCGCGTTACAGTGAAATCACGGCCAAGGCTGATGCTTTTTTCATTATCACGCCAGAGTATAACCACAGTTTTCCAGGTTCGCTCAAGCGCATGCTGGATAGCGAACTGGCGACTTATAATCACAAACCGGTTGCGCTAGCTGGCGTGAGCAACGGTAACTGGGGCGGAGTACGAGCAGTGGAATCATTGGTGCCGGCAATTCGCGAAACTGGTCTGGTAGTGCTCAGTTGGGACGTATTTTTCCCGCGGGTACAGGATATTTTCGATGAATCGGGAATCATGAAACCAGAATACGTCGAACGCTACGAAGTAAATTTGCAGAAGTTGTATGATGAATTAATCTGGATGGCCAAGCTTTTAAAAGCGGGCCGGAAGCAACTAGAGGCAAACTAAGCGGAAACCATGAAAGCAATTTGGCATGATAAAGTTATTGCCGAAGCCGACAAAAAGGATTTTTCCAACTACGTCTGTTTCTGGCGCAACGTCCAAGTCACCGACTAGACCAAAAACGATTGTTTTAAGTCCGAGAGCGTTGTTACTTTAATTTGCTGGCGAATTTTTGACGGAGTTTTTGGAGTTTTGGGTTGATAATGACCTGGCAGTAGCCGGCGCTGGGATAGGTGTTATAGAAGTCGTGCATATCAGCCTCGGCTGGCCAGAATTTCTCGTAAGCAACTATTTGCGTCACAATTGGGTCGGGCCAGAGCGGTGCGGCAAAGTTTTTTGTAATATCTTCGGCGATTTTTTGTTGAGCTTTGGTGTGATAAAAAATAATTGAGCGATACTCTTCGCCTACATCATAGTTTTGGCGGTTCAGGGTGGTTGGATCGTGCATGACATAGAAGATCTCTAAAATTTCTTTATAGCTAATGATTTTTGGATCAAATGTTAGCTGGACAACTTCGGCATGTCCTGTATCGCCCTTATAGATTCGGTCAGCCGTAGGATTGTCGACATGACCCCCGCTGTAGCCAGGCACAACCGTAGAGATACCTTTAATGCGTTGATAAAATGCCTCAAAGCACCAATAACAGCCACCGCCAAGTGTCGCAAGTTCCATAAGACTTTCATTATAGCAAGGCTTGTGCCGTCTGTCTGTTTGCTATATCGTTGGTACAGATATGGAACAAATACTTTTAGCGGGCGGTGATTTCAAGGTTCTCCAGCAGCATCTCCAAACCTTGCCAGGTGTTGTCGACACTCAGCTCGGGTTTAGTGGTGGGGAGCTGGAAAACCCGACGTATGAAGATGTTGCCAACGACGGCACCGGTCATGCCATGACGGTGCTGGTGAAGTACGATCCTTCAACTACAACGCTGGAAGAACTATTGCGCTGCTTCTTTGCGGCCCATGATCCGACTACTTTGAACCGGCAGGGTAGTGATATCGGCACCGAATATCGTTCGGCCATTTTTTGCGTGACAGACGAGCAAAAACAAATGGCCGATCAGCTGATTAGCGGCTTGCAAGTGGACTACGAAAATCCAATTGTAACCTTCGTAGAGCAAGCCGGTCCATTTTACGCAATGACTACTAGTTAGCCAAGATGTTTAGCCGCTAGCAGGTGGTGTTTCTAACAGGGCTGCATGCTATAGTTGCTAGGTGAGCACTATTATCTTTGACTTCGACGGCACGATTGCCGATTCGTTTCGGATTTTTCTAGAGGTGGCTGAAGCATTAACAGGCAGAAGCGAAAAATTGACACCCGCTGAGATCGCGCGTCTTCGCGGTATGTCACCGTTACAGATTATGCGGGGACTCAAAATCCGGCCCTGGAAAGTCTCGCTGCTGGCTTATCGAGGCCGTCTGCGATTGCGCTCGGAAATGGATCGAATCCAAGCATTTAGCGGCATGCCAGAGGTTATCAAGCAATTACACGCGGACGGCCACGAACTGTACATAATGAGCAGCAATAGTGTTCAAAACATTCAGCCGTTTCTAAAACGCTACGGCTTGAGCACAACATTTATAAAAGTTTACGGTAATGTTGGTGTTTTTTCTAAAGGGAGGGTTCTTAAGCGTCTGCTGCGGGACAATGAACTGCAATCGTCCGCTACCTACTATATTGGTGATGAGGTGCGTGATATTGAAGCCGCCAAACGAGCCGGCCTGCAAATGATAGCTGTTACCTGGGGCTATAACGACAATCGGATACTCGCCGCATACCAGCCGACATATCTTGCCGCTCAGCCTGACGATATTTTACAGGTCTTCGCTACTGAGCCGCCCCCGCCTGGTATACTGTAAATAGATGGCAGGGAGTTATTTCAGGGAGCGTTCGCAGCCCTATAAATCAGGGCAAACGGCACCATTTAAGGTGTCGCGGTCAAAAATTGAGCTGTTTATGCAGTGTCCGCGCTGCTTTTGGCTAGATGTGCGTTTGAAGATTACCCGGCCATCAAGCCCACCATTTAACATCAATAAGACAATCGACGAATTATTCAAAAAAGAGTTCGATGTTCACCGCAAAGCTGGCACGCCACACCCCATCATGACTGCTAATAAATTGACCGGCGTAGTGCCATATGCCCATGCCGATCTGGATACTTGGCGTTACAATTTTACTGGCGTGGTAGCCTTACACGAGGCGACTAATCTGCATGTGTTTGGTGCGGTAGATGACGTCTGGATCAACGAAGACGGGGAACTGATAGTGGTTGATTATAAGGCAACCAGTAAAGCCAAGGAAGTTACTATTGATAGTGACTGGCAGATTAGCTACAAACGCCAAATGGAAGTCTACCAGTGGTTACTGCGTCAAAATGGCTTCTTGGTCAGCGATACGGGCTATTTTGTGTACGCCAATGCCCGCCTAGACGTGAATGGCTTTGGTGACCGATTGGAGTTCAATACCAAACTTATTCCATACACTGGCAATGACGGCTGGGTGGAGCCTACCCTGCAAAAGATGAAACAATGCATGGACGGTGACATGCCCCCAAGCGGCGATAGTATTATGGGTGGTGAATGCGAATATTGCGCCTATGCCCGGGCTCGAACCGCGCTAACGCTGGAGGCAATTCAGGCGCGAGCTAAACGAAAAGCTAGTTGATAAGCTCAGCCTCGTTGGCATTGCCGCTGAGCCCAATCAGGCTCCATTTGTCGGCACCTTTGAGCTTATTGACGGTAACACCGACATAAAACGGCTTTTTGTTATTAAACTTATAAATAACGGCAACTTTTTGACCGTATTTGTCATTGGTTACTGTTCGGCGCACATCGGTTGGTGTTCCCTGAACGTAACTTTTAGCAGCGACGGTCAAGTTTTGTAATTGGGCGGTGCTATGGCTGGTTTGAAAGGTTTTATTGCCTAAGTTGTATATATCTGTGGCATTTTGCTTTTGCATGTCATTTACTACTCGCGAAGTGGTAATTTTGGCACTGGAAACTTCGTGCTGGAGGCTGAGCTTATTAGTCAGAGTCTTAACTAAAACGATAATGACGATAGCAAAAACCAACAGTATTAATACGTCGGTTACTTTAATACGGCGAGTGGGTTTAGAAGGTTTAGCGGTAGTGACTGATTCCATAGCCTTGTTCTCCTGCATGATTTTAAGTTATAGCACATAATGCGATAGCGTGCAGTAAAACACGCTATAATCAGATAGTTATGAGCGTGCAGCCTGTTACAATTTCAATCGAAAACCAACAATTACGTGGTAAGTTGTACCGTCCAGAGGGCGATCCTAAAAGTATAGCTGTATTGTTTTTACATGGTTGGACCGGAACACCAAATGATCCGGCGGCGGCAGTTTTAGCGGCGCAAGGATACTACGCCATGACCTTCAGCATGCGTGGCCACAACGACAGCGACGGTGATATTACCAAGATTAGTCGTCAGGATTCCCTGAACGATGCCTTGGCAGCATATGATTATTTTACTGAACAATTGCCTGAAAGTACCAAAATCGTGTTAGTTGGTAATAGTTACGGGAGTTATATATCGGCACTGACTAGCCTTGAACGACCGGTTGTCGGTTTGTCGCTGCGTGTTCCCGCTCCTTATCCCGACGAGGACTTTAACGGTCCGCATAAGGGCCATCACGACGCTGCAGTTATGAATTGGCGTCGGCAAGTCCACGACTACAACCATAATCGTGGTTTTAAAGCAGTTCATACCTTCACCGGACCGATACAAATTATCGAGGCTGAACTGGATGATTTAGTACCGCATGAGAGCGTGCAAAATTATATGCGAGCGATGAGCGAGCCTGCGAAACTTGATTACCATCTGATGGAAGGCTGGCCACATAGCCTTGGTAGTGATCCACGGCGCGTGGCTGATTTTCAGAGAATTTTGCTGACTTGGCTGCAACAGATAGAAAACAAGGTATACTAACGGTATGTTAGATATTCAGTTTATTCGTGACAATGCCGAGCTAGTTGCTGAAAAGTCCAAGCAGAAAGGCTATAAGGTTGATGTTCGCGAGTTACTAGAGCTTGATACCGAACGTCGTACGCGCCTGACCCAAATAGAAGAACTGCGCAAACGGCGCAATGATCTGGCTGCTACCAGCAAAGGTCAGCGACCCAGCGATGAACAGCTGGAGGCCGGCCGGCAGCTGAAGGAAGAATTGACTGCTCGTGAAAATGACCTAAAGACTATCGATGAGCAGTATCAAACACTGCTGAAGGCTGTGCCGAACATGCCGCTCGATGATGTACCGGTCGGTGCTTCTGAGGACGAAAACGTCGTTACGAAAAAGGTCGGCGAACCCATGCAGTTTGACTTCGCGCCCAAAAATCACTGGGAAATACTGGAACCGGCCGATATGCTGGACAAAGAACGCGCCAGTAAAGTTTCCGGCAGCCGCTTTGCCTATCTAAAAGGCGATTTAGTACGCTTACAGTTGGCCATCATGCAATATGTCATGCAGACACTGGGCGACGAGAAAATTATTCAGAAACTGATTGAAGAAAACGGTCTGCATGTCAGTAGTAAGCCGTTTACGCCCATATTACCCCCGGCCATGCTGCGCACTGAACCATATAAAGCCTCGGCCCGTTTAAATGCCGAGGAAGTGACCTACAAGATAGAACAGGATGATCTGTGGCTGAACGCTAGTGCCGAGCACACGCTGTGCACTATGTACTGGAACGAAATTTTACCCGAAGACATGTTCCCGATCCGCTACATCGGCTACGCTACCTCTTTTCGCCGTGAAGCCGGTAGCTATGGTAAAGACACTGAGGGCATGATGCGCATGCACCAGTTCGACAAGCTGGAAATGGAAGTTTTCAGCACGCCAGAAACGGGCTTAGAAGAGCACAAACTGCAATGTGCTATCCAGGAATATTTAGTGAGCCAACTAGGGTTGCCGTATCAAGTCCTGCAAAAGTGTACTGCCGACATCGGTAAGCCGAATGCCCGCGGCATTGATATTGAAACCTGGTTCCCGGGGCAGGGCAAGTACCGTGAAACCCACACTGCCGATTACATGACTGATTATCAGGCACGTGATCTGAAAATCCGCGTCAAGCGGGCCAGCGGCGATAATGATTTAGCCCATACCAACGATGCCACGGCGTTTGCTCTGGGTCGTATCATGGCAGCCATCGTTGAGAACTATCAAACCAGTGTCGGAAGGGTTAAAATCCCGACTGTTCTACTGCCATTTATGGGTGGCACAAGCGAAATTTAGACAGCCGATTCGTATTCAGAAGTTGTATACTGGATAACGAACCATGAGCACTAAGGCCTGTGGTTTGAAAGGGGCAGTAACATGCTACAAAAATTTGAACTCAAGGGTGTACACACTACAATTGACGAGGGCTTACGCAAACACGTCACTAAAAAAATCGGCCGGCTGGACAAATATTTACCGCGCCACCACCGTGACAGCGTGCACACCGTAGTGGAGCTCAAAGAAGCCAAATCTAAAGATAAAAGGCAATACATCTGCGATGTTACCATGCATATGCCGCATGGCGAGGTGAATGTAAAGGAAAGCGCGCTGAGTATGTACGCCGCTGTCGATATTGTCGAATCGAAGCTAAAGCAGCAGATTAAGAAATACAAAGACTCACACGCCACAGGCAAGCTAGCGCGACATCTAACTGCTCGATTGCGCCGTCGGACCTACCCGGAATCTTTGGAAGTATAAACCGGCTATCATGCATTTTTCGTGATATCTAGTATAAAAGCCCGCTAAACTGTTTATTTTCCAGAGAGAAATCGCTATACTAACAAGGATAGTTTTGTTGCAATACCAACCTGGGAGTATAGAAGCCTTATGAATATAGTACTAAAAAAACTGCTGGGAGATCCGCAAGCCAAAACCGTTAAGCGTTTGCGGAAGCGCGTCGCTGAGATTAATGCGCTGGCCGATACGTACAGCAAAATGACTGACAAGCAGCTAAAAGAGCAGACAACTGTTCTAAAAAAGCGTCTGCAAAAAGAGACGTTGGATAAAATTTTGCCCGATGCTTTCGCCGTCGTTCGCGAAGCCGCCACCCGGACGCTTGGCCAGCGCCACTTCGATGTCCAGCTAATTGGTGGCATAGTGTTACACGAAGGTAATGTCTCGGAAATGAAAACCGGTGAGGGTAAAACTTTGGTGGCAACCGCGCCAGTCTATCTGAACGCTTTGACCGAAAAAGGTGTCCACGTGGTGACTGTGAATGATTACCTGGCGCAGCGTGACGCCGGCTGGATGGCCCAAGTTTATAGTTTCCTGGGGCTTTCTACCGGTGTTATTATGGCCGATCATTCATTCGTGTATGACATTAATTATGTCAATGAAGATCACGAAGATGAACGTTTCCGACACCTCAAACCGGCCACCCGCCAAGAAGCTTATGCTGCCGACGTTACCTATGGCACCAACAACGAATACGGTTTTGATTACTTACGCGATAACATGGTCCGCGAAGTTGACCAGCTACGGCAACGGCCGCTGCACTACGCCATCGTCGACGAAGTCGACTCCATTTTAATTGATGAAGCTCGGACGCCACTGATTATCTCGGCACCCAGTGTTACCAGTGGTAATGCCTACGCTCAATTTTCCAAGGTTGTGCGCCAGCTCAAAAAGGATGAACATTACGAGACCGACGAAAAGCGCAAGACTGTTATCTTAACTGACGCCGGTGTCGAAAAGCTTGAAAAAGCCCTGGGAATTAGCAGTTTGTACGCCGCCGAAAATATTCGGACAATTTACCACTTGCAGCAAGCCCTGCGGGCTCAGGCACTCTTCAAACGCGACAAAGACTATGTGGTGACCAAGGACGGGGAAGTCGTTATCGTCGATGAATTTACCGGTCGTTTGCTAGCCGGCCGCCGCTATAACGAAGGCTTGCACCAAGCCATTGAGGCCAAAGAAGGGGTCGAAGTTCAGCAGGAAAGCATGACGCTGGCTACCATTTCCTTCCAAAACTATTTCCGGCTGTATGAAAAGTTAGCCGGCATGACTGGTACGGCGCTCACCGAAGCTGAAGAGTTTCACCAGATTTACAAGCTTGATGTCGTGGAAATCCCATCTAATCGTAAAATTGCCCGTATTGACCGCACCGACCGAATTTACCGCTCTGAGGCCGGCAAGTTTAAGGCTATCGTCCGCGAAGTAAAAATGCTGCACGAAAAGGGCCAGCCGGTGCTTATCGGTACTGTCTCAATCGAAAAGAACGAGGTTCTTAGTAATTTGCTAGCCAAAGCCGATGTGCCACACCAGGTATTAAATGCCAAAAACAACGAACGCGAAGCTAAGATTGTTGCCCAGGCCGGCGAGCGCGGAGCAGTCACGTTGGCTACTAACATTGCCGGTCGTGGTACCGACATTGTAATCAGCGATGAAATAAAAGAGCTAGGTGGTTTGTTTGTGCTCGGCAGTGAGCGCCATGAATCACGTCGGATCGATAACCAGCTGCGCGGCCGGGCTGGCCGTCAAGGTGACCCTGGCGTGACGCAATTTTTTGTCAGTACCGAGGACGACCTGATGCGTATCTTCGGCGGCGAGCGAATTGCCTCTATTATGGAACGTCTGAGCGTCGACGACGAAACGCCAATCGAAAACCGCTTAATTTCGCGCTCCCTAGAAGGTGCCCAAAAGAAAGTTGAAGGTTTCCACTTCGATCAACGTAAAAATGTTGTCCAATACGACGATGTCATGAATCGCCACCGTAAAGCAACCTATGCCATGCGTCACGAAATCCTCAACCAACCCAAGATCACCAAGCGTATTAACGTCTTTATCGAGGAAGAGGTAAGAGCTTTGGCTAACTCGCCGCTGCTCACAACCGACGAGTTCGAAGGTGCTATTCGCGAAGTCTTTCCGTTTGATGAAGCTGGTTTAGACCGTTTGTTTGACACTGAAGCCGATAAGTTTGAGCCGGTTCTATTAACAGCTACCAAAGAATTATATGAAGGTCGGGAAATTGCCTTCACCGCCGATATCATGCGCAAAGTCGAGCGTGATATTTACCTGCAAGTACTGGACGAACTATGGATGCAGCACCTCGAAAATATGGATCATCTGCGTGAAGGCATCCACTGGATGAGCGTTGGCCAGCAGGATCCGCTGGTGGAATATCGTCGCCGTGGCCAGCAATTATTCGAATCGATGCAACAAGACTTGCGCCACACGGTGCTGCGGACGCTGTTCCACGCTCAGCCAATGGACATCACGCAGCTCGACCAGCCAACTGAGACCGAACTAACGCGGGCGGCTCGCGGTTCTATTAGTAATGCTAATCAAATTACCAATAATGAAGAAGAGTTTGAAGAGGCTGATTTCAAGCCAAAAAACGCCGAAAATCAAGCCAAAAAACAGGCTCAAAGTAAGCTCAAAAAGGCTCGCAAGACAGAGCGCAAACGTAAAACTGCCGCCCGAAAGCGCAAATAATGGAAGCTTGGAATCTTGAAGTTGGAATCTGGAATGTTGTCGTCGCAGCGTATTCTAGATTCCACATTCTAGAGTCCACATTCAAAGTATGAAGCATACTGTCACAGAAGTTACTTTAAATAATGGCGCCAAAGGTCTGTTAGTTCACATTCTCGGCGCCAGTGTTATGACTGTCGACATTAACTTCCGGGCCGGTGAATATCTGGTGGATCCCAAAAAATGGGAAGTGCCGCATCTGATGGAGCACGTGCTGCTGGGCGCGAACGAACTGATTCCCAAAGCACGTGATTTTCAGGCCGAGCTAGAAAAAAACGGTGCCTACAGCAATGCCACTACTGGTGTTTACGATATCAGCTACGAGGCCGAGTGCGCCGATTTTGAGTGGGACCGGGTGCTCGGGCTGCTACTAATAGCTATTAGTCGACCGTTATTCTTGGATGAGGAATTTCAGGCCGAATTTGGCAATGTCCAAGAAGAAATGGTGGCCCGTGCCAACAACCATTTCCGTCGTTTAAGTCTGGAAATGCGCCGCGCATTAGGATTGATTGTCCGAACCGACAATGAGCGAATAGAACTCATGAGTAATGTAAAAGTCGAAGATGTTCGCGAACACTACAAGACAACGCATCACACCCAGAACTTACGCTTCGTGATTGCTGGTGACCTTAACCGCAAACGCCGAACCACCATCGAGAAATTATTCGAAAATATCGAACTGCCCCAAAAGGGCAAGCGGTTTGCGCTGCCCAAGGAACTCCCAAATACGCTCAGAAAGCCGGTGTATTGTCATAATGAAGCCGTCGAAAATATGTATTTTTACATCGATACGTTCATGCCGCGGCGGATGAGTGATCCCGAAACTGACGCCCTCAATTTGGTTAACACCATGCTTACCGAGACCCTATATTCTAAAATTCTGGGAACTGCCCGCGAACGTGGCTTGGTGTACGGCATGAGCAGCGGCCTCAGCCAAACTAGGGACGCCAGCAACTGGTGGTTTGGGGCCCAGGTTTCCGATAAAAATGCACCACCCTTGTTCAAAATTATTGTCGATGAGCTGACAAAAGTCATGCAAGCCCAGATAGCTGAATCGGAAATTGAAACCGCCAAGCAGTACGCCATTGGTCGTTTTCAACGCAGTGCTCAAACGGTTGGTGGTACGGCCAATGGCTATGCCGGGCGTTACTTTTTCGATGGTGATGTCGAAGATTACTACCGAATTCCGGAGCGCATCAAGGCTATTCAAAAAGATCAAATCGTGCGTATTTCCAAAGATTTATTTGCCGAAAAAATCTGGGGGCTTGGTGTCTTAGGTGATTGCGGCGAACAATTTGCCGAGGAACTGCGCAGCCAGATTGCCCCCCTCTGGACGCCGAAGGGCTAACTGGTTATGGACGAACTCCTGATTCAAGCTAAAGCGTTGCAAACACAAATTACTGCGGCGGCAGAACGACTCAAACTGCCGAACTTAGAAGCCGAGTTACATGATTTAAAGCAGCAAAGCGAACGGCCAGATTTCTGGCAAGACAACCTCCATGCCCAAGATGTTATGCGACAAATTTCTAAGCTGGAAGCGCGGATAACTCCGTGGCAGGACCTCAGTAAATATATCACCGATGAGGTGGATTTACTCAAGCTGGGTGATGCTACCATGCAAGTCGAATTAACTGAACAAATAAATGATATAACTAGCCGATTTGATGCCCTCAAGGAGCAGCTTAAGCTGACCGGCCCATACGATGGTAACGATGCCATCCTCAGTATTCACGCTGGAGCTGGCGGCACCGATGCTCAGGATTGGGCGGCTATGCTGCAACGAATGTATAGTCGGTATGCCGAGAAATCTGGCTGGAAGGCGACGATGGTAGATGAGTCCGCTGGTGAAGAGGCCGGCATTAAAAGCGTCACCTTAGAACTCAGCGGCTCGTTTGCCTACGGCAAGCTAAAGGGCGAACACGGCGTGCACCGCCTGGTGCGCCTCAGTCCATTTAACAGCGACAACCTGCGCCAAACCAGCTTTGCCAAGGTAGAAATTTTACCTAAAATCGACCAACCAGATGACGTCGTTATCGACGAAAAAGACTTGCGTATCGATGTCTATCGTTCCGGCGGCCACGGCGGTCAGTCGGTCAATACCACCGATTCGGCGGTCCGCATTACCCACCTTCCGACCAACATTGTAGTTGCTATTCAGAACGAGCGCTCCCAGCTGCAAAACAAAGAGACGGCCATGACTATTTTGCGGTCCAAGCTAGCCCAGCTGCAACTGGAGCAACACACCGAGAAAGTCGACGAGCTAAAGGGACCAAATCAATCGGCCGAGTGGGGCAACCAGATCCGGAGTTATGTCCTACACCCTTATAAACAGGTTAAAGACCTGCGCTCTAAATACGAAACATCTGACCCCGATGCCGTCCTCGACGGTGAGCTTGATGGTCTTATCAACGCATACCTGGAGCACTCTTTAGGTGCCTAAATTGTCATTTATACTATTCATGATATAATATATAAATGACATCCTCTGTCGGCGAATCATTGTCCGATCACGATCCGCGTTTGCTAAACAACGAGCAGGCTGAACTTTTAGAGAGAATCAGGGCGGAATTGCTGCCAACCCAAGATTATCAGATGAGCACAAAGGCCGAGCTGGAATTAGACGGTGCAATCCTTGGTGCGGCTGTTGTACGAGCCGGCTGCCAGACGAGCGAAAGCATGCAGGGCAGTCGAATCGATAAGCCATTCCTGCGCATCACAGTATCATCAGCCTTGCCAGGGAGAGGGGAAAATTACCCATTAGACTGGGATGAGCCTTCGCCAGAAGATGACACTATCAGCACAATCATGGCGTTTAATTCCGTGACCATCGGCTGCTATAGTCACGGTGGGGCCGACGTTGAAACATTAAGTTGGGCACGGGCCGCCTTGCTGACCTTTAACGCTGCACCCGCAGCCAGACTTTCAGGCGTTCAGAAATTACTGGCGAACTTTACGGGCCAAAAACAGCAGCAACGGACAGAGGAAAGCATGCATTCATTCGGGTATGGTATCTTGCTCAGCCGCAAAACCACGGGTGAGTGGATGTCGGAAGAGGAGGCTGATCTCGAATGGGAATTTGCACCGCATATAATTAAGCTGACTGTCGTCGATGGCAAGAGTTATGAACTACACATTCGGGGCAACCGTATCGAAGAGTTTACGTATAGTACTCCTCAGCATCTGGAATTCAATTTTGATCCCACAGAAATACCGGTAGAACAATACCACCAGCTATTTGATGAAATGATGGCGGTCATAACAACTGCTCGTCGTATAGAACTCAGAAACAATCTGTTACTCCTTGGCTGCCTGCTAAAGGTTATTGGGGACCAGGATTCAAACTAGACGACAATACGTGTTAAAATAAGCATAATGATTCTTCTCGACAGGGTAACTAAGACATATAACAAAGATTTGGGGTCAGCGCTGGATCGTATTAGCCTGCATGTCGAGCCGAAGGAGTTCGTGATTGTGGTGGGGCAAAGCGGTGCTGGCAAGACTACGCTGCTACGATTACTGACCCGTGAGGAACGGCCCACCAGCGGCAAAATCATTATCGGCGGTATTGATTATGACAAACTCAAGGACAAGGATATCCCGCTCCTGCGCCGTAAAATTGGTGTTGTGTTCCAAGACTTTAAGCTGCTGCCCAATAAAACCGTGTTCGAAAACGTGGCATTTGCGCTGGAAATTGTCGGCGTCAGCCACAAGGAAATCCTCCATACCGTACCCAAGGTGTTAGACATTGTGAATCTCAAGGGCAAAGAAAAGCGCATGCCCATGGAACTGTCCGGCGGTGAGCGCCAGCGGGTAGCCATTGCCCGAGCTATCGTTCGCCAGCCGAAGATTTTGATTGCCGACGAGCCGACTGGTAACCTTGATCCTAAGCATGCCTGGGACGTGATACGGGTGCTGGAAAAAATTAATCGCTATGGTACTACGGTGCTGCTGACAACCCACAATGTTGACGTCGTGAATAAACTGAAGCGGCGAGTGGTCACGATTGAGGGTGGTAAAATTGTGTCTGACCGGGCTAATGCCAGCTATAACGTCGCCGCGGCGACACGGGGAATGTAACAGATAGTCCAATGAAGCGAAGATATATTACTTTCATGCGCATTGTGCACACCGGCATCGTGAATTTTATTCGTAATGCCACCTTGGCTATTGCTGCCATGGCAGTGATGATTGTGACGCTGACCATCATTCTGTTTTCGGTAGTGGCCAATGCCACGTTCGGTAATACTATTCAGCAGATCACCAGTAAGATTAATGTCTCGGTGTATTTACAGGATACCGTCAGCCAAGCCCAGGGCAAGCAGCTGGTTCAGCAACTAGATAAGCTGCCCAGTGTCAAATCGGCTCAGTATTTATCAAAACAGCAAGTGCTTAAGCAGTACGTTGCCCAGAATGCCAATAACTTAGGTCTGCAGCAGGCGATTGACGAAACATCCAACCCGCTACCGGCAACTATTCATGTCTATCCGCGCGATTTAAATCAAATTCACGAGATTGAATCGTTCTTGTTAAAACCGGCTAACAAAGCCTTGCAAACTTCTGATTCGCCGTCGTATTCCGGTAAGCTCAAAGAAGCCATCGATAACATTACCCATCTCACAAATATCTTACGGCGGATTGGCATCGTTGCCGTGGCAGTCTTTGCGTTGGTATCGGTGCTGATTATTTTCAACACTATCCAGATGGCGATCTTCAACCGCCGCGATGAAATCCAGATTATGCGTTTACTTGGTGCCAGCACCAACTATATCCGCGGGCCGTTTATTGTCGAGAGTGCAATCTACGGTATTTTATCGGCGGTTATTTCAGTGCTTATTATTAACTCTATGTTTGTAGTCTCATCATCGACGCTGCAAGCGTCGGCGCTAGGTATACTCGATATTAACTACGCTACGACATTTTTTGATCATCATTTCTTATTACTTTTGACACTGCAGCTGCTTATCGGTATAGTTATTGGTGCCGTCTCATCTGTGATTGCGACCCGACGGTATCTCAAATTCAAAACGAAATAATACTTGCGTCCCGCTACAGAATGCACATTTTGGGCGAAGCAGTCCAGTCCGCCCTCACCGTACCTTTTAGTACGGCTCGCTTACGGGCTTCCTGTTTCATCCCAAACTGCACTATTCTGATAGCACGACTTTAAACAGACGGGCGGCTCAAAAGCTTTGCTCAAACTAATAAAACAAGTAACATTGCACGTAATCGGGCGGGCAAGGAGGGCACTTGAATTATCCTTTATGGCGGCGTATACTAGGCACTAGCATAACCAATATAAAAACTATGCCAAAACAAAATCTAAAACCAGTTCTAAAAAGATTACGTACGACGCCCGTGTTGGTGGTCTCTAGTGTGATAGTGGTGGCGGCTACTTTATTATCACCATTGGTTCGAGCTGACCAGTTCGACGACCAAATTAACGCCTTGCGCCAGCAAAATGCGAGTGTACAAAGCTCACTGAGCAATCTCCAGTCCCAGGCCAGCAGCTATCAGGACGCCATTAATCAGCTTCAGACGCAAATCAACGCTATCCAATCGGCCATCGCCGCCAATGAGGCCCAACAGGCCAGTTTGCAGCAGCAAATTACCGCCGACCAGCAAAAAATTGATCAGCAAAAGGGCGTGCTCGCCAATGACCTCAAGACCATGTATGTCAGCGGCCAATTAACTCCAGCGGAAATGCTGGCTACCAGCAGCTCATTCAGTGATTAT
>Ga0157374_10001466_pt1 | contig 19934 bp, 16 predicted proteins | sample M25metaG_FD_115308 | JGI IMG/M metagenome (GOLD analysis project Ga0157374, IMG submission 115308) | Miscanthus rhizosphere microbial communities from Kellogg Biological Station, Michigan, USA - M2-5 metaG | ecosystem: Host-associated > Plants > Roots > Rhizosphere > Soil | place: USA: Michigan... | reverse complement strand
GGTGGCCGAAACGGCGAGGGCCCGTCCCGGGAAGCCCGCGAGGGCCCTTCGCATGGGCCGATTGTACGTCGCGAAGGGAGGCGGGCGGGCGACTCGATCCGTAACTTCACGCCGACCTTTTCGTTACCTGATAGAGAACGCAGTCCGGGCTCTGGTTGCCCGGGAAGGAGATGAACATGGCTGGAAAGGTGAAACCGATTCCCGAGAACTACCACCGCGTCACGCCCTATCTCGTCGTGGACGGCGCCGCGGAGGCCATCGACTTCTATTCGCGCGTCTTCGGCGCGACGGAGGTCATGCGGATGCCGGCGCCCGGCAACAAGATCGGGCATGCCGAGATCAAGGTCGGCGACTCCGTCGTGATGCTCGCCGACGCGGTGGCCGGGATGGGCCACAAGAGCCCGAAGACGCTGGGCGGATCGCCGGTCTCGCTGCTCCTCTACGTCGAGGACACGGACACGACCGTGAAGCGGGCGGTCGAGAACGGCGCGAAGCTGTCCCGGCCCGTCGAGGATCAGTTCTACGGGGATCGCATGGGCACGGTCGAGGATCCGTTCGGCCACGTGTGGCACGTCGCGACCCACGTCGAGGACGTCTCGCCCGAGGAGATGAAGCGCCGCATGGAGTCGATGGCGACCGCCGCGAAGTAAAAAACGGCGAAATCGGTTGCGCGGGTCGGCCGCCGCCTCACGGTGGCGGTCGACGCGCGCGTTTCTCGCGGCACCGACCCGCTGCCGATGTCGCCGCGGTCTCCGGAGGTCTCCGGAAACACCGGCCTTGTGGCGGTCTCGCGGACCACATACGATCCGGGCCCAACTTTCAGAAGAAGGGGGGCTCGACGTGCGGTTCCAAACCCGGAGGAGAGTCGTCTGCGCCGCGACCGTCTTCGCGCTCACGGCGGGCGCCGTCGGATTCGGACAGCAGGTCGATCGCAGCGTCCTTCCCATTCCCGAACCGGATCCGGTCACGATCACCGAGCTCTCCGCGCGCGACGCGAAGGCTCCCGCCCGGTTCGACCTCCGGGCGCCTCAGGGTGCGCCGAACGTCGTGGTCGTGCTCCTCGACGACATCGGCTTCGGGCAGTCCAGCGCCTTCGGCGGTCCGATTCACATGCCGACGCTCGACCGCCTCGCGGCCAGCGGGCTGCGCTTCAACAACTTCCACACGACCGCGCTCTGCTCGCCGACCCGGACCGCGCTCCTGACCGGCCGCAACCACCACGTCAACAACGCGGGCGCGATCATGGAGCTGGCCACGGCGTTCCCCGGCAACACCGGGATCCGGCCGCAGAGCGTCGCTCCGCTCGCGGAGATGCTCCGGCTCAACGGATACAGCACGGCGGCCTTCGGCAAGTACCACGAGACGCCGCCGTGGGAGGTATCGGTGTCCGGGCCGCTCGACCGCTGGCCGACAAACTCCGGCTTCGACAAGTTCTACGGCTTCATCGGCGGCGAGACCAACCAGTGGGCGCCCGCGATCTTCGACGGCACGGTCCGCGTCGAGCACGCGCAGACTCCCGACTACCACTTCACGGTGGACATGACGGACCAGGCGCTCGGGTGGATGCAGGCGCAGCACTCGCTGACGCCGGACAAGCCGTTCTTCGTCTACTACGCGCCGGGCGCGTTGCATGCGCCGCACCACGTGCCGAAGCCCTACATCGAGCGCTACAAGGGAAAGTTCGACCAGGGCTGGGACGCGCTGCGGCAGGAGGTCTTCGCACGCCAGAAGAAGCTGGGCGTCGTCCCGCAGAGCGCCGAGCTCACGAAGCGCCCGAAGGAGATTCCGTCCTGGGACTCGCAGACTCCCGACCAGCGGAGGATCGAGGCCCGGCAGATGGAGACGTTCGCCGGCTTCGGAGAGCACACCGACGAACAGGTCGGCCGGCTGGTACAGGGGCTCCAGGAGATGGGCGTGATGGACAACACGCTCTTCATCTACATCGTCGGCGACAACGGCGCGAGCGCGGAGGGCGGCCCGGAGGGCGCCTACAACGAGATGATGGCCTTGAACGGGATCATCAGCACGGCGGCGATCAACAACCCTCACCTCGAGCAGTGGGGAGACCCGACCACTTTCCCGCACTACGCGATCGGCTGGGCATGGGCGGGCGACACGCCCTTCCAATGGACCAAGCAGATCGCGTCGCACTATGGCGGGACGACCAACGGAGTCGTCGTCTCCTGGCCGTCCCGAATCCAGAAGGGAGGCGGCGTCCGATCGCAGTTCACCCACGTCACGGACATCGCGCCGACGGTCCTCGAGGCGGCGAGCCTGCCCTTCCCGAAGAGCGTGAACGGCACGAAGCAGAGGCCGTTCGACGGGACGTCGATGGCATACACGTTCGACGATCCCGCCGCTCCCGAGACCCACACGACCCAGTACTTCGAAATGTTCGGCAACCGCGGCGTCTACCACGACGGCTGGGTCGCCTCGACGCGGCACTCGATCCCGTGGGTGATGGCGCCGCTGCCGCCGCTGACGCAGGACGTCTGGGAGCTCTACGACATGAAAGCCGACTTCACCCAGGCTCACGACCTGGCGGCCCAGAACCCCGCGAAGCTCAAGGAGCTCCAGGAGGTCTTCCTCGCGGAGGCAACGAAGAATCACGTGCTGCCCATCGACGACCGCCGGTCCGAGCGGTTCGACGCGAGGACCGCGGGCCGCCCCGACCTCATGAACGGACGCACCTCGCTGACGGTCTATGCCGGCATGACGGGGATGCTGGAGAACACCTTCATCAACGTGAAGAACACAGCGTTCACGATCGTGGCGCCGGTGGAGCTGCGCGATGCCTCGACGCAGGGCGTCATCATCGCGCAGGCGGGCGCGTTCGGCGGATGGGTGCTCTACATGAAGGACGGCAGGCCGCGCTTCGAGTACAACTACTTCGGAGTCGAGCGGACGAAGATCGCGGGCACGTCCGCCGTGCCCGCCGGCAAGCACGAGATCCGCTACGAGTTCGTGCCGGACGCTCCCAAGCCGGGCGCCGGCGGGAAGGGGACCCTCTTCGTCGACGGAAAAAAGGTCGCGGAGGGTCACATCCCGAAGACGCAGCCGTTCGCCTTCTCCGCCGACGAGGGCGTCGACGTCGGGGTCGACGGCGAGACCGCCGTGTCCGACGACTACAAGCCGGCCGACAGCCGGTTTACCGGACGCATCGTGAAGGTCACGATCGACGTGAAGCCGTCACAACTCGCGCCGGCCGATCAGAAGGCGGTCGACGACGCGAAGGACGCGGCGGAGATCATCCAGGACTGACGAGGATCAGGATCGCCGGGTCGGGGGGCGCACGGCCGGGTCGCCCCTCACGCCTGGATGCCTCGCCGCATGGCCTCCGGGGTGTAGGCTCGATCCCTCACCTTCTAAGGGGGTTTCCATGAAGAGGATCCTGGTCGTTTCCCTCGTCGCTCTCGGACTCGCCGCGTTCGCCTCGGCCGCCGACGACGCCTCGCTCGTTCAGACCCTCACGAGCCAGCTGAACGTCACGCCCGATCAGGCCGCCGGGGGCGCGGGCGCGATCTTCAACTACGCGAAGGGCGCGCTTCCCAGCAACGAGTACGCGAAGGTCGAGGGGGCCGTTCCCGAGGCCGCCGACCTCGTGAAGAAGGCGCCGTCGACCGACTCGACGACCTCCGCCGCGGCAGGCGCGCTGGGAAAGGCCGCCGGCTCGACGGCCGGCGTCGCGAGCCTCGGCTCGAGCTTCCAGAAGCTCGGGCTCTCGTCGGACATGGTCGGGAAGTTCGTCCCGGTCGTCGTGGACTACGTCGACAAGAAGGGCGGCTCGGAGGTCGGCGGGATCCTCAAGAAGGTCCTCGTCTCCGACGGCAAGTAGCCCGGCGCCCCGAACCGGAGGTTTCGGATATCGTGCGCGCATGAAAATGCTCGCCGGTACGCTCCTGCTGTCTGCCCTTTCGCTCCAGCTCCCGCTTCCGGTTCTCGCCCAGGCGCCGCCCCCCGCCGCCGGTGCGCCTCAGGCCGCCGCGCTGACGGCCGACACGCCGAAGACGACGGTGACGGGCAATACGTTCATCGCTCCCGGGGGATGGTCGATCTCGGTGCGCGGACCGGCGACGATTCTCGAGGCTCCCGAAGGAGGCTCCTACATCGCGCTGGTGGACGTGACGGCCAAAGACGCCGACGCGGCGGTGGCCGCGGCGTGGGCGGCGTACAAACCGGGCGCGAAGTGGCCGCTCAAGGTCGCCAACGACCGGCCCGACCGGAACGGGTGGTCGAAGCAGCGCACCTACGAGTATCAGACCTCGCCCAACGAGAAGCGCGGCGTCATGGCGTTCACGTCCTTCGCCAACGGCAGCTGGACCGTGGCGATCTTCGACGTGGCGGACGCGGTCGGCGGCAAGCGCGGTTCCCAGATCGCCTTGATCTTCGACCGGTTCCTGCCGAAGGGCTACGTCCGCGAGACGTTCGCGGGCAAGAAGGCCCACGAGCTCGACAAGGCGCGGATCGAGCAGCTCGGGGATTTCATCCGCACGGGGCAGAAGGAGCTCGGAGTCCCGGGCGTCGGCCTCGGGATCGTGCAGGACGGCCGCGTCGTCTTCTCCGGCGGCTTCGGCGTGCGCGAGCTCGGCAAGACCGCGACGGTCGACGGCGACACCGACTTCATGATCGCCTCGAACACGAAGGCGCTCACGACGCTGCTCCTCGCGAAGCTGGTCGCCGAGGGGAAGTTGACGTGGGACACGCCGGTGACCAGTCTGCTGCCGTCGTTCAAGCTCGGCGACGCCGAGACGACCCGGCAGGTGAAGGTCCGGCAACTGATCTGCGCGTGCACCGGGATGCCCCGGCAGGACCTGGAGTGGCTCTTCGAGTTCAAGGACGTCACGCCGGAGAAGGCTCTCGTCACGCTCGGGACCATGCAGCCGACGAGCAAGTTCGGGGAGCTCTTCCAGTACTCCAACCCGATGGCGGCGGCGGCCGGGTTTACAGCCGGGCACGTCATGTACCCCGACATGGAGCTGGGCGCCGCGTACGACAAGGCGATGCAGACGCAGGTGTTCGACCCGCTGGGCATGAAGTCCACGACCTTCGACTACGCGCGCGCTCTCGCCGGCAACCACGCCTATCCCCATTCCCCGGACATCGACGGGAAGCCGGCTCTCGCGGTGATGGAGCTGAACTACTCGATCATTCCGCAGCGTCCGGCGGGAGCCGCCTGGAGCAACATCAACGACATGCTCCGGTACGTCTCGATGGAGCTGGCGAACGGGGCGCTGCCGGACGGCAAGACCTACATTCCGAAGGAGCCGCTGCTCGAGCGCCGCGCCGCCCAGGTGCCCATCGGCAAGGACGAGACCTACGGAATGGGGCTCATGGTGGATACCGAGTACGAGATTCCGGTCGTCCATCACGGCGGCGACATGATCGGGTTCCACAGCGACATGATCTGGCTGCCCGGACAGAACGTGGGCGCGGTCGTCCTGACCAACGCGGATCCCGGCTGGATCCTCCGCGGCCAGTTCCGGCGGAAGCTCCTCGAGGTCCTCTACGACGGCCATCCCGAAGCGGACGCCCAGGTCGCCTCCCAGGGCAAGGCGTTCTACGAGGGACTCGCCGCCGAGCGCAAGCTCATGACGGTTCCGGCGGATCCGGGGGAGAGCGCGAAGCTCGCCCCGCACTACACCAACCCCGCGCTCGGCGCGATCGCGGTCAGCCATTCCGGGACTACGACGGTCTTCGACTTCGGCGAGTGGAAGAGCCCGATGGCGTCGCGCAAGAACCCGGACGGCACGGTCTCGTTCCTGACCACCGCGCCGGGAATCGAGGGCTTCGAGTTCGTCGTCGGCGCCGGACCGAGCAAGACCCTCACCACGCGCGACGCGCAGCACGAGTACGTGTTCGAGGCGAAGTAGTCGGCCGGGCCCCTGTAGCCCGGATCGGTGCCGGCGAATCGGTCGAGAGACCGGCGAGCCGGCTTCGTTTCCGGTGGTGCCTCCCCCCGGGGGGAGGATCGACGACGGTTGACGCGGTTTCAGGGCGTCGATATCGTCGAGCCAACTTTCTCCCCGGGGGCCGCACCATGCCATCCACCCCGCTCGCGAATCGCCGCGTCTCCGACGGCGCAACCTTCCGGAACACGGACAGGATCCACAGGATCGGTTATCGACTCGGTCTCTATAAGCGGATCGTCGCGGGAGCCCTCGGTCGCGTCCCCGTCCGGGAGCTCGTCCGAACCCAGTTTCCGTTCTGGATGCGCGACGCGCCGATGCCGCCTCTGCTCAGCGTCGAGCTGACGAATCACTGCAATTTGGCGTGCGGGTACTGCACGAACCCGACGACCACGCGGCCCCGCGGGATGATGAGCGAGGCGACGTTCTCCCGAGTCGTCGACGAGATTGCGCGGATCCGCGTCCCCCGGGTCGCGCTCTGCGGCAACGGCGAGAGCACGTTGCATCCCCGATTCCCGGAATACGTCCGGCGCCTGGCACGCGCCGCACCGTGGGTTTCTCTCACGTCGAACTGGCAACGAATCCGCGACGAGATCGTCCTGGCCTGTCTCGAGAGCCTGCAGCTGATCAACATCTCCGTCGACGGCGGGGGCCGGGTGGATTACGAGCGGCGACGGCTCGGCGGCCGATTCGAAGCGCTTCTCGGAAACCTCGACCGCCTGGCCAGCCTCAAGCGCTCCACCCGGTCGCGAACGCTGGTGAACCTGCGAGTGATGCTCGATGCCTCCGATCTAGATCGCGAGAAGGAAATTCTCGGATTCTGGGAGCCGTACGCCGATGTCGTTTCGAAGCAATACATCCTCGACTTCAGGGGACATCATCCGCTCGGCCTGAAACCGGATCTCGAGGGACGATGCACGCTGCCGTTCAAGAAGCTGGATCTGCATTGGAACGGCGTCGTGAACCTCTGCTCGTACTCGTGGATGCAGACGCATCGACCGGAGGGCCTGGTGCTCGGCAACGTCGACGACACGATGCTGGCCGCGATGTGGAACGGGCCCGTGATGCGCCGCTATCGGGCCGGTCACCGCCGGCGAGACGAGACCTTGATTCCCGTCTGTCGGGGCTGCCCGGGAAGGACCTAGCCGGGCCGCGTGTGCTAGAGGGCGGGTGGACGCTTGGCCAGGACTTCCATCGCCTCCTCGGTGACGTCGATCGAGATCTCGGCGACCCGCTCGCTGTAGAGCCTGTCGAGCAGTTGCCCGATGCCGGCCTTCGCCGCGCCGAGGTCCTCGAGGAACACGGCGAGGTCGCCGTCTCCGTATAGGTAGCGCGCGTCGAGGACGCTGCCGTCCCGGCCGGAGAACTTCGCCACGAACATGAAAGGCTTCCGTCCCGCGGGCGCGATGTGGATCTTCCAGCCCTCGCTCATCGGGACGCCCCGTATCGCGCGAAGTCCGGCGGAGCGGCGGCGGGGCCGACCGCGAGCGTGCGGCCCGCGACATCGTGCCCGTTCAACGCCGTGCTCGCCGCGGAGCCCACCTTCGGATCGGAGAGGCTGACGAACCCATAGTCCTTCGACCGTCCGGTCCGAAGCTCTCGAGCGACGAAGGCGGAGTCGACCGCGCCGTACCGCGAGAACAGGCTCCGCAGATCCGCCCCCGAGGCTCCGTAGGCGAGGTTCCCGACGTACAACCACATCCGAGCATCCCCCGGGCCGTCCGGCCCGCCGCCGCGGCGACGGATCCAACGCGGCAGCTCACCGCGGCGCCGTCGCGCTTCTCGCTTGGTCGTTCGGAATTTCGACAGAGTTCTGGGAAATGGCGAGCGAACGAGAACGCCCAATGTTACCACGCCGTCTCGCGTTCTCGTCCCCGCCGCGCGGCGCGAAGCCACACAGTATGCGGATGATACGATTCTCGCCTCCGTGAGAACCCAGCAGATCTTCGCGATCCGTTTCAACCGGCAGCCGCGCGTGGACGACCATCCGGGGCTCGTCTCGCTGACGGTCGAGGGCTCCAACGGACAGGTGCCGGCGCGCCCCCTGGGAGCGCTGACCGATGTCGCCGTTCGAGGCCGTCTCGCGCATTTCGGAGTCCACTCGGCCAACGAGGTCGCGGCCATCCGTCGGGCGCTGAACAGCGACAACGGCCAGGTGACGATCCACGAGGGCTGGACCGGTCTCACGAGCTGCCTGAAATTCTGGCACGACTTCACCGGATCGCAGATCCGTCCCGTCGACTGGACGTGCGATCGCTGCGGCACGAACCACCGCGAGAACGTGGGCGCGAGCGTCGGCGAGACCTACTCGCGCGCGTGCCGCTGCGGCAAGGTCAAGCGCATCACGACCCTCTCCGACATCCCGCCCCGGCGCTGACGCCGGCCGGCGCGGGGTAGCGGGGGCCGCGGCGTCCGTCCCTGCCCTTTCGATAGACTTCGCGCGGTAACGTCGATGAGCTCAGACCTCGTCCGGAGCGCGGTCCGGTGGACCGATGCGATCTTCCTGGAGGATCGTCCGGCGATCCCCGCGGGGCGGCGGATCGTCGCCGTGCTGCCGGGGGAGGGGATCGGGCCGGAGGTCGTGGCCGCCGCACTGCGGGTGCTCGCGGCGGTCGAGGCGTCCTGCTCCGGCGTCGGATTCGACGTGAGGACGGGCGGAGCGATCGGGCGCGACGCCGAGCTCCTGTCCGGGCGGGCGCTCACCGACGAGGTCGTCGATTTCTGCTCCGATGCGTTCGCGGCCGGCGGCGCCGTCCTCTCGGGCCCGGGCGGCAATCGCTTCGTGTACGACCTCCGACGGCGCTTCGATCTGTTCTGCAAGCTGTCGCCGCTGCGTCCGCTCCAGCCGCTGCGCGAGGCCGGCCGACTGCGCGCGAGCGCCGTCGCGGGCACCGACGTCTTGATCGTGCGAGAGAACTCGGGGGGCGTGTACCAGGGCGAATGGCGCGAGACGGCCGGCGCCGACGGACGCGTCTGCGAGCATTCCTTCCGCTACACGGAGGCCCAGGTGCGTCGTCTCCTCGACGCGGCCGTGCGCCTGGCGGCGAGGCGGAGCGGAAGGCTCTGCGTGGTCGTCAAGGACGGAGGCGTCCCGACCGTGACCGCGCTCTGGCGCGACGTCGGGCGCGAGATCGCGGATCGCCAGGGCGTCGAGGCCGCGTTCGTCGACGTGGATCTCGCCGGGTACCGCCTCATTCAGGACCCGCGGAGCTTCGACGTGATCGCCGCTCCGAACCTCTTCGGCGACGTGCTCGCCGATCTGGGAGCGGTCCTGCTCGGCTCACGCGGCCTGTCGTTCTCGGGAAATTTCTCGTCCTCGGGGGGCGCCGTCTACCAGACGAACCACGGATCCGCGCACGACCTGGCCGGCGGCGGCACCGCGAATCCGATCGGGCAGATCGCGTCCGCCGCGATGATGCTCCGCGAGAGCTTCGGCATGGCGCACGAGGCGGCGCTCGTCGAGCGGGCGGTCGACGAGGTCCTGCGGATGGGATTCCGCACGTTCGACGTCGCCGAGCCGGGGACGACGGTCGTCGGGACGGCGGAGCTCGCCGAGCGGATTGCCGCCGAAGTCGAGCGAATCGCGAGCGACTCCGATCGCATCCCGGGATGAGAGCGCTCCTGCTCCTCATCGATCTCCAGAACGATTTCCTCGAGGCCGCGGCTCTCGAGCCCGCGCGGCCCGACGTGATCCGCCGTGCCGCGCGGCTCCTCGCTGCCGCGCGGGACGCGGACGTGCCGGTCATCCACTGCGTCACCTCCGTGGACCCGGACCGGGACGACCGCATGCCCCACTGGAAGGCCTCCGGCCGGTGGAGTTGCGTGCGCGGATCGCGCGGACACGCCGCGCCCGCGGAGCTCGCGCCGCGCGCGGGGGAGAAAATCGTCGAGAAGACGTTCTTCTCGGGCTTCTCGGCCGAGGCGCTCGCGGCCGCGATCGCGGAGGCCCGGGCGGACACCGTGGTCCTGGCGGGCGTGCACCTCCACGGCTGCATTCGAGCGACGGCGCTCGACGCCTACGCGGCCGGCCTCGACGCGTGGATCGCGGAGGACGCGACCGCCAGCGACGACCCCCTGCACGCCGCGGTGACGCGCCGTTACCTGGACGGCCGCGCGGCGCGATTTGCCACCGTCGAGGAGCTCGCCGCGCGATTCCGCGGAGGATTCGCCGACGGGTCCTCGAGCGTGGCCGCCGAACGTCTTCCCCCGGCCGTCGTCGCAGGGCGGCCGATCGATGCCGCCCACCTCCCGTGCGCTCCGCACCGATCTCCCCGGGACACCTCGCGCGTCCTCTTCTCCGTCGCGCGCGCCGGAGCCCGCGAGGCGGCGCTCGCCTCCGCCGCCGCTCGCGAGGGGGCGCGGGGGTGGTCCGCAGCCGCGTCGTCGCGGCGAACGGCGGTGCTCCTCGATCTCGCGGACCGGCTCGAGGGGGAGAGCGACTCGCTCGCCCGGGAGATGGCGGTCGACGTCGGCAAGCCGGTCGGGCAGGGGAGCGCGGAGGTGCGCCGGGCGGCCGAGCTCGTCCGGCGCGCGGCCGCGTCCGCCGGCGCGGGCGCCGGTCTCGTGCCGTGCGGTCCGCACTCGGCGAGCCGGCGCGTGCCCGTCGGCGTCGTCGCGGCGATCACGCCGTGGAACAACCCGGTCGGCATTCCGTGGGGCAAGCTCGCACCGGCGCTCGCCCTGGGCAACGCCGCGGTCTGGAAGCCGGCGCCCGCCGCGACGCGCATCGCGCTCCGAACCCTGCAGCTGGCTCGCGATGCGGGCCTGCCCGACGGTCTCATCAACCTGGTGGCGGGCGATCACCGCACGGCCGCGGCCGTCATGGCGGACCCGGGCATCGACGCGGTCTCGCTCTCCGGCTCGTCGCTCGCGGGGTGGGCGGCGCAGGAGGCGTGCGCACGACGGAGGATCCCGCTCCAGGCGGAGCTGGGCGGCAACAACTGCGCGATCGTCTGGTCGGGAGCGGACCTGCCGCGGGCGGCCATCGACATCGCGCGCGGCGCCTTCGCCTTCGCCGGCCAGCGCTGCACGGCGAACCGGCGAGTGGTCGTCGAGTCGGCGATGCACGACGGGCTCCTCGAGCTCCTCGCGGCGGCGGCCGCGGAGCTCTCCTGGGGCGATCCGCTCGACCCGACGACCGACGTCGGCCCGCTCGTCTCCGTGGACGCGAGAGACCGGGTTCTCGCGTCCCTCGGCCGTGCCGAGGCGACGGACGCGCGGGTCCTCCGGCCGCATGCGTCGCGAGAGTCCGCCGCTGCGCTCGAAGCGCTCGAAGGGCTCGGCGCCTATTGCGTCCCCGCGATCGTGAGCGGCGCGTCTCACGACAGCGAGATCGTGCAGGAGGAGACGTTCGGACCGGTGCTCGTGGTCGAGTCGGCGCGAACCTTCGAGGAGGCGCTCGCGCTCGCCGACGGCGTGCGGCAGGGCCTCGCCGCCTCGCTCTTCGCCGGCGACGGGCCCTGGAGGGAGCACTTCCTCACCGCCGCGCGGGCCGGCATCCTGAAGTGGAACTCGTCCACGGCCGATGCCGACGGCGCCGCGCCGTTCGGGGGCTGGAAGGCGTCGGGCCTCGGACCACCCGAGCACGGCCCGGGGAATGCGGAATTCTACGGCCGGCTGCAGGCCGTGTACGGCCTCGGTCCCGAGCGCGTCGCGAACGAAGTCGAGGCATGAGGCTCGCCGACGACGTCGAGGCCCTGAGCCTCGCGGTCCCGCTCTCCGGGTGAGCGTCGCGCGCGCTCCCGGCGCAGCGCCCGCGGATGCGCTCCCCTTCGAGCCGTCCGAGCTCGAAGGCTCCGTCTTCGCGCGGTTCGAGCGCATCGCCTCGCGTTTTCCGAACCGCGACGCCGTACGGCATCCGGGCCTCGTCACCTCGTACGCCGAGCTGCGCGACTCCGCGGTCCGCCTCGGCGCGGCGATGCGAGAGCGCGTCCCGGAGCCGTCCCGCCCCGTCGCGCTCGTGCTCGAGACGGGAGCGCCGCTCTTCTCCGCGATGCTCGGCGCTCTCGCGGCGGGGCGCCTCTATGCGCCGATCGACCCGAGGCTCCCCGACGCTCGCATCGAGGCGATCCTGCGTGAGCTCGAGCCGGGCGGAGTCCTCGTGGATGCGGACGGCGCTTCGGCTTCGGGCGGGCGCGTCCGGGCACTGCTCCCGGGCGGCGCCACGCCCGTCTGGACCCTCGCCGAGCTCGACGAAGCCGCGCCGCGCGCGGGCGCGAGCGCCGCGGGCGGCGACGCGGCGTACGTCCTGTTCACGTCCGGATCCACGTCGCGCCCGAAGGGCGTCGTCCAGAGCCATCGCAACCTCCTGCACAACGTCGCGCGGCTGACGCGGGGCGTCGCGATCGGGCCGGCGGACCGCGTCACGTTGCTCTCGTCGCCCAGCTTCGGGGCGTCCGTGTCGGACGTCTTCGGCGCGCTCCTGAACGGCGCCGCCGTGTGCCCGTACTCCCTCTCCGGGGACGGGCTCCTGCGACTCCCGGCGTTTCTGGCGCGAGAGGCGATCACGATCTATCACTCGGTGCCGAGCGTGTTCCGCTCGCTCGCCTGGACGCTCGACGGAGGCGACGACCTCTCGAGCGTCCGGACGATCAAGCTCGGAGGCGAGGCGGTGCTCGCGACGGACTTCGAGCTGTTTCGCAACCGGTTCTCACGCGGCGCGGTCTTCCACGTCGGATACGGCGCAACGGAGATGAACGTGATGCGGCAGTGGTTCGCCGGACACGAGACTCCCTGGCCCGGCGCTTCTCCGCTCGGACATGCGGTCGACGGCGTCGAGATCGTCCTCCTGAACGAGCACGGGCGCGAGACCGCGTTGGAGGGGGAGATCGGAGTCGTCTCGTCCACGCTGGCCGTGGGCTACTGGCGCGATCCGGAGCGGACCGCCGCGACCTTCGTCCCCGTGCCCGGCCGTCCGGGCGTCCGCCTCTATCGAACGGGAGACATGGGCCGGATCCTTCCGGACGGGTGCCTGCTCCATCTCGGGCGCGGCGACGCGCGGTTGAAGGTGAGGGGACACCGCGTCGAGACCGCGGAAGTGGAAGGGGAGCTGCTCGCCGTCCCGGGCGTCCGCGAGGCCGCGGTGGAGGGCCGGGAGCGCGACGGGGCCGTGCGGCTGGCGGCGTGGGTCGCGACGGACGGGCGCGCGTCGCTCGACGCTCCGGCGCTCCGCCGCGCGGTCGCGGAGCGGCTGCCGCCGGCGATGGTGCCGACGCAGATCGTGCTCGTGGCCGCGTTGCCGAGGACGCCGGGAGGAAAGGTGGATCGGCGCGCGCTGCCGGACCCCGGCGCGACATCGCCGGGGCGCGCGACGCACGATCGCGCGGCGATCTCCGCGCGGACGGCGACCGACGCCGAGCGGGCCGTCCTCGGCGCGTTCCACCGCGTCCTCGGGGTCGAGGCCGGCCTCGACGACGATTTCTTCGATCTCGGCGGCGACTCGCTCTCCGCCATCGAGCTCCTGGTCGAGATCGGCCGGGAGCTCGGCGCGGAGCTGTCCGTCGCCGACCTTCTCGAGCGGGCGACGCCCTCCGCGCTCGCGACTCGCGCCGGAGAGTCTGCGCCCGCCGGCCGGTTCGGGCCGATTCGGTTGCGCGAAGGCGCCGGGCGTGCCGTGTTCGTCGTTCCGGGAGGGGGAGGAGACGGCGAGGACCTGTTCGTCGCACGCCGTCTCGCGCGGCTCGCCGGGAACGGCCCGGCGTTCTACTGCTTCCGATCCGGGCCGCCGCCGCATCGCTCGGTCGAGGATCTCGCCGAGCGCTGCCTCGAGCAGCTCCGTGAGGCGGATCCGGCGGGGCCGTATTCGCTCGTCGGCGATTGCGTGGGGGGCGTCCTCGCGTTCGCGATCGCGGCCCGGCTTCGCGAGCAGGGGGAGAGGGTCGCCTCCCTGGTGCTGCTCGATTCGCCCTTCCCGACCCCGCGACGGCACGCCCGTTCGGCGCTGCTGAAGCGCGCCTCGTGGATCGCCCGGTGGACCCGTCGCGCCGGATACCTCGCCGCACGCCTCCGCCACCACCTCCGCGTTGCGGCCGCGATGCCCGGCGGCCGCATGGCGTACGTGCGGCGCATGGCGCGAGTCGGAGCGCGCGGGCTCGCCGCGCCGGCGGGCGCGCGCGAGAGCGAGAACCTCGCCCGGCGCGCCTCCTACGTCGGAGCGCTCATGGCGTGGACTCCCCGGCGCATCGACGCGTCGGTGCCCGTGCGGATCGTCGAGACGGAGGACGGCTCGCGCCGCGGGTTCGGGCGGGCGTGGGGCGGGGTTGCGTCCGACTTCGAGGTCGTGCGCCTCGAGGGTGGACACACCCGGTTAATCCTCGACCACGGCGACGAGGTCGCGGCCGCGCTGCGGCGGTGGCTCGGGGGTGCGTTCGAAGCCGCCCCGAACGAGAAAACGGAGACCTGACCCGAACGATCAAACGGAGACCTGACCCCACTTCTCCTCGAAGAGGCGGCGGTTCTCTTCGTAGAGGGCGAGGTAGGCCTCGCGGGACATGCGTCGGAAGGACGCCATCTGCCAGTGGTGCACGAAGGCGTCCCGCGCGCAGCGGATCTCCAGGCCGGCGGCGCGGACGCGGCGACAGTAGTCGCCGTCCTCGAACATCCCGATGCCGAATCGCTCGTCGAGCGGTCCCACCGATTCGAACACCTCGCGCCGCATCGCCGCGCAGAAGAAGGCGAGGGTGGCGATCTCGAACGTCTCTCCGTCGTGCTCGCGCGTCCAGTCGGCCGCCCAGCGGGACAGGTCGGCGAGGCGCCGGTAGCCCGTCTCGACGCGGGCCTCGTTGGCGATGGCGTTCGTGACCGGGCCGACCAGGCCGAGCGCCGGATTTTCCGACAGGTGCCGGACCAGCGCCGACAACCAACCGCGCGTCACGACCGTGTCGTTGTTGAGCACGACCAGGTACCGGCCCCTCGCGCGAGCGAGTCCGGCGTTGCACGCGGCGGGGAACCCGCGGTTCCGGTCGAGCGCGAGCAGGGTGACGCGGCCGTCGCGACGCGCCGCCTCCTCCAGGAGGCCCCGCGTTCCGTCCGTCGATCCGTTGTCGACGAAGATCGCCTCGAGGTTGGGCCACTCGGTTCGGCCGAGGAGGCTCTCGAGGCAGAGGCGGTTGAGCTCACGGTTCTCGAAGGTCACGACCACGACGGAGACGAGAGGGAACGCGCCCGCGAGCGACTCCTCCAACGCGCGCGCGTCGGTGGCCGGGCTCTCTAGCGCCGCGTCGAGGCGCGCCCAGCCTCGCTCGCGGCTCAGTCTCTCCGCGAGCGCGTCCCAGCGGGCGTCCTCGACGACCATGGCGGCGGCGCCGAAGCCCGCGTCGCGACTCAGCGCCTCGAGGGACGCGAAGGCCGGGCCGACCTCCGCGCCGCGCAGCGCGACGTCGAACTGGTTTCTCCTGCGTTCGCGGATGGAGTACGGAGGGCCGGAGGCGGCGAGCTCCGGAACGACACGGTACGTCCGGTGCCCGGCGCGGGCGAGGCCGTCCGCGCGCTCCGCCGCCGCGGCACCGCGATTGCCGCCCGCCGGCAGCCACACGACCTCGAAGGGGGAGGCCGGCTCGAACCGGACGTCGCCGAGCGGCTCGGAGCGTGAGGCGTCGGGACCCGCCCAGTCCGACGGGGGGCGTCGCAGCAGCCGGCGCAGCAGCACCTCGAGGCGGTCGACGAGGCCCGGCCCCGCGGGATTCGCCTTCGGGTTCACGATCCGGAGTCTGCCACGCGGCCGAGTCCGGTCTTTCCGTCTCCCGGAACCTATTGGTTTCCCATACGTATCCCCTGACGTCCCCGGCGGTATGGGCATCCCATAGGAGTAAACATGGGCGACAAGGTCGACGTCTGGCAGGGCACGCTGGCCCTCATGGTCCTGAAGACCCTCCAGGCGATGGGGCCGCTCCACGGCTACGGCATCGCGCGGCGGATCGAGCAGATCAGCGGCGATGAGCTGTCGGTCAACTACGGCACGCTGTATCCCGCGCTGCTCCGGCTCGAGCAGGAAGGCTTCGTCGCCTCCTCCTGGGGCGTCTCGTCCAATAACCGCCGCGCCAGGTTCTACCGGCTGACGCGCGCCGGGCAGCGCCAGGTGCTCCGCGAGACGGGAGAGTGGCGCAAGACGACGGCGATCCTGGCCCGGTTCCTCGAGGCGGGGGAGGGCCGCTCGTGAGGCGGCTGAGGGCGGTCTTCATGCGCCTCGCCGGGTCATTCGGACGCTCGCGCCGCGACCGCGAGCTCGCCGAGGAGCTGGAGGCCCACATCGAGATGCACGTGGAGGACGGCATGCGCTCGGGCCTGACCGAGGAGGACGCGCGCCGGAGAGCGGTGGCGCGGCTGGGCGGCGTCGAGCCGACGCGGGAGCTCTGGCGAGACCGCCGCGGCTTCCCGTGGATCCAGGAGCTCCGACAGGACCTTCGCTACGCGGCGCGGACGCTGCGCCGCAGCCCCGGCTTCACGGCCGTCACCGTTGCGACGCTCGCCCTCGGCATCGGCGGCGCGACCGCGATCTTCACGGTCGTCCACGGCGTGCTCCTCTCGGCGCCACCCTTCCGCGACGCCGACCGGCTCGTCGCCGTCTGGGAGGAGAACGCCGAGCGGCCGGGGCACTCCAACGTCGTCGCCCCCGCCAACTTCATCCGCTGGGGCGAACGACAGAGCGTGTTCTCCGGCATGACGGCCCTCTACGACTGGCGCGTCAGCCTGACCGGCCGGTCGCAACCGGTCGAGCTCGTCGCGCAGAGCGTGACCTCGAACTTCTTCACCACTCTCGGCGTCTCGCCGGTCCTCGGCCGCGGCTTCCTGCCCGAGGAGGGTCCCGACGGCCGCGACGGCTTCGCCGTACTGGGATACGGCACCTGGCAGCGGCTGTTCGGCGCCGACCCGTCCGTGGTCGGCAGGACCATCGTGCTGAACGGCCAGCCGGTCGTCGTGATCGGCGTCGCGCCGCGGGACTTCGGCTTCTTCCTGAAGACCGGCTCGCTCGTCGGCAAGCCGCCGGACATCTGGCTCCCGTTCTCGTTCTCCGCGAAGTCCCGGGAGCCGCGAGGGCGCTACATGTCGGCGTTCGCGCGGCTGCGCGACGGCGTCACGCTCGCCCAGGCGCGCTCCCGGATGCGGGGAGTGGCGGCGAGCCTCACCGCCGAGCTCCCGCGTTTCGACACCGGCTGGACCGTTCGGCTCATTCCGATCCGCGAGGAGATCTCGGGCGAGATGGCCCCGGCCCTCCGCGTGCTGTCGGGCGCCGTCGCGTTCCTGCTGCTCATCGTGTGCGTCAACGTCGCCAACCTGCTGCTCGCGCGCGGCATGAGCCGCCGGCACGAGATGGCGATCCGGACGGCGCTCGGCGCGGATCGCGCGCGGGTCGTGCGGCAGCTCCTCACGGAGAGCCTGGCCCTCGCCGCCCTCGGCGGAGCGGCCGGATTCGCGCTCGCTCGCGCGGCGGTCGCGGTCCTCGTGAAGATCAGCCCCGTCGATCCGGCCGCGCTCGCCCGCGTGCGGCTCGGCGCGCCTGTCGTCGCGTTCTCGATCCTCGTCTCGGTCGCCACCGCCGTGGTCTGCGGCCTCGCACCGGCGTTCGAGGGCTCCCGCGGCGCGCTCGCGGACACGCTCAAGGCCGGCCTGCGCGCCATCGGCGGAAACGCCCGGGCGCGGCGCCTCCGCCAGGTGCTCGTCGTCGCCGAGGTGGCACTCGCCGCCGTCCTGCTCGTCGGAGCCGGGCTCATGCTGCGCAGCCTCGGCCGCATCACGCGCGTGGACCCCGGCTTCGATCCGCGCGGCATCCTGACCGGGCGCGTCACGCTCCACGGCAAGCAGTACAACGAGGACGAGCGGGCGCTCGCCTTCTTCCGCAACGCGGTCGAGCGCGCGCGTTCGATCCCGGGCGTTCGGGCCGCGGGCGTCGTCAGCTTCCTCCCGTTCGCCGGCATGGGCGCCGCGACGGACTTCACCATCGTCGGCGAGCCGGCGCCCGGCCCCGGGCAGGAGCCGACGACCGACGTCCGCGTCTGCGACGACGGCTACTTCCAGACGATGCGAATCCCGCTGCGGAAGGGCAGGCTCTTCGAGGACAGGGAGATGCGGGTGAAGTCCGACGTGGTGGTCGTGAGCGAGGCGTTCGCCCGCAAGTTCTTCCCGAGGGGAGACGCGATCGGGCGCCGCGTGAAGATCGACATGTCGGACGAGCCCTCCGCGACGGAGATCATCGGGATCGTCGGCGACGTCCACCACGACGGCCTGATCGCCGAGGCCCGGCCGATCGCCTACTGGCCGCACCCTCAGCTCGTGTACAGCGCGATGACGCTGACCGTCCGGACGGACGGCGATCCCGCGCGCCTGGCGGGCGATCTCGAGCGGGCGGTGCAGTCCGCCGACAAGGACCAGCCGGTCTCCGAGATCCGCTCGATGGAGCAGTGGATCGCGACCTCGCTCGCGCGTTCCCGCTTCAGCTCCACCCTGCTCGCGGTCTTCGCCGCGCTCGCGCTCCTGCTCGCGGCCGTGGGAATCTACGGCGTGATGTCCTACGTGGTCGGGCAGCGGCGATCCGAGATCGGCATCCGCCTGGCGCTCGGCGCGACCGAGGAATCCGTGCTGCGGATGGTCGTCGCGGGCGGCGCGCGCCTCGTCCTCACGGGCGTCCTGATCGGGATTCCGGCCGCCGTCCTGCTCTCCCGTTTCCTCGCGGCGCTGCTCTACGAGACGTCCTCGACCGATCCAGCGACCATCGCCGCGGTCGCGGGCGCGCTCGGAGGAGTGGCGGTCGCGGCGAGCTGGGTCCCGGCCTGGCGGGCCTCGCGGGTGGCGCCGGTCGAGGCGCTGCGGGGATCGTGAGCCGACGGGGGGGCCGCCGTGTGACGACGTATTAGCTGCGGCTAATGCGTCACGGCCGCGCGCGTCATCGATCGAACCAGAGGAACTGGTAGGTGACCTGATAGGTCGTGAAGTCGGCGCCGATCCGCGTGGATGCTCCGCGCGACCACGCGAGCTTGACCGAATGAGGGCCGTGGATCGGGAGGGCGGCGGTCAGTCCCACCCGGGAGTTGGTCTGGAGGTCGGCGTTCAGGCGCCCGTTCACGGTCGTGCGGCCGCCCGTGTAGTACGTGGCGTCCGCGGCCAGCCACATCCGCGGCCGGAACGTGTAGCTGACGTGCCCCTGGAAGGTCCCGATCGGGGCCTGCGACCGCGTCTGGCCTCCGAAGAAATTCGTGTTCTCCGTGAAGAACCAGACGCCGCCGTACAGCTCGAAGACCCACTTCCCCATCGGGTGTGAGAGCCCGAGCTCCGGCTTGAACGCCCATCGGTGCGCGCTGATGTTGATGAGCCTGGTCGGGTCGTACTCCCCGGAGGGGGCCGACACGAACAGCGAGAAGCCCAGGGTCGTCTTGGGAGGCTGCCGGGCGAACTCGGCCGGCGTCAGGGCCGGGCTTCCGAGGATGTTCGTCGAGAACCGCATCTGCAGGTCCGCGAACCCGGAGCGCGTGATGCGGCGCCTCTCCTCGAAGACGTTGCCCTCCAGGCTGCCCCATACGTACGGGACGACGACGCCGGCGTTGGCGGACCGGCCGAACAGCCCGAAGGTCCGGACATAGGCGAGGGCGCCCGCGTTCAGCTTCGCGCTGACGTCGGTGATCGGGACCGTCGGGTCGAACACCACGTCGCCCGTCTGATACGCATAGGACGCGAGCGCGAAGCTCGCTCCAATCGGGTTGGCCGCATAGGCTCGCGGGTCGAGGGTCTGCGCCCCCAGACGGCCGGCCGCGGCGGCGGCCGCCAGCGCGGCGGCGGCGAGGCGGAGCGCGCTCGGCCTCATCCGAGCGAAGTCGAGCCTCGTGCCTGATCCTGCCATGTTCGGTTTGTGGCGCCGAGGATACCCGACGCGCCTCTCGCCCCGGGCGCCGGCCCTCCCGATGGGCTCGCGGAATTCTCCGTAACCTTCGCGCCCCTCGCTCGTATCGAACGTCTGTAGGAACATGAAGACGCCTCCCGGCCCGTCTCCGCCTCCGCCTTCGCCACTCCTGCAGGGCACGCTGGACCTCCTGATCCTCC
>Ga0157374_10001461_pt1 | contig 19993 bp, 15 predicted proteins | sample M25metaG_FD_115308 | JGI IMG/M metagenome (GOLD analysis project Ga0157374, IMG submission 115308) | Miscanthus rhizosphere microbial communities from Kellogg Biological Station, Michigan, USA - M2-5 metaG | ecosystem: Host-associated > Plants > Roots > Rhizosphere > Soil | place: USA: Michigan... | reverse complement strand
GCGGGGAAATCGGAGTTAGATGCATGTACAGGATCGTCGAAACGCGGCCGGTAGGACTCAACATCAAGCAGTTTGTCATTGAGGCTCCCCGTATCGCGCGCAAGCAACAGCCTGGACAGTTTGTGATTCTGCGCCTTCATGAGAAGGGCGAGCGCATCCCGCTCACGATCAAAGCAGCCGACCCTTTGGCCGGGACTGTGACGATTGTGGTTCAGGGAGTGGGAAAGACGACCAGCATGTTGAACTGCCTTGAGGCCGGCGACTTCGTGCTGGACATCGTGGGGCCACTGGGCAAACCGTCGGAGATCGGGAATTTTGGAACGGTTCTGATTGTTGCGGGCAGCGTGGGGACAGCGATGGCGCTGCCGACGGCGAAGGCCCTGAAGCAAGCCGGAAATCACGTGATTTTTGTCGAGGGCGCGCGCAGCCGGGAGATGGTGGTGTTTGAAGATGAGGTTCGCCAGGCGTCCGATGAAGCTCACATGATGACGGACGATGGGAGCTACGGCGAGAAAGGACTGGTGACAGCGAAGCTGAACGCTCTGCTGGCTGCAAATCGCACGTTGGATTTCGTGCTGGCTGTGGGACCGGTGCCGATGATGCGGGCGGTTTCGCAGATCACCTGTCCGCTGGGAATCAAGACGGTTGTGAGCCTCAATTCGATCATGGTGGACGGCACGGGGATGTGCGGCGGGTGTCGCGTCTTGCTGGGCGACAAAAGCAAGTTTGCGTGCGTGGACGGTCCGGAGTTCGACGCATCTCATGTGAACTTCGATGTACTGATGCAGCGCAATGCGATGTACCGCGAGAAGGAATGCGAATCGCTGAAGGAGTTCCAGCAGCAAAAGCAGGAACAGCTGGCGCAATTGCGTGCCGAACTGGCTGCGAAAGAGGCTCAGCTGGAGCATCTGCGCGCCGACATCGAAGATCTCAGTCTGGTTGGCGAGGCGCGTCATGGTTGAGAAAAACTCTCTGCCGCTCAAACAGCGCATGGCAATCCCACGCGTGCAGATGCCGGAGGTCGATGCAAAAGTCCGCTGCCGGCACTTTGAAGAAGTCAATCGTGGAGTACCACCCGCCGATGCCATGATCGAGGCGGCGCGGTGCATCGAGTGCGCGAAGCCGGGATGTGTGGAGGAGTGCCCGGTGGGCGTGAAGGTGAAACAGGTGGTTGCGCTGATCTATACCGGCGACTACCTCGGCGCGGCCGCCAAGCTGCGCGAGGATAATGCGCTGCCTGCAATCACGGGCCGTGTTTGTCCGCAGGAGCACCAGTGTGAAGGCGGATGCGTCCTGGGACGTAAGAGCGCGCCTCTCGCGATTGGGCATCTTGAGAGATTCGTAGCAGATTATGAGCGGGAGAGCGGGAGTTTGGGGCTCCCGAAAAATGCGCCTGCAACTGGGAAATCGGTTGCGATTGTGGGGAGCGGCCCGGCAGGGCTGTCGGCGGCAGGCGACCTGGTGCAAAAGGGACATCGCGTACACGTGTTCGAAGCCTTGCACGAATTGGGTGGAGTTCTAGTGTATGGAATTCCGGAATTTCGGCTGCCCAAATCGATTGTGCGGCAGGAGATCGAGAACCTGCGCCGGATGGGTGTGCGGTTCGAAACCAACGTCGTGGTTGGGAAGAGCGTCACGATCGATGAGCTGATGCAGGACGAAAATTATGATGCTGTATTCGTTGCGACCGGCGCGGGACTACCGCGGTTTCTGGGGATTCCAGGCGAGCATCTGAACGGTGTCTATTCGGCAAATGAGTTTTTGACACGGGTGAATCTTATGCGTGCGTACCGCGCGCTGGAATTTGATGAACCTGTTTACAACTGTCATGGACGCGACGTGATGGTGGTGGGCGGAGGCAACACAGCCATGGACGCGGTGCGTACGGCGCGGCGACTGGGCGCGAGGACAGCCACACTGGTCTATCGAAGATCTGAAGCGGAGATGCCCGCACGCGCGGAAGAGGTGAAACACGCACGGGAAGAAGGGATCGAGTTCAGGATGCTCACGGACCCCGTCGCTTTCCTGGGAGACGAGAGAGGATGGCTCACAGGCGCGCGCTGCATGCGGATGGATTTGGGTGCGCCAGATGCCAGCGGCCGCCGTTCCCCCTTGTCGGTGAAGGGTTCGGAGTTTGTGTTGCCTGTCGATGTGGCAATCATCGGCGTGGGTACAAACGCCAACCCGCTGATTCAGAGCACTACTCCCGATCTGGCAACGAATGCACGGAACTATATTGTGGCTGACCCGCAAACGATGCGGACGTCAAAGCGAGGCGTCTTTGCGGGGGGCGACATCGTGACCGGCGCAGCGACCGTGATCCTGGCAATGGGAGCAGGGCGGAAGGCGGCGGCCTCCATTCACGAGTTTCTGACTTGCGGGGGATGGTAGGACAAGAGATTCAGGAAGTAGAAAACGGCTGTGCTGCTCGTTGGGATCTTCGAGCGAGGTCGAAGCTATGGATGAAGTCTCTTGATTCCGATCTCTCTTCTAGTCCGTGCCACCAATAAATCGGCGGCAGAAGGATCGCCCTCTGCCGCCACCGGTATTGACTAAAACCGCATTTGCTCTCTGCTTACACTTCCCTTGACGGATTTTTTCGTTCACTGGTTTACAGCGAAAGAAGAATTTTCTTCTGGGGGTCCGTCGAGCATGCCTTGCGGTCCGGGAGGTGGAGGAGCGCCTTTGTCGTCGCGGATAGCTGGACCATCCGGTCCACGGCCGTCTCAGCGCCACTCGCGACGCATCCCATCATGGTTTTGACGGAAGTCCTGCACCTGTTTCCACTGCTCTGGGCTCAGCTTTGCCCGCAGAGCAAATAGGAAACGGGCATTTGCTTTTTCAAGCTCGGCACGGGCTTGAGCAACCTTGTCGATCTGCGACATCACGGCGGACTCGTTGGGCTGATCTGCCTTTACGAGGGGCTCCAGTTCAATCTCAGCCTTTTCCAGGTTCCCACGCAGATCGACCAGCTTCTCACGATGTTTCTGAAAGATGTCGTCCATGGCTTTGCGCTGATCGTCCGTGAGCTTGAGGCGCTCGACGATCTTCGGGTTGTTCCACCATCGGCCGAATTCATTGTGCGAACGCATTGCCCGTTCCATGGGCGGACGATGCATCCCGAACCCCGGACCGCCAGGACCTCCCGGCCCCTGTGCAACCGCAGCTGTCGCGGCAAAAGCAACTGCAAGCGCCATCCCCAACCTTACCAATTTCACTTTCATTCCTCTTTCTCCTGTGCTGCTGAATTCCCTCGAATCAGCAGATGCTTCAATTCCCGGTTCCCTGGTTTTCATCCATCAACGATGCCATTGGCTCAAGTGCACTCGGGACCTCTCGCGCGATGTCGCTGTCGACCTTCGCCATCAAATCCGCTTCTTCCTTTGCACGTTCTGCGGCCAGTTCGCGCTGCTGATCGGCAAAGCGCGCTGCTTCAGCCTTCGCGATTCCCTGCTGCCGCTGATTCTCGTAGACCCCGCCAGACACCGTGCCGATGAAGACAGCGCAGCCCAGCGCCCACCGGGTAATACGCACCCAATTGGTCCGCGCAGGCTCGATGACCTCGCGCGGGCGGCTCATCGCATTGTCGCTCCACGCATCCACGCTGGATTTGAAATTGCCGATGGCCTCGCGTAACTCGGGCTCAAGCTCCAGACCGTCGTTCCCTCGAACGAGCTTCGGATCTTCATCCCTGCGATTCATTGTTTCTCTCCCAACTCTCTTCGGACTCTGGCAAGTGCGCGCGAAAGATGCGCCTTGACCGTGCCTTCTCCCATTCCGGTTGCTTCAGCAATTTCTTTCAAGTCCAATTCTTCAACATATCGGAGCAGAAAGACGGTGCGTTGCCGTTCGCTCAAATTCTCCACTGCGCTCCAGACATGCGCCACCCGCTCTTTGGCTAACATGCGCTGCTCGGCACTGCGCTCTCCGCTTGGCAGCCACTCGCTGGCTTCATCCAGGTCGACGGCATTGGTGCGCGTCTGCCGCCAAAACTGGAGGCGGCGGTTGCGCCAATGATCCTTTTGCAGATTGATGGCAATTCGCATCAACCACGTCAACACGCTCGATTCGCCGCGGAAGCTCGTCCAGTTGCGGTGCGCTTTGAGAAGACAATCCTGCGTCAGCGTCTCTGCCAGATCCACATCGCGCGTGGATGCGAGCAGGAAGCGGAAAATCTGCGCGCGATGGTCGGCAACGACGCTGTCAAATTCCTGCGTGGCAATGGCTTCTGCCGTTGCGTTGATCATTGGCTCCAGTGTTGTGCAGGCCGCCATCACTCTGGTAGACGCCTACACGAGGTCCGGGATTACAGGTCTGCAACATTTCTGCGCCTGAGGGGCCTATGGGTAGAGACGCAAGCTGGCGGGAGTTTGTCGCGGTTGCGGATTAGAAAGAGGTTACTCGGTCCGTCGCGACAGAAAACGAAGCTCCCATGACGTGGTAGGCTGGCCGGTTTGCTCTGCGATGGCGCGCAGGGCTACATGGCCCGGCTGTTCAGGGTATTCCGCCTGAGAGTAGCCCGTGCTGGTGGCGGCAATCGGAACCGAGAAGCTTCCGGGGGCATCCGTACCTCGATCAGGCGACGGTGTTCCAAACAAGCGATTTTCGATGGTGAGCTCATTAAAGTATGCGGGATTGTCTGCCGCCGATGCCCCGAGAAGCCAGGGTCCGAACCAGAATGCACGACGATCATTTCCGCCTGGTTCACTGCGAAGGTTCATCTCGTATTTCACTTCGACCACTTCACCGGGAGACCACGCCTTCTCGGCACTCACATAAAGCGGATCGCTCGAGGAGATTGGATCGGACCCCTGAAGGTGCAACTGAACAGAGTCTGCCCAGGCCGGTTTTCGAACGGAGAGTCGCGTCTTCTCTTTCGACGCCCGAAGGATTCGAAGTCGAACAGTGCCATTCTTCGCCAGCATTGACTCGGCAGAGACCGACACCGCCGGAGATTTTATCTGCGCGTCGACGGGAGTGTCATAGTGCAGACCGGAGTCGGTTCGGCGAAATGCGCTTTCACGAATATCAGGGAAACAGCGGAGGCCATGCAGAGTGCAGCACCACCATGCACGCGCAGCTCCTGCAGCGGGCAACCCTGTTTCGGTGTAGACGCGATGACCGAAATCGCCGGTGGCGAATTGGTTGAAAGCGAATTCGTTGAAGATGGCGCGCTCGGCGGTGGCAAGATATTTCGCGTTATCGGTGGCTTTCCACAACTGGAGGTTGAGGCGCACCCAGTCGGCCTCGCCGCAGCCCTCAGTGCGATGGTTATTGGGGCTCCAGCCTTCAGGAACGCCGCCAGTAAGCAGCAGATCGCGGGATGAAGTGATGTCCTGCCAAGCTGTTTCGCACGCATGCAGGAGGTTGGAATCGCGGGTCATAGCATACAGATCCATGACGCCCCGCAGGCTACTCAGATAGCCGTGAGCATGATCGCCGGGGCGGCGCTCGATGACGGTGGCGATGGACTCGGCCAGGTGGCGATAGCGCTCGTCTTTCGTGATCTGGTAGAGGAGTGCGAGACCTTCGGTCTGCTGTGTCCAGCAGATATAGCTCGAGGCGAAATGTTGCGCGCCGAAAGCGTCCCTGATTTGCTTCGAGAGCATCAGCGGGCTTATCCGCACTAGAAAATCGCCGATGCGTTTGCTTGCGGCAAGCACTGGATCGGACGGCTTATAGCGGTAGTACTCCAACAGGCCTACAAGAAGACGCCCGTTGCCCCAGAGAAGCGCCATGTCGGCGTCTTTGGGATTTTCAAAATGGAAGGTGCTGCCGAAATAACCCTCGGGCTTCTGAAGTGCGATGACTTGATTTACGAAGGAATCGAGCATCGGCACGTCGACGCCGTAAACGCCGGCAGCACTCGCGAGCGCGCCGATATACCTGCCAGAGAGATCGCCACTGTATTCGGTGAATCGACGTTCGGCAGTGGGCTTGACGTCCGCCAGCAGAAACTCGGCAGAGTAGCTCGGCGAATCCCCTTGAAGCACGCGGCGCAAAGTGAGGTTGAACCTCTTGTCTAGTTCGCTTTTGCCGTCCGGGGTTGATGTACCGGGATTCGACTCCGCCGGGAACGCGCCTTTGCTGCTCAAAAGAAGAGGCGCAGTTACTGCTGCTTTCACAAAATTTCGCCGGTCCACTGTTTTGAATTCCTTCTGCATGTCTGCCTGGTGCCGGACCTCATTCTCAGCTCAACCCGGCCCAGCGTCAAACATGGCGATACAACCTGATAGACTCGCCTCGTAAACGCTTTCCGGGAGATAAGAAATGCTGCTTGAATCACTCCGCAAAGAGGTTCTGGCCGCCAACCAGGAGATCGCACGACGCGGGCTGGCACCGCACACATTTGGCAATGCGAGCGGAGTGGATCGCTCCGGGGATAAAGCGCTGGTGGTGATCAAGCCGAGCGGGGTGGACTACGCGACGTTAAAGCCAGAAGACCTCGTCATTACCGATCTTGACGGGAAGATTGTGGAGGGGCGGCTGCGTCCATCGAGCGACCTCGATACGCATACTCTCCTCTACCGTGAGTTTCCGCAGATTGGGGGGGTCGTTCATACCCACTCGGAGTTTGCCACCTCGTGGGCCCAGGCATGCCGGGCGATTCCCTGCTTCGGGACCACCCATGCAGATTATTTTCACGGGGCGGTACCGGTTACCGAGCCGCTCACGGCGGATGAGGTCTCGTCGGGCTATGTTCGAAATACCGGAGCCGTGATCGTGCGAAAGTTTCGATCGGAGGGCCTGAATCCGGTTGCGGTTCCAGGAGTGCTGGTCGCGGGACACGCCCCGTTCGCCTGGGGGAAGGATGCAGCGGATGCGGTGGAGCATGCCGATGTGCTCGAATACATCGCACGGCTGGCGTTTCGGACGGTCACTCTGAATGGCTCTGCAGGACCGATTCCCGGGCATGTCAGCGAGCATCACTACCTGAGAAAACATGGTCCCAAGGCGACGTACGGTCAGGGATAGAAATCGTCCGACTTTTCAACCGGATGGTATTTAAATCACTGTTTGTTAACTGCAAGTAGCGCAGCACAAGTGCGATACTGAATTCAATAGGACATACCTGACAATGTATGGCTCCTATTGTTTTCTGCATTCTGAGTAGAATTCTTTCTTCTCAAGCGTTGACCTTCCGCACCTCGATTCGTCTCTATCCTGCGGATTCCGTGACGTTTGCGGGGAGTGTACTCATGGCTCAGACCGGGGAAGCTCATGGCAAGCCACGTGCTTTCACCAATGTGGAGCGAGATTCCCGCCGTATGGAAACGAGCCTCTTCAACCGATTGCAGGCGACTATGCTGGCCCTGGCTACCGCCGGGCTAGTGCTGCTTGCGGTCTTGAATCTGAGGCAGGAAAGCCGGTTTCAACAGCCCGACGATGGTGTGTGGTGGGTTGAGGCACACGGCGGACTGGTGGCGTGGAAAGTGATTCCCGGGGGTCCGGGTCAGCTTGCTGGAATTCAGACGGGCGACTTGCTGACAGCGGTTAATGATCTGCCGGTGGCGAGGGTGAGTGACTATGAGCGCGCCCTGTTTCACACCGGTGTCTGGGTAAAGGCCAACTATGCGATTAGCCGGGCCGGTATAGCACTGGACTCGGTCATGGTCATCCCGGAGCCGCCAGATCGCAGCAGCAATCTGGGTCTCAGACTCATCGGCCTCATCTACCTGGGAATCGGCCTTTATGTCCTGTTCCGGCGCTGGACAGCCCCGCGCGCGACGCACTTCTTCCTTTTCTGCCTGGTATCGTTTGCGCTGAACGCTCTGAAGTACACCGGCGAGTGGAACTTCGTCGACAAGACTGTTTTCTGGGCCAACATCGTCGCCGGGGCACTGCAGCCTGCACTCTTCCTACATTTCGCGATCAGCTTTCCTGAGGAACGGTTGAAGGGCGTGGGCCGTCGCTGGCTGCTGCCCTTCATCTATGGCCCGGGTGTCGCATTGGTGGGCCTCTGGATCACCGCGATCACCCGGTGGCAGGCGACGGGGGTTCTGCAGCACCGGCTGAATCAGGTCAACTACGCTTACATCGCTGCGTTCTATGTGCTGACAGCGGGTCTGTTTGTCTACAGCTACAGCCGCGCGAGCACGCCCCTCCTTCGCCAGCAGCTGAAGTGGCTGATGCGCGGCACCCTGGTCGCCGTTCTGCCGTTTACGCTCTACGCGATCCTCTTTGTTCTGGATTTCCGCGTCTGGTCGATCTTTACAAAGCTGACGGCGCTGTCCCTGGTATTTCTGCCTCTGACGTTCTGCTGGGCCATCATCCGCTACCGGCTGATGGACACCGACCTGATCTTCAAGCGCGGCGTTGCGTACACGCTGGCGACGGGCCTGATCCTGGGAGCGTACTTCGGAGTTATCGCCCTCATCGCGGAGATCGTCCACAAGACTTCAGGGGAAGCCATACGAGAATGGGCTCTGATCGCCGCAATTCTGGGGACGGCAGCGGTATTCGATCCTCTGAAGCGCCGCATTCAGAGCTGGGTTGATAAAGCGTTCGACCGGCAGAAGTACGACTATCGCAAGGCGCTGATCGAGTTTGGGCGGAGTCTCAGCTCGGAGACGGATCTCGATGCACTTCTGAATTCGATCGTCGAGCGGCTTCCGCGGACATTGCTGGTTTCTCGTGTTGCGGTTTTTCTTTCCCAGCCGACTGGGGGGCTGCGACTGGCGAAATCTCACGGTCTGCTCTCAGCGGCGACGGAGCGCAAGTTGTCGCTTGGATTCCTCGATTTCGATCGGGCAGCGCTGGACCACTCGCACATCTTTCTTGAGAATGCGCAACAGGCGCTCCATCTGCCGCCCGATCAGCAATTGACCGCCGCGCTCCTCGACCTCAACTACTACCTGCCCTGTCGAGTGCAGGATGGCGCGGTGGCACGGACCATCGCTGTGATCGGGCTGGGAAGGACGATCGGCGGTGATTTCTTGTCGAGCGAAGATGTCGAGTTGCTGGAGTCCCTGGCCAGCTACATCGGAATCGCGCTGCAGAATGCGAGCCTGTACTCGAGGCTGCAGGACAAGATTTCACAGTTTGAACGCCTCAAGGAGTTCAACGAGAACATCGTTGAGTCCATCAACGTGGGTATCCTTGCACTCGATCTCGAAGGAAGGATCGAGAGCTGGAATGCGCAGATGGAAGCGATGTACGCGGTCAGCCGCGGCGAGGCCATCGGAGAGAAGCTGAGTTCTGTTTTCCCGGAGGAGTTTGTTGCCGCGATCGAGGGATTCCGGAACGAACCGGGTATTCACAATCTCTACAAGTTCCCCCTCACGACCAAGGCTGGAGAGCAGCGCACGGTCAACGCTGCGATCGCTCCTTTGCTCTCGCGTGATTTCGTAGTCGTCGGCCGCATCATTCTGGTAGACGACATTACAGAACGCGTGTCGCTCGAGACGCAGTTGGCACAGGCAGACAAGCTCAGTTCTATCGGTCTTCTCGCCGCCGGGGTTGCGCACGAGATCAATACGCCGCTGGCGGTAATCTCGTCGTATGCACAAATGCTGCAGAAACAGATGCGCACCGATCCGCGGCTGGGGCCAGTGCTCGAGAAGATCACGCAGCAGAGCTTCCGGGCGTCGGAGATTGCAAACGGACTGCTGAATTTCTCGCGTACTTCGACGACTGAATTCCGCGAGACGAATTTGAATCAAGTGATTCGCGATACGCTTTCCCTGCTGGAGCACCAGTTCAAGACGGCGCAGGTGATGGTTGATACCGAGTTCGCGGACGACTTACCTGCCATTCACGGAAACCCAGGCAAACTGCAGCAGGTATTTCTCAATCTGTTATTGAATGCGAAGGAATCCATGCCAGGCGGCGGACGACTGCGCATTTCGACGCTGGCAAACGGGCACGTGGAAGCGATCGTTTCAGATTCTGGATCCGGCATCGCGCCCGAACATCTAAAACGCATCTATGATCCATTCTTCACGACAAAGACTACGCCTCGCCCCGGCGAACGGCGTGGCACAGGTCTTGGACTTTCTGTTTCCTACGGGATTATTCAGGAGCACGCAGGCAAGATTCATGTCGAAAGCGCCGTTGGTGCCGGTACAACCTTCCACCTTGAATTCCCGCTACTAAGGAAGTCGGTACATGTCTGACGTTGATCAGTCTTTGAACCTGTCTGGTGCAGGTTCAGTTTTCTCCTCCAGTTCTGCAAGCGGAAGCATTCTCGTAATTGACGACGAGGCCGGCATTCGTGAGTCGCTCGAGGTGCTGCTCTCGCTTGAGGGCTACTCCGTAAAGACGGCGAACGATGGTGAGCAGGGTCTTCGCACGCTGGAGATGGAGACCTTCGACCTGGTGCTGCTTGACCTGGCATTGCCGGGCCAGAGCGGGCTCGACTTGCTGCCTCAGATCAAGGAGCGCCAACCCGAGACGCCGGTCATCATGATCACGGCTTATGGAACCGTAGAGAACGTGGTGGAGGCGATTCGCGCCGGCGCGGAGAACTTCGTTCAGAAGCCTTGGGATAACGAAAAGCTGCTCGCGGATATTCGTTCTGCAGTTGCTCGATACAAGGCGGAAGAAGAGAACCTGCAGCTCAAGCGCGCGCTGAAGTTGCGCTACAACTTCTCAAATATCGTGGGCAAGAGCGACATCATGACGCGCGTATTTGAGCTGGTTGCGCAAGTAGCTCCGAGCCGATCGACCGTGCTGATTCAAGGAGAGAGCGGCACTGGAAAGGAGTTGATTGCCAAGGCAATTCACTCCAACTCTCCGCGTCGTGACAAGCCGTTTGTGCCTATCAATACCGGTGCAATGCCAACGGAACTGTTGGAGTCCACGCTCTTCGGGCATGTAAAAGGCGCCTTCACTTCGGCTATCGCTTCAAAGAAAGGGTTGTTTGAAGTCGCGAACGGCGGCACGCTCTTTCTGGATGAAATTGCGACGATGGGGATGGATACGCAGGCAAAGATTCTGCGTGTCCTGCAGGACCGGCGATTCATGCATCTTGGCGGCATCCAGGAGATTCAGGTCGACGTCCGCATTATCGCTGCTACCAACATCGATCTTCGACAGGCAGTTCGAGACGGGCGCTTTCGAGAAGATCTGTTCTACCGGCTGAATGTGATCACGATCGATTTGCCGCCACTACGGTCGCGCCGTGAAGACATTCCGCTGCTGGTAAATCACTTCCTGGAGTTCTACGCGAACGAAAACGGGCTCGCGCCAAGGCGGCTCACAGCCGATGCCTTACGGGCACTGATCGACTATGAGTGGCCGGGCAACGTGCGAGAGCTTGAGAACTGCATCGAGCGCGGCGTTGTGCTTTCGTCCGGGCCGGCAATCGGGTCGGAGCTCCTACCGGGGCACATCACGGGGCGAAGCTTCCAGGATGCGCTGCTTGAACACAATCCGAATGCATCGCTGTTCGACATTCTCGAGGATATCGAGCGTCGGATCATCATCGAAAAACTGGAGCGGTGCAATTGGAATCAGACCGATGCCGCTGAGCAGTTCCATATTCCGTTATCGACGCTGAATCAGAAGATCAAGCGCCTGAATATCGAAATTCGCAAACGGAATCGGGAATAAGGTCACGCCTCATTCCAGTCTCTGATCAGGAAAGCCGGATGACAACGGCGTCGTCCGATGGACGGCTATCGGGCATGTGCAACAGGAGTCCGTCCGATGACCACTCCCAATGGAGTTCCGATGCCGCGCCCAGCATTTGCGCGCTCTTGAGTTCACCGAACGGCAGTGCGGTGTCTCGTTTGAGCGAAGACACAAGTATGGTTGCGCCCGGCGCGCCCATTACATGCACATAAAGCGACTTTCCCCGTGTCGTGAATCTGATGTCTTGCGCGGTGAAGTCTACATTGTGATCGGCGACGTACATACCCTCTTTCACGCGGGTCGGCCCTTCACCGAAGCGCTGCTCCCACGGTCGCGTGCCGTAGATCGCTTCTCCGTTCACTTTCAGCCATGAGCCGATCGCGCGCAAACGGGAGACAACTTCATCCGGGATTGTTCCGTCGGGTCGAGGACCAACGTCGAGCAGCATATTGCCATTCTTCGAAACAACGTCGATGAGCTGATGAATCACCCGGCCGGCGCTTTTGTAGTTTGGTTTGCGCAGGTAACCCCAGGAGTCCCAGTCGAGCACGTCGTCGGTCTGCCAGACGAAGCTCGCTTTGTCAGCGAGTTGCCCGGCTTCGTGGTCCGGTAGCCCGGCGCCATGCGCAAAGTCATTCTCCTTGTAAGTGATGATGGTTTCGCGGCCCGCGGCTGCGCTGGTGTTGTAATAGTGCGCGAGCATCTCCATGCGATAGCGCTCGGGAATGATGAAGCAGCGCGTATCGAAGTAGAGGATGTCGGGATGATAGCGATCGATAACCTCGATGATTTTGTCGTGCCATGAACGGCAGAAGGCCTCACTCGGCGGCGGATCGGGATGGGCGTAGTTGAATGCCCCAGGGCGATCTACTGTGTAGTCCTTCGCTTCTTTCGGCGATCCAAGGGTGTACTTCTGAGGCCAATAAAGATCCGCATAACGCGAGTCGTATATGTCGGAATTTCCCAACGGGCTGGAATACCAGCCCCAGAGCCATTGATGGTGAAAACTTGTATAAAACTTCAGACCCTGATGACGGACCGCGCGTTCCAGTTCGCCAACGATATCCCGCTTTGGACCGAGACGAGCTGCATTCCAGCGGTTGACGTGGCTATTCCACATCGAAAAGCCGTCAGCATGTTCGGCGACAGGACCAACGTAGCGAGCTCCGCACTCTTTAAAAAGCGTTACCCATGCATCGGCATCGAAGTGCTGGGCGGTAAACTGCGCAGCGAAGTCCTTGTATCCGAAGCGGTCGAGCGAGCCGTAGGTGGCGAGATGGTGTTCGTACTCGGGACGGCCAGGAAGATACATCCAGTGGGGATACCATTCGTTTCCGAATGCGGGCACAGAATAGAGACCCCAGTGAAAGTAGATGCCGAACTTGGCGTCTCGATACCAATCGGGACATTGATGCTGGCTAAGGGAGTCCCAGGTTGGCTCGAAAGGTTTACCGGGTGAGAACGAGGTTGCCGCCCCGCTTACCGGCGCCAAGACCGTGCAGGCAGCCATGTTCTTCAGAACTCGTCTACGCGAAAGCTCCATGAGTCAGCTCCGGAAGCAATGCAATGTAATCGAGTGTAAGCCAAGGGTCCGGGCTATCCCTGCGCACCGTGTCCCGTGATTCCATCGGCTGCGTGTTCGAAAGGCGCGAGCCCGAACCCCACTCTCCAGACCCCGGTCGTTGCTTTCAACCAGTGTCTGAGGAACCAGCGCAGCTCCTCGGGTGGCTTCAACCAAATTTCGGCGAAGGTATTGCGCAGCGCGCGACGCACCAGCAGGCTCAGGTGCGGATTTTCCAGCTGATTGATCGCTTGAAATGCGGATTCATCTGTCAGGTCGTCGCCTAAGAACGCAACCGGCGCCTGGACACTGAACTGCTCGACAACAGCCTGAACTGCTCCGCCCTTATCGCGGCCAACACGCAATTCAATGCCTGACTCGAAGGGGAGAAGCGACAAGCCGTTGACCTCGGACGCCGGCTCAAAAAGAGCACGCGTTTTCTGCTCAATCATCCTGGCGCGCTGAGCAGAGTGTCCGCGCCAGTGCATGACAGCTGCATTCGGTTTGTCTTCGAACAGGCCTCCGAAAGCATCGCGCCGGAGGATGACACGCAGCTCATCGAGTTTTGCCAGGGCCTCCGGGGGCGCTTCCTGCAACTCACGGCGTCCATCTACATAAAGGCGTTCTGCGCCGTGCAGTCCCCAGACCTCGACCGGAGACTGCAGATGCAGCAGTGTATTGATCTCGGCTGCGGGGCGTCCGGTGATTACGCGTAGTTGTGTTCGCCCGTCGTTCTGAATCTCCGTCAGCAACTCCCTGACGCCGGCCCATGGCCGGGCGGTAAAGCGATCGATACGGAAATCAGCGAGAGTACCGTCGTAGTCCAGCAGGAGTAAAGGTGTCTGTGCGGTTCGCAATGAAGAAAAAAAGTGTTCAAGCTTTTCTGCTTCCAAGTGATTCAAAGATCCTCGCCTTCTATGCCATTTTGCGGTAGGGGTCGATGGGAATCGGCTCGGGCAACGACCCGGTGTAGTTCTCCGAATCGTAGAGCTCAAGCCGCACATCGCGTAAATCGCCCAAAACCATAGCGGCCCAGCGGTAGATGTTGTGTTCCATTACCTGCTTGCGCATCTGCTGCATTCGAACTCTGCGCTCCTCGCGCGGCATATCGAGTGCGCGATGGATTGCCTCCGCTACTTCGGCGGTGTCATAGGGATTCACAACCAGGGCATCGCGCAGCTCAACCGCGGCTCCCGTGAACTTGCTCAAAACCAGGACGCCATCCTCATCATCGCGCGCCGCCGCGAATTCTTTGGCGACCAGGTTCATGCCGTCATGCAGAGAAGTCACGAGACAGACATCCGCGATGCGATACCAGCGATTGACCTCTTCGTGATTGCACTGGCGCTCGATGAGTACGATGGGCTTCCAGCGGGAAGTCTGGAAGCGATGATTGATGCGGCGAACTTCCTCGTCGACACGGCGGTGCAGGTCGGCATAACTGGGGATGCGAGTCCGGCTTGGTGCAGCAATCTGCACCATGGTGAGCCGCTCCTTGTGCCAGGGGTGTTCGACAAGCAGCTCTTCGATCGCGAGCAGTCTCTCGACGATGCCCTTGGTGTAGTCCAGCCGGTCGACGCCGACAGCGATCGACTCGGCGTGCACGCCAAACTCCGAGAGCAGCGCACGACGCTCTTCCGCCCGGTCTCCTTCTCGTTCGGTCACGATGGATTGAAGAGCGCTGGGGATGCCGCCGCTGAAAGCGACGCTGACAGCGTATGGTCTCACTGCTGTTGTATGGCCTCCGCGGCGGACGGTCATATGCTCGCGGTCGGTGCGCGACTCAAGGGCGCGATCAACCGTGTCGAGGAAGTTGTTGCAGTGAAGCGGAATGTGAAATCCTATGAGATCTGCCCCGAGGAGCCCATCCAGAAGCTCCGTTTGCCATGGGCAAATCCCGAAAGCCTCAGCATTGGGCCAGGGGATATGCCAGAAGATTGCAACCCTGGCATCCGGCCGAGCCGTCTTGATGAGCCTCGGCAGCAAGGCGAAATGGTAGTCCTGCACAAAGACCAGCGGCTCGGTGCTGTCTTTCATCTCGTCGAGCAGCGCAGCAGCGAACTTCTCGTTGACGCGCTGGTAGGCCTCCCAGTCGGCGGCGCGGAAGGTTGGCCGGGTGTGGGCAATGTGACAGAGAGGCCAGAGACCCTCGTTCGCGAAACCGTCGTAGTAGCGGGTCTCTTCCTCGGGTGAGAGCCAAACGCGACGCAGGGTGTACTTCGGGTCGTCGGGCGGTACACGGAGCCTGTCGAATTCGTCGACGTTCTCGCGATCGGCATTTCCGTTTCCAGTCGCGACCCAGACACCGTCGCAGGCTTGCAGTACCGGCTCGATTGCGGTGACCAATCCGCTGGGGGGAACAACGCAGGTTGTCTTCTTCCCTTCCCGTACATGGATGTAGGGCTCTCGATTGGAGACAGCGAAGATGCGGCCGCTGGCTTTGTTCCTCATGTGCACTGCGAGCCGCTCAGGGGTCCAGAAGTGTTCGCCGGCATCGCGCAGGCGGGCCTCTGCCGCCGCAGCTGCGCGGGCAGCAATGAGGCTCTCGGCCATCGTCTCCACTTCGCGGGCCAATGGGCTGAACATGCTCAGATCGTTGGTCCCGCCGCTGATGCCTTTTTCGAAATGCCCCATGCGAAGACGGCGCAGACGGTCGGCAACCCGCATCAACGGACGCATGAGAAACCAGCGAACCATGATGAATGTGACGCCGACAATCAACAACACCGTGGCCACGATCCACCAGAAACTCCTGCGCCAGAGGTCGTAGCTTTGGTCGCGGATATATCCGGCATCGATCAAGACGACAAGTGCGCCGAGAAGCTTGTTCCCATCGTGAAGGGGGAAGACTTCCTGGAGCCACTGAGTCTGCCCCGTATGACCGAAGGCGTTGACCTGCGCGCCCTTCTGCAGAGCTTGTTCGACCCTGGTGCGAGACAAGGATTGAACGCCGGTTTTGGCGAGCGATTCAAACGGAGCGTGCTCAAGCGCCCGAAAGACTTCTGGCGCTCCGGATTCCGTTATCAGATGTCCCTTGGGGTCGTAGATCCCGACACCCATGGCGCCGGTCTGGTTCTTCGCATCAGCCACCAGGGACTGAAGACCTGCGAGGGACAAAAGGCCGGTCTCATCGCCCTGAGACTGCTGGCCCTGGATCAGTGCCTGACGGATTTGAGGCTTCAGGCTGTTGCCGATCCAGGTCGAGCGCCACTCCAGTTCCTGGCGCAGAATGTGTTTATGTTCAAGAACTTCGAAGTAAGTGGAGGCGACAGACACGATCGTTACGCCTGCAATCAGAGCAAGGATCAATCGCAAGCGAAACGAATGCATTCAACCTCCTCAGGGGAATCTTTGTCGGGCACTCCAGACTTAGATGCCAAACTTCCAACCTGCGTCTTGCGGTGCCAGACGAACAAAAGTCCTTTTTCGATGAGGAACTTACGCGCTTTTCCAGAGGGGTGTCAGGCCCTTGTTTGCGCAGATTGCGGGTCAAAGTTCGCACGGTTCGAGATTCCCAGTCTGAGCCGTGCAGGGGGATGCGCTATTCTGTGCAGGACGGGGAACCGCAGCCCACATCCCGCAACTTACACTGCGGCAACCAGATGGCCTTCCAATCGATCGAAAATACCGCCAAGAACATCGTGGGCACGGTGCAGGACTATTCCCTGTTTGCGTGGCGAGGTGCTACAAACCTGTTTCGCCCGCCCATCTATTGGCCCGATTTTCTGATTCAAGCCGACATCATCGGGGTCGGTTCAGCCTCCATTGTACTGCTTTCCGGCTTCTTTACCGGCGGCGTGCTTGCGCTCCAATCTGCGGCCACACTATCGCAATTCGGAGCAACGTCGGTGACAGGAAGATTCGTTGCCACCTCGATGATTCGCGAACTGGGGCCGGTGCTGACGGGGATCATGGTATCGGGCCGGAATGCCTCGTCGATGGCAAGCGAACTGGGCTCTATGGTGGTGACGGAGCAGATCGATGCCATGCGGGCATTGGGCGTGGACCCAATTCGCAAGCTGGTGACTCCGCGCATATTTGCCTGCGTGGCGATGCTGTTCTTTCTAAGCATCGTGGCCAATTTTTTCGGAATTCTAGGCGGTGCCGCCGTAACGGTGTTCATGAATCACCAGAACGGTACGCAGTACTTTTCGATGGCGTACGAATATCTGCGGCTCGGCGATATCATGCAAGGCCTGATCAAGCCGCTGTTCTCTGGGTTCATCATCGCCAGCATCGGGTGTTTCTATGGCCTCAGAACTACCGGAGGCACGGAGGGTGTTGGCCGATCGACGATCAAGGCTGTCGTGGTCTCCTCAGTGCTGATTATCTTCGTTGACTTCCTGCTGACGCAGGTGATGCTTACGATATTTGGCTAATGACCACTTCAGCCATTCCCGTCAATGCCGGCCGGCCGCTCGATCCCGGTGTGGATCCTGTACTGGATTTCCGCAACGTCTCAATTTCATTCCCCGGCAACTCGGTCCTTGAGGACGTCACTTTCAACGTCGCTCCGAATGAAACGCGCATACTTCTAGGTCCTGCGGGCGTTGGAAAGAGCGTGCTGCTGAAATTGGCAAACGGGCTGCTCTGCCCCGACAGCGGCTCAATACACCTCTTTGGGCACGAGATCTCTGAGATGCCAGAGAGAGAGTTGTTCGCACTCCGCACGCGTGCCGGGTTCGTTTTTCAGGAAGGTGCACTATTCGACTCGCTGACAGTGCGGGATAACGTCGCCTACCAGTTGATTCAGGAAGAAGTGCCGGACGACGAGATCGACGTGCGCGTCCGCGAGTCGCTTCGCTTTGTAGGACTCGAGCAGACGTTCAGCCTTTATCCAGGGAGCCTTTCAGGCGGCATGCGAAGACGCGTGGCTATTGCGCGAGCGCTGATTCATACTCCGGATCTTTTGCTTTATGATTCCCCGACCGGCGGCCTCGACCCGATAACGTCGACGACGATCATTGAACTGATCGTGAAGCAGCGGGATGTTTATCGAACCCCGTCCGTTCTGGTCACGCATCGTCTGCAGGACGCATTTACGATGTGCAGTCACCGCTTCGAGCCGGCGGAGGATCGTATGGTACCTCTTCCCAAAGGTCAGTATGACGCCAACACCACGTTCCTGATGCTTTCTGAAGGACGTCTGATCTTCAACGGGTCTCTTCATGACCTTGTGACAAGCGAGAATCCGCTGGTTCGCGAGTTCATCGAATAGTGCTGCCATCGCGCTTTTCCAGCCCAATCGTTGTCCCCGATACAATGAGCCGTAACCCGCCATCGGCATTGAGGAAGAAATGAATCGCGTGCGATCAGCCATCTTCGCAGCAATCGTGCTCACGTTGATGCTGCTGTCCTCGCGTTCGAGTGCTGCGTACTCACTATTGACCCATGAGCAGCTGATCGACCTTACATGGCAGGACTCGATTGTTCCATTGCTGCTTAGCCGCTATCCGAACCTCACGAAGGCCGACCTCGATCGCGCGCGAGCCTATGCGTATGGCGGTTGCGTGATTCAAGACATCGGCTACTATCCATTTGGCGATCGGACGTTTTCGAATCTCACGCACTATGTCCGTTCCGGAGACTTCGTCGTCAACCTCTTCAGGAATGCCCATGACGCGAACGAACTGGCGTTTGCGATCGGGGCGCTTTCGCACTACATCGGCGACTCCATCGGCCACGCGGAGGCCACTAATCTTGCCGTGCCCATCGAATTTCCGAAACTCCGCGCGAAATATGGGAACTCTGTGAGTTATGCCGAAGGCAAGCGCGAGCATGTGCAGACCGAGTTTGCTTTCGACATCAACGAAATCGCACATCGCCGCGTAGCGCCGCTTCGCTATCTGCGGCACATTGGATTTCGAGTCTCAATGCGACAGCTAGCGCTGGCCTTCTACCAGACATACGGCCTGACGGAGAACTTCAAAGGCAGGCGACGGATCAACGTGCGCGACTATCGCTTCGCCGCTCGAACATTCATTCCGCGGATTGCGTATGCCGTGACGCTGTTGCGGCGCAAACATGAACCACCCGACCCAACGACGCCCGAAATCATCGAACTGGAGAAAGAGACTGCCGAGGTATCGAGAATAAACAACTGGGACGCCTATCGACGCCGGGCCGGAATTGAGACCCGCCTGCTCGCCGGGCTGCTTTTCATTCTTCCGAAAGTTGGCCCTCTCGCACTCGTGAACGTGAAAGGGCCGACTGTGCAGACAGAGGCCGACTACGGGCACAGCGTGGCAGTCTCCATCACTTCCCTGCGGCGGATTTTGAGGCGGTTCACGCCGGAAGCCGCGCGATTCAAGGGTCCCATCCCTCCTCTCGCCAGCCTGACACGGCCCTACACAAGCGAGCCGGGCCGTCGCGATCCGAGTCATCCGTTGCCGAATCGAGATTTGGATACCGGCAGGGTGGTGCAGGCAGGCGGATATCCTCTGACCGACGCGACGTACGCTGAACTTCTACACAGGCTCGTACAAAACTCGGCGCAGCCGATTCCGCCCGGAATCAAGGAAGACGTGCAGAAGTATTACTCCAATCTCGATCTTCCGATCGCCACCAAACAGAGTCCTGACCGGTGGAAAGAGGTGCTCGCAGATCTGAATACCCTCGCAGGGATGCCGACGAGTACACGACCTGCCCCCTTCGCCACCTATGGAGCAGACGAAGGCGACGAATAGCCTGGTTTCGGCCGCGCAACTACGATTGCGCAAGTTGCAGCATCCAACCTGTCAGGAACGAATAGTACAAGTTCCTCGTTCAGGCCAGGGCGATGTCTACATCTTCGGAAATAGTCTTAGATCCAGTCGAGTCTTCCAAACTAGCCGGACTGCGCTATGTCACGGATTCCGT
>Ga0157374_10001459_pt1 | contig 19999 bp, 10 predicted proteins | sample M25metaG_FD_115308 | JGI IMG/M metagenome (GOLD analysis project Ga0157374, IMG submission 115308) | Miscanthus rhizosphere microbial communities from Kellogg Biological Station, Michigan, USA - M2-5 metaG | ecosystem: Host-associated > Plants > Roots > Rhizosphere > Soil | place: USA: Michigan... | reverse complement strand
GTTGTAGTTGCTCAGGTAGTCGGACTTGTTTCCGACGTACGCTACCTCGATCAGGCTCTTCCATGGAGCTCGCTGAGCAACCGTGACACTCCAGTCTTGTGTCCTTGGTTCTTGATCATCCTTCGGATCGAGTGCCTGGACGCTGCTAGGAACAGCCAATGCGCCGGTGAGCGGCTGAAGGGCGCTAACTACACCGTTCCACTCGCCAGGAGTACTTGAGGCGTTCAGTGTAGGCGAGGCGAAGGAACCACGTACGATTCCATACGCGCCGTTTTGCACGTTCTGTTCGTCATGGAAGTGGTAAATGCCGAACCCGCCACGAAGGATGGTATTGCCGGTTCCAAACAGGTCCCAGGCAACGCCTAAACGTGGGCTGTAGAATGCGAGCCTGCTGGCAGAGCCGGACAATGGAGTGGAAGATTGTGCGCTATGCCATTGAATGCCGGGGAAGATCTTGCCGGTGTTGTCCCCTGGGACCGGTGCGCCAGTGTTTTGCGCGTACTGTTCCGGATACCATGCAGCGAAGCCATATCCAGTGGTATCGACCCACGGGCCGAGATGCGACATACGCAGGCCAAGATCGATCGTCAACTTCCTCGAGGCTTTCCAGGAGTCCTGCCCATAGAATTCTGTCGACAGATAGCGGAACGCCGGAACAACGTCGTAGTTCTGTTCCGTATAGTTCGTCGTCTGTCCGATCAGCATGTCCGCATAGGCATTGCCGCTGGTGTTGGTTCCCCAGTTGCTGAAAACGGCAGTCCCGTTTACAGCCGCGTTGCCCGGCTGCGAGTTCCAGGTCCGCTCCCAATAGAAGCCGAACTTGGCAGTATGTGTCTTCCACACCTTCGAGATGTTATCGGCAACAGAGGGCAGAGTCTTCTTGGCGAACACGGTTCCGTTCAGTTCGAATCCGGAGTTCAGCTGGTTTGAGATGCCATCGCCCCAACCGGTTAGCTGCGGGAAGATTATCTGATCCTGATTGGGATGCTGGAACAGCATGGTGTAGTCGATGCCGAGGTCGCCACGCTGCACCTTCGTCCGATCCTGGAAGTGATTTGGTAGATTCAGGTACACCCAGTTGAAGACGACTTCATTTGTAAGGGTTGGGCTAAGCACTTTGGTCAAGTTGGCCGTAACCACTTCAGAATTCGTGGTCGTAACGATTGGGGACGGGTAAGGTGTCGTCGGCGACGCCCAGCTCTGGGCATTGCCGGTCCAAAGAACGTCGAGACTCTCCTCTGCGTTATCGTTCTGGTGGTTGTACTGGACATACAGCTTGGTTGAGTTGCTGATGCTGTAGTCGATACGTCCACGGTACTGAATCATGTTGGAAGATCGGGTCTGGGCGTTGATGTAGTTGTAACCGCCGTTTGCTCCGGGATCCGCATTTTCTAACGGATACGTGTTCATGAAAGCCAGACCGTTGTGGTCGATCTGCGCCGGATCAACTACGCCGTTGTTGAAGGCGTTTCCATTCGGGCCACCTTTGTTCGGCACGCCAGTGACCGCGTATCCAAGCAATTTGCTAATGTAGCCGGCATCCGTAAAATCGCCCTTGCGCATGGCTGCCGTGGGAACAACCGCGTGGTAGATGCCGTTGTCGACGTCCTGCTTGTAGTACTCGGTTCCGAAGAAGAAGAAGAGCTTGTCGTGGTTGTGATTGAAACCTGTACCCGGGATCACTACAGGACCACTGAGCTGGCCGCCGGGATAGAAGTACTTGGTCTCGGGCCGAGGCGCGATTTGCTCGCCTGTGGTCTGGTTGAAGCCCGCGTTGTTATTGAGCCAGTCGTTGGCATTGAAGGTGTGATACCGCGAGTAGAGGTACGCTTCGCCGTGGAACTGCTGGCCGCCTGATTTGCCGACCGTGTTGATCACGATCGGCCCTTTGGCCGAATCCGCGCCGAAGTTCGAGGTCATGACCGTCACTTCGGAGGTCATCTCCTGATTGGTGTTTTCCGCCTGGCCGCAGTTGCAGCCCGGATCGATGATGTGCGCGCCGTCGGCCGTGATATCAAGGGCACCAGTGCGCTGTCCATTCGCAGAGAAGCTACCAACTGGACCAGTTCCCGTGCGCTCGTCCTGGGCGGCGTAGGAACTCTGGTTCAGCGCGCCGCTGGTCATGGCCATGCCCGGCATGATCTTGATGAATTCCGCAGCATTCTGGCCAATGATGGCCACGTTCTGCATAATCTGCTGGCCGATCGTGAAGGACTTGTCGCCGGAATCGGTGGGCGTCATCTGAACTGCGCTCGCTTCGACCACGACGGTTTCGTCTTTTGCACCGGGTCTCAGCTTAATCCCAGAGGCGCTGCGATGATCACCCGATGAAAGAGAGAGGCCTTTGGCTGTCCAGCTGGCAAAACCCTGCCTAGTAACCGTGAGGGAGTAGGTGCCGGGCTGGACAGCAGTAAAGTTGAAGAAGCCTTCTCCATTGCTGACCACGCTACGCTGGTCGCCGCTGGCCTCGTTTTTCAGAACTACGGTTGCGCCCGGAACGACAGCGTTGGAAACATCCAGAACGGTTCCGTCTAGAGTTCCGCTGCTTGTCTGGGCTTTTGCAATCGGAACCGCGACAAACAACGCAGCGGCGATCACAGCCGCCCAAGCGGATAACGCAAGTCTGGGCACGGCAATCGGGTGCCTGAACATATTCATACATCTGCCTCCTGGAAAGGTGAATCTCGCTAATCGTCGCGAGCCTACATTCGAATTGACTGCGGCTCCTCGTTCCCAAAATCAAGTAAACGATTTCTCCGCTCTGCTTGGGAGATCTTTTTGTAGTCGTTGCTCTGGAGCAGCGCACATTGGGGGAATGTGAATCGCTTTACCAGCTGCGGAATGACTTATAGCCTGATCAAACTTTAGATGTCAACTGAAAGATTTAACGCTTTCTCAACAGAAAGTTGTATGCGTCGTTAATCTCACCAACATAGGCATTTAGCGCGATGTGACGAGAAAGGTACCGCGAACGCAAAACGCGGGAAAGAGCCGAGCGGCGGTACCCCCGCAAGGTGAGTACCTGCTCAGATCCCTTTGCACACGACGCTCTGGACCGTTCTCAGGGCCAGTTCTGCTGTTCGGATTTCAGTCGGCTGTACTCCGCTTGTTCACGCCGGGAATCCTCGGGGCGCCCCAGGGCACGATATGCGTTCGCCAGGTACAGCCGGATCTTGGGGCTGATGGGATCGAGCCGCTCGGCTGCCTGATACGCCGACAAGGCGTGAATGTCATCGCCACTAGCCCGCATTGCTTCCCCCAGTGCTAGTTGCGCTCCAACCGATTCCGGACTGCGGGCAACGGCCTCTTTTGCGAATTTCAGGGCCTCCGCCGCGTTGCCTTCGACAATGTAGCGAAGCGACAGCTGAACCAGAGCCGGTATGCTTTCGGGATCAACCTGAAGTTCTGCCAGAAACTCTGGAACGCAAAGCTCAGGATGCCGGGCGGCGAGAAAAGTGCCGTAGAAATAGTGCACATTAGGAAACTTCGGGTAAGCGGCGATCAGGCTTTTAAAATCCGCTTCTGCCTGCTCAGGAGGCTGGGTGGCCAGATCCCAGAAAGCCCTCCCGGCCATCTGGACTAGGTCATGCTGTTCAGCCGGCAAATCCGACGGCAAAACGGGCAATCGCAAGGACGCCACGCCCGCCGCAAACATCATCTCCGGATTGTTTCGGACTCGAAGAGCAACGCGCATCAGTACTTCCTGTGCAACCTCAAATGCACCCTGCCTGGTAAGGAGAAGTGCAAGGTGATAGTCGGCGATATCGAGCAATTGCCCGCCTGGAGTCCGGGGGGGGACGAGCATGTGCGCTTTCTTTAAATGCTCAAACGCGGGGTCATATTGTTTGGCGCCGAACTCGCAAAGTCCGAGCACAGCCCAACCGGGGACAGCGGCAGTGTCCAGTACGACCATGTGGTTCAAGGCGTCCCGGCATTCAGCGTAATGATCGTGCTCGTAATTGATCATTCCGAGCGCCCACCAGCCTTGGCTCCAATCTGGCCGGACCTTCACCGCTTCGGCATAGAGATGCATGGCCTCGTCATCTCGATTGCCTTCGTATGCTTGCTTCGCTGCTTGCGAAAGCTGGTCAAAGCTCTGGGGCGCCTGACTTGGCCCGATGGTGGTCGCAAGGAGCAGAGTTCCGGCAATCAACTTCAATTGGTCAGGCTCCGTCCTCGAGCTTCATCCCGTTTTCGCACCTCACCATCCATCTGTTCCGAAATCTTTCTTTCACGACGGCCGTCGTCGGGACGACCTACCCGGAAGTAAATTGTCGCAAGAGTGCGGTGCACTTCAATGAACTCGGGGCTGTCCTTCTCAAGAGCTTCCAACAAGGTGACAGCGCGGTTGTCGTCTCCCTGGTCCGAGTACAGCCTCGCGAACTGGAATCTGGCACGCAGGTCTTGCGGGCGCAGTCGAAGCGCAAAATTGAGGTTTTCGTGTGCTTGCTCGAAGCTTCCTTGCTCTCGTTGCAGTGTTCCCAGCCATAGTCGAGCGTCAAAATTGCCTGGATCCAGAGAAACCGCCTTGGTGAACGACTTTTCGGCACCCGCCATGTCTGAATCCAAGTAAGCTAGCCTACCGCGAAGGCTGTACGCTTCAGGGAGATTCGCATTCAGCTGCAAGGCGCGGTTTACCTCATCAAGCGCCTGCTTTTTTTGATTCGCCTTCAACTGCGTATACGCCATGAGCATGTGGGCTTCGGCCGTATCGCCGTCTTCGAGCAATCGCTGGATCAGGATTGCGCCTCTATCAGTTTGTCCTTCACGCAGCAGTGCTGTGCCGAGCAGGTAATCCACCGCTTTGTTATTTGGATCAGATGATGCAAGAGGATCGAGCAATGCCACAACACGCTGGTTCTGTCCCTGGCGGAGGTAGCACTCACCAAGCAAGACCGCTACGCGCGCTCGGTTTGGATCCTTGTCGGGCAACGTCGCGTATACGGGCTCAAATTCCCGCACCGCCTCGACAGCGTCGCCAGTTTTGTAGCGCGCAAGGCCCAGGTTGAGGCGTATGCCTGCGTTCGACGGATCGGACTTGAGTGCCTGCATGTATTCTTCGATAGCTTCGGGATAGCGGCTTTCGTGAGCAAGGGCAGCCCCCAAGTTCGAACGGATCGCACCCGGTGCATCAGGATAGCTCTTTAGAAAAGCTCGATAGGCTTCGATTGCCTCAGTGAATCGACCCGACTGCTGAAGCTCAACCGCGTGGCGTAACATCTGGCGCGCAGAATCATCCTGGGACATCGCCAGACTTGTCCCGATCACCAGCAGACATGTCAACCGCCAATACACGTCTCTATCGTATCCTGCGCCGTCGTGCCCGATCGGTTACTGAATCTTGAAGTCTACCTTTTGCTCGACTGAAGAGGCACCTTGCGTAATGCCGACCTTGATCTCATAGGACCCCGGTGCGAACTTGTCGGCGGGGAGATTAGCGATGTAGGGAATGCGCCCGTCCTGCTGTACTGCGGGAAGCGACGCGCCCGCAGAGCCGAGATATTGGCCATCCTTGAAGAAAGCCATTGTCAATTTTGGAGGATCCTTAACGGCAGGGTCGGGGTATACCGCGAAATAGAACGGCAGAACGTTTCCCGCCCCGCCTTTGAGCGTGTTCTCCAGTGTGGGGATGATCTTGCCGCCCTCAAAATAGAAAGGATCCAGAATCTGGTTATTCTTCAATGATTCGGTGCGCCGGACGACGACTACGTCGCTTAGGGCAAGCTTCTGCGTTGAATCCGGCACTGTAAAGGAGCTCGTTTTCACCCCCATCTTGTTGCCGTTCCGGTCCATGATCGCGGATTCAAGGGTGTATGGTCCGGGGGGCAATTCGGTTCGGAAGGTTTGTACGAGATTGCCGCCTTTGTATTCATCCACGTTCTTTAGTGGAACCTGAACTGCAAAATCCTTGCTGAATTTTGAGACGACCTCGCCAGACGAGTTCTTGATAAGAGCAAGTAGAGGCGCATCCACCACGGCGGTTTTTCCGTCTGCCTGAGGCGTGAACGTCAATTCCTTCAGCGGGGCCTCAAGTGTAAGCATGTACTCGATTTTGGGACCGCGCTCGCTGAATCGCTCCGCGGCAGCCCGGAATGTGACATCGGAGGGCGCTTGCTGGGCATTGAGGGCATTCATGAGCGGCACCTCAAAGGCGTAGACCTGCTGGCCACCGGTAGATGATGGGGGAAGGGCGAAGTACCCGCTTCGCGTATGGACCTCGACTCCGGGTCGATCTACCTTGACGGAAATACGCCGGAACGTGCCATCCGCTCCTGAGATGTGCGGATCATAAGAGGCCTCGTAATAGCTGCGCACCTCATCCATGACTGTTCGCAACGGTGCCTTGAAGTCGTTGGTTTCGGCGATTGTCTGTCCACCGGTCTGCTGTGCCAGATCACGGAGCCAGAGCAACGGATTGGAGCGCAACCCGTTTTCCGCTGTTTCGCCGGCACGGGCCTGCGCCGTGGATACTTCGCCTCTACCCCCGTTCAACTGGAGATTGCGAGCCTCACCGATAGCGCCACCTAACTGATCGCGACCGCTGTTGTCCTGGCTCCAGGTGACGAGACCCTTGGGATCTACTGTGTAAAACGTGATGTTGGCCCGGTTCGCGGCACTGATCATGTAGCTGTATTGCTCTTTGGCGACCTCAGGAATGAAGAGCCACGGGTTGAAATACAGAACTACTTTGCGGCCCGGTAGTTGCGATTGAGCACGCACCAGTGCCAGCAATGCATCGATGGTTCCACGAGCTCCAGATTCGCGATCAGAGGCATCGGCTTGCTCCAGCATGTCGTACTGCATTTTGGCCATGCGGAAGTTCACCTGAGACTGAATCGCTCCCTGCGTGGGACCGCCACCTGATGAGGAAGAGATGCTCGGAGGTGCGGTGGTGTCCCCGCCGGCACTGCTTTGAGCAGCCGAGGTGCCGGGCGCGAGCGATTGCCGAAGTTGTTCTTTAATCTGAGCCGAGGCGTTCATGTACTGCGGGAAAGACCACATGGTGGACTTATCCACGCTCTTGAGAATGGCATTGCGATCGTTCGTGAAAGGCTGCAGCATGTTCAACTTCTGATCGACTACCATCACGGAAAAGTAGAGGTTCTGCTCGGGCGCCATCTTGAAGATGTCTTCGAGCGCCTGCCGGAAGAATCGCTTTCCATCCAGATCCAAACCCTCGAAGACCAAAGTGACCAAGCGGAGTTCACGCATCGGATCCATTGGAATTGAGCCAGAAGAAGATACAGGTGCAGGGGCGGCGGCGTTCTGACCTTCTACATGCCTGAACGAGGCGAGATGCTGCTCAACGCCGTCCTCAAAGACGTGGACCTCTTGTGGCCGAATGTCGTGGATTGTTTTGCCCTTTTTGTCGCGGAACACCATGTCCAGAGTGACCTCTTGCGTGTTCACGCGAAGAGAAGGACCGTTCGCCTGACTCGTACCAGCCTGCTGTGAAGCCGGCTCTTTGGCAATGAGGCTGCAGGGCAAAGAGAGCGTTGCAATGATCACCAGCACCGAGCGGTTCATGATCCAGCCTCCGTTAAGGTTGAGCGGAGAAAATTATATACACACAACACGATCGCACGCAGATCGCGCCCAAACCAGCCATCCCGAATGCGCAAATCGCTCACGGTTCGTGCTTAACAGGCTGCCTGGAGACAGCCTTCGTTTCGATTGCGTATGATGGACGCCTGACCTGGACGAAATCGTCAAAGCAGGCTCCTACGTCGCGACTGAGAATTGAATTGCGGTCTGCCAGGGTCAATCTGTCAATGTGCGCAAATCGGTCAAACCATGTGAGAGACAAAGACTGGTTGGAGCGGGGAGTTCTGTTTCTTGTTTTCGGGCTGGCGCTCCTCTATTGGCCCTCCATCCTTCCAGCTGAGTTCCAGCGGACTGAAAACGGCGGTGCCGAATCGTTCGAACAACTGGCGGACGGCGCGTCCGCAGCCCTCGCTGCAAATCGCATCCCAGAAGCAATCCACCTCTACCAGCGCGCAACTGCAGTTCGCCCGTCCTGGTCGGAGGGATGGTGGTATCTGGGTACATTATTTTTTGATTCCTCCCAGTTCAGTTCGGCTCGCGCTGCGTTCGAACACTTCGTATCTGTCGAACGCAAACAGCCGGGTCCCGGACTCGGAATGCTTGGACTCACTGAGTTCAGATTGAATGAATACCGAAACGCGCTGACGGCACTTGAGCGTGGCAGAGAACTCGGGCTAGGCGACAATGCCGATTTTGTGCAAACTGCTCTCTACCATGATGGGATCCTGAACAATTTTTTTGGTAAGCCTGAAATCGCGTTGGTGCGCCTTACGTTGGTTGCGAATCGAATCGCTGCAACGCATCCCGAGGGGTCCAAAGACGCCGTGCTAGCAGATACGGAGTTGCTTGATGCATTAGGACTTGCGGCTCTACGAATCCGGAAATTGCCTTCGGAGGCGCCTGCTGAAAGATCCGGTCTCATACGGCGAGCAGGCCATGCGCAGGCCTTGATCGCCCTGCAGGATCGCGTTGCGGCAGGAGCCGAGCTGAAGCAACTCGTCGCAGCTTATCCCTCCGAATCGGGTGTTCATTACTTCTACGGCGTGTACCTGCTGAAGGAGGACCACTCTTCCGCCATTGAGGAATTCCGTCGGGAAATCGCCGTTTCCCCGAAGCACGCCGCGGCGCGCATCCAACTCGCCCTTGAGTTTCTATCGTCGGCAGATTATAAACAGGGACTAAAGTATGCTCAGGAAGCTGTTGCCTTGGCACCGGATGACTTCGTCGCCCACGTTGCGTGTGGCAAATTGTGGCTTCAGCTTGGAAACAGCGATCGCGCCGTAGGTGAGCTTCAAACAGCTGTCCGTTTATCTCCCGGAAGCCCGGACGTTCATTTCGCCCTCTCGCGAGCACTCTCAACCGCCGGCCGCAGCCGCGAAGCTGCACAGCAACGCACTGAGTTCGAGCGCTTAAAAGCGCTGGCAGGCGCAGCAGATCATGACTAGGAAAAAGGGAATCGTGACATCGAGCGATAGAAGTAACTGCACGGTTTGGGAGACACGAGCACACGACCGAATGAAGAGGCGGCTGGAAGGCTCCCTGAAGCATTTAGCACGGAAACCCTTTCGAGCTTCCCCCGTCACACCTGCTTGGTGGCCTCAATGAGGACAGATGTGCGCTTCGATAGACGGCGTTTTCTTCAGTACTGCAGCTTAATGGGCTCAGGGCTGCTGCTGCCTGCGCACCTGCGGGGTGCCGCACCCGTTTCACCGCCTCGTATGAATTGGTCGCCTGCGCCTGGTACGAGCACGATTCGCTTTGAAGATATTACGAGCCGGTCGGGCGTGAAGTTCACGACGGACAGCAGCCCCACCCCAAACAAGAACCAGCCCGAAACGATGGTCGGCGGAGTGGGACTGATCGACTATGACAATGACGGCTACCTCGATCTGTTTTTCATCAACGGAGCCGCCATCCCATCGCTTAAGAAGGAATCGCCGAAATACTACAACCGGCTGTTCCACAATAACCGGGATGGAACGTTCACCGACGTGACGGAAAGGGCGGGCCTCGCCGGCGACGGATATGACATGGGCGTCGCCGTGGGTGATTTCGACAATGACGGATGGCCTGACATTTATGTGGCAAACGTCACGAAAAATCGACTGTACCGGAACAATGGAAACGGCACTTTCACAGACGTGACCGACAAGGCTGGAGTAGGTTCGCCAACCTACAAAGGCGAGAAGATGTGGAGTGCGGCCGCGGGCTGGATCGACTATGACGGCGACGGTAAACTAGACCTGTTCGTCGCAAACTACTGCCGCTGGCATGTGAACGGCGATCCCGTCTGCATGAGCGGCGGGCGAGAACGAGCATACTGCCATCCCAAGTTCTACGAGCCCTTGCCATGCACTCTCTATCGCAACAACGGAGATGGCACGTTTACCGACGTTTCAGAGGAAACCGGCATCTCGAAGGTGCTGACAAAGGGCATGGGGGTCGCCTTCAACGATTTCGATGGCGATGGTTTCACCGACATCTTCGTTGCCAACGACAACATGCCCAACTCACTCTTTCGCAACATCAAGGGCAAAAGCTTTGAGGAGGTCGCTCTCGATGTCGGCGTTGCTTATGCGGAAACAGGAAAAGCAGTTTCCGGCATGGGAGTGGAACTTCGCGATCTCGATAATGATGGCCTGCCCGACGTCTGGCACACAGCAACGGAGCTCGAGACATTTCCGCTATTCCGCAATATCGGCAAGGGTATGTTTGTGGATTTCACCGGCAGAAGTGGGTTGGCTCGGTCGACGCTGGAGATGTCCGGCTGGGGAAATGCGGTTGCAGACTTCGACAACGACGGCCTGAAGGACCTGCTGGTTGCGCGCGGCAACGTCCTCGACAATATCGCTGATTTTTCACAGCGCACCTGGGGTGAACCGCTGTCGGTGTTCCGCAATCTCGGCAATATGAAATTCGAGGACATCTCGAGTCAATGTGGCGCCGCTCTGCAAGTGAAAGAGCCGTATCGAGGTTGCGTTATCGGTGATCTCTTCAACAGTGGGCGCCTGGACGTTGTCACAACAGCTTTGAGCAGCGATGCGAGAATTCTTCGAAACGTCACATCCAACCCGAACAACTGGGTGGCATTCCGGCTTGTCGGCACGAAGAGCAACCGCATGGGGATCGGCGCACAACTGAAGCTCACGACAGAGGACGGAAATTCCCAGTACGACATTGTGTCCACAAGCGCCGGGTACCAGGCTTCTCGCGATCATCGTGCGCATTTCGGCCTTGGTCCGTTCAAGACTGTCAAACAGCTGGAGATACGGTGGCCGAGCGGCATTCGGCAGGTCCTCAAAAATCTCGCTGGCAATCAGATTCAATCCGTCGAAGAGACCTCGAGCTAGCATTCGTTCTGCTCTGGAATTTTCAGCTCGTAATAGTACCGGCTAGAGGTGATCGGCAGTACACTGGGAGCCGGCTGATTCCAGATGCGATTTTTCACCTTGCTCTTGCTCGCACTTCCGTTGACAGTTCCGGCCCAAACGCCGGAACCAAGCCTGCGCACCACCACATCTGAAGTGCTCCTCGATTTTGTCGTGCGCGACAAGAGCTCGCGCATGGTCCGCGATCTGCGGCCCGAAGAAATTCAGGTGCTTGAGGATGGCGTTCCGCAAACAGTGCGGCAATTCGAATTCGTGCACGAAGACTCCAGCACCGGGAGAGTGCCTCAGAAAACGCCTGCCCATCGAGGATCACCTTCTCAACCACAATCCTCAGCCGCAGCATCCACTGTGAACGAACTGCGTGACATAAGCGTGGTTTCATTGGTGATTGCCAACCTGGACCCGCGAGGACGGCAGCTGGCACTTGACACGATGCGCAACTTCATCAAAGACGAGTTGCGGCCGCATACGTACATCGGCGTGTTTGGCCTGGGCTCCGGGGTGCTACGGAGCATACAGCCCTATACAAACGATGCAGAGAAGATCTCCGCTGCCATGGATCGCGTCTCACGCGCCGCAATGCTTGGACAGCTCACATCGAACAATCAGCTCTCCATGCCGGACACCGATTTCGGGTCAGCCCTCAACGGTGGAATCGGGACCGCCTCGGATCCGAATGGGCCTGGTGGGCCTTCCGGCCCGGCGACCGTCGATGCGGGCGGCCAAGCCGCCCTGATTGCACAGGTGATGGACACTCATTGGATAACCGAAATGAACGATGTTTACGCGGATAGCAGAAACTATCTAGCTCCGCTGCATGAGTTTGTTCAATCGCAGGCAAGCATTCCGGGGCGCAAGGTGCTGCTCCTGTTCTCAGCGGGGCTGCCGGTGCAGTCGGATACCGTTGAGCCTCTTAGAACAGTGATAAGCGCAGCTAATCGCGCCAACGTGAGTATTTACGCGGTCGATACAGCTGGGTTTACAGCACAATCCAATCTGGAAGACTCGCGCCGGATCCTCAAAGCGACTACTGAGGCGAGCATGCAACAGCAGTTGGCCAAGCTGAACGGAACAGACGGGATCATCACGCCCACTGAAGTTCTGTCGATGGAGATGGGAGAGGACTCGATTCACGCGAACACAATGGGGAACATGGCGGAGCTGGCCGACGGCACCGGCGGCAAACTGCTCCCAGCATCCCTCGATTTGCGCGATCCGCTGCATCACGTGATGGAAGAGGCTCGAACACATTACGAGCTGTCCTATTCGCCGAGTAATCGCCAGTTGGACGGAGGCTTCCGAAAAGTCGAGGTGAAGGTCAGACGTCCGGGAACCAAGGTCTTCGCTCGCGGTGGGTACTACGCTGTTCCGGTGCTAAACGGGCACGAAATCTATCCATTTGAATTAGCGACACTGAGAGCTCTCAACACCAAGCCGGATATGCATCAGTTCAGCTTCCACGCCGCCACCCTGCAGTTTCGCTCCGGGCCGGATCAAACTCAACTGGCTTTTGTGTTTCAGTCCCCGATCCGGGATCTTTCGATGTCCAAAGATGGGGACGTAGTCAGGGTTCATATTTGCGTGACTGCCTTGGTCAAAAACGAACAGGGCCAGATTGTAGAGAAGATCAGCAAAGATATTCCGTACAAGATGCCGGCAACAATGAAAGCCGAGTTGCAGCGAGGGATCGTGAGTTTCACCATACCCTTTCATCTCGCCCCCGGACACTACACGTTGGAGACAGCTGCAGTGGATCGGCTAAGCATGAGAGCAAGCGTTAGTCGATCCGCGCTTGATGTTGCTGAGCAGTCCGGACTCTCGATGAGTGATGTGGCTGTCGCAAGGCGTGTCGACGCAAGTCAAGGAAATACGAACCTTTCCAATCCTTTGCAGGCGCGAGATGGGCTGATAACTCCAGAGCTTTCGGACAGCGTTTCGCCCGATGATAGAGGGGATCTGAAATTCTACGCTGTCGCTTACCCGCCGGCGCCGATTGATGCGCCAGTCGACGTAAACATAGAGATTTGGCGCGACAGCCACCTCCTGATGAAGACCGCGGAGAGCGAAGTGCCGACGGACGGGAATGGTGCTGCCTCTATTTTGGCAAACGTCAAAACGCAGCACCTGCCGTCGGGGCACTATCAAGCACGGGTATCGTTCGATTACAAGGGACAGAAGGTCGTGAAATCAGTTGCATTCACACTGCAGGCCGGCAGTTGAAGATCGCGAGTCAAACCTCTCTTTCAAGAATGCGCTGATCTCATTTTTTGGCATGTCCTGTGCGAAGCTTCTCGAGCACAGCGTTTGTCTGAGCATCGCCGGGATTGAGTTGATGCGCATGTTCCAGCACTGGCAACGCTGCTTGATCTTCACCTAACATGTAAAGCGTCGCTCCCAATGTCACGACGGAACCGTAGGCGTCAGGACGTAGTGCCACGGCGTTCTGTAATGGATCTCGTGCTTCTTTGTACTTTTGCAGCCGAAAGTACGTGAGACCCAGATCGTGCCACGCTTCGTACGACTTCGCGTCAAGCTGCACCGCTCGGGTCAGGGGATCGACTGCTTGCTCAAATGAGCCGGCATCACCGTACAACTCTCCAAGGAGCGTGAGTTTCTCTGGATCGTTTGGATCAAAGAGTCTCTGGCACGCATCGTGAGCTGAAGCTGACTTGCTGCGCAGCGCATCGCTGCATGCTCTCACATCCGTTTCGGTGCTCTTGTGTTCGTTCAGAAATTTTCGATACAGCGCATATTCCCGCGTCGCATCCTGTTCGCGTGCTGCGGTCGAGTACGCGCGAGCAAGCCTGTAGTGAATGCGGTAATCGCTCGGGAGTCGCGTTGCCGCATCTTCGAGCCACTTGATTCCATTGGCCACGTCTCCCGACGAAATGTATGCCACTCCGAGGTGAAACGCAGTATCAGGGAATGGCGGGTTCTTGGAGATGGAACTGAGCCGTTTGATCGCGGAGCCAAAGTCGCTGGACAGCAGATCAAGCCGCCCGAGGTAGTACGTGATGTAGGGCGTTTGGCCCGCCTGCCTCTGGAGTGACTCAAATTGGCCTCGTGCTTCATCGTTCCGGCCGAGGGACAGCAGGCATACTGCGTATTGGAATCGTGCTCCTAGATCTCCTGGATGGACCGCCAGAGCCTCTTGGAACTCCTTAGCCGCCGCCTCGAACATCTGGTCATGCATCAGTTGCTTACCGCGGCTCAGATGAGCGTCGGCACCCCGTTGCTGGGCCAAGCCCGCCATCATTGCGGACAGGACCACGAAAATCGCAACAACTCGTTTCATCGCTCGAATCGTTCCTGCCCGACTACTCCAGCGCCTTCCTTCAACGTGATCAAGCGATCGGCGCCAACTCCCTTTAGTGACTCTCGCGCGCCGGTCGGCCACATGATTTCGATGTCGGCGGTTGCGGCCGAGCCCAGACCAAAGTGGAGTCGCCTGTCCCCTGCGGACAGATATCCAGACGAGGCCATTACTGCCTGGCTCTGCCGGCGTCCTCCGTACATTACAGTCACCGTGGCTCCGATAGCGCTCTTGTTCGATCGCGTTCCGATTAGCTTCACCTTAAGCCAGTGGCCATCGCCACCGAGATCATTTCGCAGAAGCGAGGGTGGTTCATTGATATTCATGATCAGAATATCGAGGTCGCCGTCGTTATCGAAGTCGCCAAAGGCAATACCACGGCTCGCATGTACTTCAGCGATAGCGGGACCGCCGCCGTCCAGAAGCTCCTCGAATTTGCCTCCACCCAGGTTCCGGAACAGCACGCGCGGCGTCTTGTGACGAAATTCCGGATGCTTGCGCTCGACCTCAGGAAAAGTACTACCTGTTACCCAGAAGATATCGGGGAGACCATCATTATTCAGGTCCACAATGCCGTCACCCCAACTGACGTATCGGGGTTCAACTCCCAGACCTGACCGCAATGTCACATCTTCAAACTCGAGATGACCAGTGTTTTTGTACAACGCAGACGTGTCTTCCGCAAAGTGAGTCTTCAGGATGTCTAGAGTGCCGTCCGTATCGAGATCCCCGATGGCAATTCCCATGCCGGCCTGTTCCCTGCCATCTTCATTGACAGCAAGACCGGATTCCAGGCCGATCTCTTCGAAGGTGCCGTTTCCACGATTACGAAAGACGAGGCTTGGCGTCGAGTCGCAGGCTACATAGATCTCCTGCCAGCCATCGCCGTCCAAGTCTGCCGCCACCGCAGTGAGCCCGTATACCGGTTTCACATTCCCGACTCCAGAAGGCTGGGTAACATCCGTAAAGGTACCGTTGCCATTGTTGTGGTATAGGATCGGGCGCTCAGGAGTGAGCCCGCGTGGGCCACAATTGACCGGCACGCCTTTGTAATCGCAGTCCGGGTTCTTGCCTGCCGGTGGAATCTTGTCGAAATCGAAGACCAGGTAGTTGGAAACAAAAAGATCGAGGTGTCCATCCCTGTCGTAATCGACCCACGTACATCCAGTTCCCCAGCGGTTCCCCGCATGGGAGAGGCCCGCTGTTGTAGTCACATCGGTAAATGTGCCATCTCCATTGTTGCGATATAGCATGTTCTGCGGCCAGCCCGTGATGAACAGATCGTCGAAGCCATCATTGTTGTAATCGCCAACTGTTACACCGAAGGCCCACCCCTGCCGCATCAGCCCTGCTTTCGCGGTCACATCAGTGAAGCTTCCGTCGCGATTGTTCTTATAGAGCCGGTTGCTTGCTCCTGCAACCGGGCCTTCCCGGCGCGTGCCCGATAGCAGGAAGATATCGAGCCATCCATCGTTATCGAAATCGATGAAGGCCAGACCGCAACCCATGGACTCAAGGATGAAGTCCATTCGATCTTCAGGGCCATAGATGATGGGAGCTCGGAGACCAGCATGCGCACCCACATCGGTGAACCGAGCATGAAACGGCAACCCGGACGGCTTGCCCCGGGGTTGTGGCCTGACCCCACGCGAGGCCATACCCCCCGATTGCTGCGAATGAGAGGCGCCCGAGCCTGCGGCGATCGCGCCCATCATGAGAAGGAAGTCGCGGCGGTTCATACAGTCACCGCAACTGCTCATTCCACACCGCGGGCGGAACGTACGATCCGTTATGTGGCGGGCAAAGGCGAAAGGAAATGATCGGAGACGTGGACACGGGACCGAATCATCATCAATCACCAGGAGTATTCCTTTCAAGACTTTTCGAGCGCGCCGAACTGCATTTAATGTAATCTGATCAGCTCAGACGAAGCTCGGACTGCCCATCCATGGAAATACCCTTTGTAGCTTGGCGCGTAGGTGCCGTACGCCGGATTAGGGAAATAGTGGTACTTCTGGTGCCTGTCCTCGCGCTCTCGATGCTTTCAGCAGCGCAGGACGATCCTGGCTCGCAGTCCTTGGACCTTGGGATCATTGTGATGCCCACCTTGGAAGGTGCCCAGGGAATCGTGAAGGAGTTGAATACCGGCAACGACTTCTCCGTTCTGGCGAAAGAGAAATCGATCGACGCCACGGCCACGGACGGAGGGTACATGGGAAAGCTGGATCCAGCCCAGCTCCGAGTCGAACTTCGAAATGCCATACGCGGACATGGCGTAGGCCAGTTAACAGATATCGTTCGGCTGCCCTCGGGCTTCGCAGTCGTCAAGATATTTGCCAGCCCTCCTGCGAGGAGCGATCTGAGTCCAAAGCGGATTTCTTCACTTGTCGAAACAGGTGCGATCCGCATTGGGCCTTTGGTCTCCGGTGTCACCGAGGCGAACCTAGCCTTCCAGGCATACGCTCAGCGCAATGGCTGGGATCCTCATGATCTGCGCCGGACGTGTGAGATACGCACGAACTCACTTGCAGACGCCAAGGAGTCGGTGAAGGATACATTGGCGCAATTAGGAGAAGGTGGAGCACAGGTTTCTCTGCCAGATCAGATCGCGGGACACAGCGCTCTCGCTCAACTGTATGGCTACAGCGGAGAGATGCAGGAATCGATTGCCGAGTGGAAGATCGCATACGATCTCGCAACAACAGGTGATCCTGGGGCTCTCCCCAACCTCGAAGAGAGTATCGGAACCGCCTATCTGCACTTGTCAGAGATGGAGAACGATATCTATCGTGGATCTACCGACCTCGATATTTTCCCTCCCTTGCATCCACACACCAGCTTCCAAAATCAGGACGCCTCGAAGCAAGCCATCGAGCATTTCAAGAAGTACCTTGAGCACCGCCCCGATGATCTCGAAGTTCGCTGGCTGCTCAATCTCGCGTACATGACTCTCGGACAATATCCAGCAGATGTGCCGCCCGCATTCCTGATCCCTGAGATCAACTTTGAGTCGAAGGAGAGACTGGGGCGGTTTATGGACGTCGCAACCTCTTCGGGTCTGAACGCAATTCGCAGTGCAGGGGGAGTCATCGTCGATGACTTCGATGGTGATGGGCTTCTGGACGTTCTGGCGTCTAGCATGGACGTGTGCGATCCAATTCGTCTCTTTCATAACAAGGGAGACGGTACATTTACGGACGTCTCGAAAGAGGCAGGTCTCCAGGATCAGTTCGGTGGGCTGAACATCGTGCAAGGCGATTACAACAACAACGGCTGCATGGACTTCGTTATTCTGCGCGGCGGTTGGGAGTTTGCGCAGCGCAAGTCTCTGATGCGCAACAACTGCGATGGAACATTCACGGACGTAACTGACCAGAGCGGCCTCGGAACCACCGTCACCTCAACGCAGGCGGCCGCATGGGCAGACGTCGACAACGACGGTTATCTCGACCTCTTCGTCGCAAACGAGAATTCCCCGGAGCAGCTATTTCATAACAAGAGAGACGGCACGTTTGAGGAGATCGGGGCAGCGTCCGGGGTTGGTCAGACAGGGTTCAGCAAAGGTGTAGCAGCCGCTGACTTCGACCGTGATGGATTCACGGACTTCTATGTGACCAATCAGAACGGAAGCAACTTTCTCTACCACAATAATGGGAATAGGACCTTTACAGAGGTTGGCAGACAAGCCGGAGTCCAGGCGCCTTCATACGGATTTGCTACATGGTTCTTCGATTACGACAATGACGGTTGGCCAGACCTTTTCGCCGCCAGCTACCTGATCTCAGTCGAGGAATCCGTCAAAACATATGTTGGTGGTCCGCAGAATGCCGAGACGCTGAAGCTCTACCGCAATCGGCAGGACGGAACATTTGAGGACGTGACTCAGAAAGTCGGCCTCAATAAGGTCTTTATGGTGATGGGAGCGAATTTCGGCGACATCGATAACGACGGATACCTCGATTTTTATCTCGGTGCCGGACAGCCTTCCTACACCTCTGTTCTCCCTCATATGCTCTTCCGCAATGAGGATGGCAGATCATTCGTCGACGTCACCGAGTCCTCTGGGACAGGAGAACTGCACAAGGGACATGGAATTGCCTTTGCAGACTTGAGCAGACGAGGAAGCGAGGACATCGTATCGGGAAACGGAGGCGCAGTTCCCGGAGACAAACACGCGCTACGTGTCTTCAAGAATCCCGGCAACGCAAACAACTGGTTGAATCTGCACTTAGTCGGTGTGAGGAGCAATCGCGCAGCGTTCGGCGCGCAGATTCACCTGACCGTGAAAACTGGCAAATCCGAGCCGAGATCGATCTACAGAACGGTTGGTCAAACCAGCTCATTTGGCGGTAATCCGATTGAACAACTCATCGGACTTGGACGGGATGCGTACACCGTTACGCTCGATATACGGTGGCCAACTTCAAAGTCCAGACAGCACTTTGCCAACGTCGCACCAAACCAGTACATCGAGGTAAAGGAATTCGCATCGGGCTATACTCGTCTGGAACGGCACCCGTTCCCTCTCGGAACGAGCGATTCCTCTCGGTCAGCTTCTGCTTCGCGGCAGAGCAAATGATCATGCATGGACTGAAATCCAAACTCGCGGCAATTGCCTCGCTCTTTCTCGCTTCCCAGATCTGGGCCAGTGAGAATCATGTTGTACAAGGCATTCTCCTCGAGGTCAATCCTGCCAGGCTGTCGATTGTTGTCTCTTGCGACGCGATTCCGGGCTACATGGAGCCGATGGTGATGCCATTCACAGTCCGGAGCGTCGTGAATTTGAAGACTCTGGCACCCGGCATGTCTCTCCGCTTTGAGATGGTTGAAGGCAAAGACGAAGCTTTCGCCGAGAATTTGCAGGTGATTCAGAGTTCGAATTATGAATCAGAACCGACCGAAGCGGACCGCCTGACATTTCTGCATCGAACCCTCGATCCCACAGCAAGAGCAAAGATCGTCAAGGTAGGGCAGCCGGTCCCGGACTTCGCCCTGACTGACCAGCAGCAGCAGACAACGCGCTTGTCTCAATTCAAAGGCAAGGTGGTGGCGCTCACGTTCACCTATTCGCGCTGCCCCAATCCGAATTATTGCTTTCGCTTGTCGAACAACCTCTCTCTTCTCGAACGACGATTTCATGCTCGGGACGGGCACAATCTGATGCTCGTCACCATTGTTATCGACCCCGATCAAGACCGGGGCAAAGCGCTGGAAAAATACGCAGAGACTTGGAAAGCTGACCCGGCAGTGTGGCGATTCCTGACCGGCAGCCTAGCGGAGGTTCGCGAAGTAGCAGAAAGCTTCGGAATGAATTTCTGGAGCGACGAAGGATTCCTCACACATTCTTTTCATACGGTGGTGATCGATCGGGCCGGCAATCTGGCCGCGAATTTGGAAGGCAACCAGTTCAGCGCACAGCAGCTGGGAGATCTGGTCGAAAGCGTTCTGCGCCGGCCGATGCGCTAGGGGACGCGCAGTTCATTTGGCATTACAGGCTTTTGAGGATGCAAAGTGATCGGCTTTCCGAATCCCCGCGTCTTCGACGACTGTGTAGATGAAGTCCGCTGCGATCTCACGAAGTATCTGCTTCGCGCCATTCGGCCATCGGATCTCGATCGCGTCGACTCTCCTGTGACTTCCCAATCCGAAGTGGAGGCGAAGATCGTTCTGTGACAGGTAGCTCCCTCCGCTTCGGACTTCCTTCATCTGTTTCAGATCGCCGGCGGTCACAGTCACTCGGGCACCAATCGCT
>Ga0157374_10001458_pt1 | contig 20000 bp, 27 predicted proteins | sample M25metaG_FD_115308 | JGI IMG/M metagenome (GOLD analysis project Ga0157374, IMG submission 115308) | Miscanthus rhizosphere microbial communities from Kellogg Biological Station, Michigan, USA - M2-5 metaG | ecosystem: Host-associated > Plants > Roots > Rhizosphere > Soil | place: USA: Michigan... | reverse complement strand
CGAGTTGTCGGCGATCGCCGGTCAGAAACCAGTGGTGACCAAGGCGAAAAAATCGATTGCGGCCTTCAAGCTGCGCGAAGGCATGTCGATCGGTTGCATGGTCACGCTCCGCGGCGACCGCATGTATGAATTTTTGGACCGTTTGATGAATGTGGCTCTGCCGCGCGTTCGCGATTTCCGTGGCGTATCGCCCAAGTCGTTCGACGGCCGCGGCAACTATACGCTCGGGCTAAAGGATCAATTGATTTTTCCGGAGATTGACTACAACAAAGTGGAAAAGGTGAAAGGGTTGAACATCAGTATCACCACGACCGCCCGGACCGATGCTGAAGGGCTAGCGCTGTTGCGCCACTTAGGAATGCCCTTTCGGCAGTAAGAAAAGGAATTCATGGCAACTACCGCTAAGATCGCGAAAGAAGTGAAGAAGCTGGCCGAGATCGCGCAGGCGCGGGCAGCGAAGACGCCTGTGAAGTTTCCCACCCGGCTGCGCAACCGCTGCAAAAACTGTGGCCGGCCGCGCGGATTTCTGCGCAAGTTTTCGCTCTGCCGGATTTGTTTCCGGAAATTCGCGCTCGCCGGCGAGATCCCGGGCGTCACGAAGGCGAGTTGGTAAGGAGGCGGATGAAATGACATCGGATCCTATTGCCGATATGTTGACGCGCGTGCGCAACGCTCTTATTGCGCGTCATCCCAAGGTAGACGTGCCGGCCTCACGGCTCAAGAACGAGCTGGCGCGTATTCTGAAGGAAGAAGGTTACATTCTCAATTACAAGCTAACCGAAGAAGGATCGAAAAAGTTCATCCGCTTGTATTTGAAGTACACGCCCTCGAACCTGCCTGTCATTTCGCGTATCCAGCGCGTCTCGCGTCCGGGCTGCCGCGTGTATGTCGGCTCGAAGGAGATTCCCCGCATTCTGGGTGGCTTGGGCATCAATATTCTCACGACGCCGAAAGGTGTCATGACGGGAAACGCCGCGCGCAAAGAGGGCGTGGGCGGCGAAGTCCTCTGTCAGATCTGGTAAGGAACGAACGGCATGTCACGCGTAGGAAAGAAGCCCATCCCCCTGCCGAAAGGGGTAAAAATCAATATCGGCGAGAGCTTGCAGGTCGAAGGCCCAAAGGGAAAGTTGTCGGTTCCCATCCCGGCTGGTGTTCGGTTCGAGCAGAAAAGCGATCATTTAGAAGTCGTGCGCGATAGCGACCGGTTGGCCGCAGTTCATGGACTGACGCGTGCGCTTGCGGCCAACGCGGTGCAAGGCGTATCGGCGGGTTTTACGCGCGAGTTGGACATCGTTGGCACCGGATATCGCGCCGATGTGAAGGGTAAGATTGCCACCTTCACTCTCGGCTATTCGCATCCGGTCGAAATGATGCTGCCGGCCGGAGTTGATCTGAAAATCGACAAGCAGACTCATCTGATTCTTACCGGTTACGACAGGCAGGTGGTTGGGCAGGTGGCCGCGCACATTCGCGCGCTGCGTCCGCCGGATCCGTACAAGAACAAAGGCGTCCGATACACGGGCGAGGTGTTGCGCAAGAAGGCCGGTAAGACCGGAGCGGGGAGCAAGTAATGGCGCAGGCTGGTAGAAACGAAATTCGAACTCACATTCACAAGCGGATTCGCCGCCGCGTGGCGGGAACGCAGGAACGGCCGCGGCTCGCCGTTTTCCGCAGCCTGAATCATATTTATGCGCAGGTGATCGACGATCAGCAGGGCCACACCTTAGCCGCCGCGGCATCAACAGAAAAAGATTTGCGCGGTAAAGGGGGCAACGTCGAAGGTGCGAAGCTGATCGGCCAAGCCGTGGCGCAGCGCGCGAAAGACAAGGGCATTACTCGCGTGGTGTTCGATCGGGGCGGGTATCAATATCATGGCCGCGTGAAGGCGCTGGCCGACGCGGCGCGTCAAGCCGGATTGGAGTTTTAATCGAATGGCAGCAAATGGAACGACCAAGCGGGTCGATGCGCAGAATCTGAACCTGAAGGAACAGGTGGTCAGCATCAATCGCGTAACCAAAGTGGTCAAGGGTGGTAAAAACATGAGCTTCTCGGCCCTTGTGGTGGTGGGGGACGCCGGGGCGAAAGTTGTCGGTTACGGCACCGGGAAAGCCAAGGAGGTTCCTTCGGCGATCAAGAAGGGCATTGAGGCCGCGAAGAAAAATCTCCGCAAAGTACATGTGCTCGAGACCACCATCCGGCACCCTGTTCTGGGGCGCTTCGGCGGCGGGTTGGTGTTGCTGAAACCGGCCCCGGCCGGAACCGGTGTGATCGCCGGCGGCCCAGTGCGCGCCGTTATTACAGCCGTCGGGATTCCGAACGTGTTGACGAAATCGATCGGCTCGCACAATGCCCACAATGTGGTAAAAGCGACCATCGATGCGCTTGAACAATTGTGCGACAAGACCGCCGTGGCCGACATGCGCGGCTTGCCGATCGAGAAATTGTAAAGGGCGGAAGCAAATGGCGGAAGGCAAAATCAAGATTAAGCTGGTGCGCAGTCCCATCTGTACGCCGCAAAAGCATAAGAACATCGTGAAGTCGCTAGGTCTTCACAAGTTGAATCGTGTAGTCGAGCGCCCCGATACGCCCGGTTTTCGCGGCATGGTAGCGAAGATTCCGCATCTGCTCGAAATTGTGAAGGAATAGCGCGAGGACGAACGACATGAACTTGAGTAATTTGCGCCCTCCCAAGGGACAACGGCACAAAAAGCGGCGTATCGGACAGGGTATGGGCAGCGGCCGCGGCAAGTATTCGGGCCGCGGCGCCAAGGGCGCCAAATCGATCTCCGGTTACAGCAAGATGCGCGGCTTTGAAGGCGGCCAGATGCCGCTGCATCGCCGGCTGCCCAAGCGCGGCTTTACCAACATTTTTCACAAAGAGTACGCCATTGTGAATGTGGGCGCGCTCGAAAAGCTGGATGGCGATAACTTCACGCCGGATTCGCTGGCGGCAGCCGGAGTAGTTAAAAAGATGGGTGCGGGATTGAAAATTCTGGGCAATGGTGATCTGACTCGCAAAATCAGCGTCCAGGCGCACGTGTATTCGAAATCCGCGCTCGACAAGATTCAGAAAGCCGGCGGCAGCGCCGAAGTCCTTGCGAAAGCTCCGGCGCCCCCAAAAACGGGGGCTAAGTAGATTGCGTTTCTCGGTACGAGTCGGATAACTAGGGTAAGCGATGACGAAGTTTTTTGAAGCGCTCGCGAACGTCTTCCGGATACCGGATCTTCGGAAGCGCGTTCTCTTCACGTTGGGTTTGCTCGCTGTGTACCGCATCGGCGCCTACATTCCCACGCCCGGCATCGACACGAACAAGTTCGCTGCCTTCTTTGAGCGCAATGCCGCAGGTGGCTTTTTGGGGTACTTCGATCTGTTCAGCGGCGGCATGCTGCGGCGCATGACGATCTTCGCTCTCGGCATTACCCCCTACATCACGTCGTCGATTATTCTGCAGTTGCTTACCGTTGTCATTCCGACGCTCGACAAATTGCAAAAAGAAGGCGAGCTCGGACGCCGCAAGATCACGCAGTGGACGCGCTATTTAACGGTCGCCCTCGCCGTGCTGCAATCGCTCGGTATCGCTTTCGCCCTGCAAAGTTCCGAAGGAAACTTCGTCCTCAATCCCGGGCCGTTTTTTATTCTGTTGACTTGCCTCACCTTTACCGCGGGTTCGGCCTTCATCATGTGGCTTGGTGAGCAGATCACCGATCGCGGCATCGGCAACGGCATGTCGCTGATCATCTTCGTGGGCATCATCGTGGGTCTGCCGCAGGCCATTCAGAACATCTACCAGAACACATTCGTCACGCATCAGTGGCCGGTACTGCAAATGGTCATCATTCTGATCGTCATGGTTGCGGTCGTCGCATTTATCGTGTTGGTCGAACGCGGCGAGCGCCGTATCCCGGTGCAATACGCCAAGCGCGTCATCGGCAGAAGAATGATGGGCGGGCAGTCCACTCATCTGCCCCTCAAAGTCAACGCGGGCGGCGTCATCCCGATCATTTTCGCTTCTTCTCTGCTGGCTTTACCGCAAACGTTTTTGCAATTTCCGGCTTTCAAGAACAGTCCCTGGCTCAGCGGCATGCTCGGTTCGCTCGGCAGCTCCGAGCCGCTTTATTATCTGGTCTACACGCTGCTGATCGTATTCTTCTGTTTCTTTTACATCTCGATCATCTTCAATCCCAATGAAGCGGCCGACAATATGCGGAAGTACGGCGGCTTCATTCCAGGCATCCGGCCGGGCAAAAATACCGCCGAGTACATGGACAAGATTCTGTCGAAGATTACCGTTGTCGGCGGCTTGTACCTGGCGATTCTCTCTATCATTCCGATGGTGATGATCTCCGGTATCCGGCTGCAGCGCTTGCCCTTCGTCGGAAACTTTATCGACGCGCATTTTCCGCGCTGGCTGCTCGATGGCCTGGGCGTCACGTTCTTTTTCGGGGGCACCTCGCTGCTGATTGTCGTCGGCGTCGCGATGGATACGGTCAACCAGATCGAAGCACAGCTTATTATGCGCCACTACGACGGATTTACTCCCCGCTCCGGACGTGTCCGCGGGCGCCGCTGATGGAAAACACGCTTGTTCCGGCCATCATCCTGTTCGGGTCACCTGGATCGGGGAAAGGAACCCAGGCTAAGTTGCTGCGCCGCTGCCTGAACGCGCCGCATATTTCGACGGGAGACATGCTGCGCGCTCATATCAGCGCCGGTGATGAGGTCGGCCGCCAATCCCAGCAGCTTCTGCGCGCCGGAAAGCTGGTTTCCGACGAGTTGGTAAACGAATTGGTCCGAGAGCGTCTTCTTGAGGCCGATAGCCGGTCGGGCATCCTCTTGGATGGCTATCCGCGCACTTTGAATCAAGCTCAGGCGCTGCTTCGGCTGACAGTCGAGGATGGATTTCGCCCGATCGTGGTACACTTAGGTGTAGACTACGCGAAGACTGTAGCTCGTCTAAGCGGCCGCCGCCAGTGTCCTGTTTGCGGAACCCTTTACAGTTTGAAAACCAATCCGCCTAAGGTGCAGGGCATCTGTGACCTCGACGGGACGGCATTGATAACGCGTGAGGACGACAGGGAAGCGGTGATTCGAGAGCGGCTTCGGGAGTACGATTCGTTGACTCTTCCGATTTTGAAGTTCTTCCGGGAAGCGGGCGTTCCCATGATTGAGGTAAACGCCGGTGAGGAGTCGCCGGAACAGATTCGGCAGCGGATCTGCCAGGGTTTAGCGGAATTGGGTGTGGCTGGAGCGGGAGAGGCTGTGTCGCCCGGGAGCGCGACGCGATGATTGTGCGGCGCAGTATGGACGAGTTGCACAAATTGCGCCGCAGCGGTTTGCTCGTGTATCAGATTTTAGAAGATCTGCGGCAAATGGCGTCCGAAGGCGTCACTACGCACGATCTCGAAGTGGCGGCGGAAAAGAAAATTGCGGATGCAGGCGCGCGGCCGGCGTTCAAAGGGTATTACACGCAGGCTTCCGGCACCCGATATCCGTTTGTGCTGTGTACGTCGGTAAATGAAGAAGTCGTGCATGGCATGCCATCGGCTAAACGCAAGCTGCGGTGTGGCGACATCGTTTCGATCGATACGGGCGTGCTGCTCGATGGATATTACGGCGATTCGGCAATTACCGTTGCCATCGGTGAAGTGAATGATTCGGTGAAGCGCCTCTTGAAGATCACGGAAGAAAGCCTGGAACTGGCCATTGACCGGGTCCGGGCCGGCAATCGTTTGTTTGACGTTTGCGGCGCGGTGGAAAAGCACGTGACCGCGAACGGATTTTCAATTGTACGCGAGTTTGTTGGACACGGGATCGGGACATCTTTGCATGAAGAGCCGCAGATTCCGAATTATGTGGACCGCCGCGGCGAAAATCCGCGGCTGAAGCCTGGCATGGTATTGGCGATCGAGCCGATGGTGAATGCCGGTAAAGCCGAGACGAAAGTGTTGGCGGATAAGTGGACAGCGGTTGCCAAAGACGGTTCGTATTCGGCTCATTTCGAGCATATGGTCGCGGTAACCGACAACGGACCGTGGGTTTTGTCGCGGCCGTGAGACGAGAAGCGAAAGGCTAAGAGATTTATGAAGGTGCGAGCGGCTGTGAAGAAGCTGGTTGACAAGTGCAAGATCATCCATCGCCACGGCGTGGTGCGCGTGATCTGCACTAATCCCAAACACAAGCAGCGGCAAGGTTAGGATCGAGGCGTATGGCGCGTATAGCAGGTGTTGATTTACCAGTAAGAAAGCGATCGGCCGTCGGGTTGACTTATATCTACGGCATTGGCCGGACGCGTGCCCTGTCGCTTCTCTATCGGGCGCAAGTAGACCCGGAAAAGAAGGTCGGAGATCTGTCGGAGGAGGAAGTCAATCATCTTCGCACTCTGATCGAGAGCGAGGGCGCGATTGAGGGCGACCTTCGCAAAGAAGTCTCGATGAATATCAAGCGCCTGATGGAAATGGGCGCCTATCGCGGACTCCGGCATAGGCGCGGTCTGCCGGCGCGCGGACAGCGCACCCATACCAATGCGCGCACCCGCAAAGGTCCGCGTAAAGGCACTGTGGCGAACAAGAAGAAAGCGACTTCGAAAACTTAAACATGGCGAAGGCAGCTACAAAGACAACTAAGAAGAAGAGCTTCAAAAAGAAGGAAAAGAAGAACGTTCCCTTCGGAACGGTGCATATCCAGGCGTCGTTCAACAACACAATTGTTACGTTCACCGATCCGTTGGGTAACGTGCTCGCCTGGTCGAGCTCCGGTTCGCTGGGCTTTCGCGGTTCGCGCAAGGGCACTCCGTTCGCTGCGCAACAAGCTTCGCTGACGGCGGCCAACAAAGCCAAAGAATCCGGTCTGCGGTCGGTCGAGGTTCGCGTAGCGGGACCCGGCTCGGGCCGCGAATCGGCGGTTCGCGCGCTTTCCACGGCCGGAATCGAAGTGAAGTCCATCAAGGATGTCACGCCCATTCCGCACAACGGCTGCCGGCCACCGAAGAAGCGGCGAGTATGATGAGCGCGAAACATGACGAGGCGCGTGTGATGCCGCAAGGGAGAATATAGATGGCACGTTATAGTGGCCCGGTTTGCCGGCTCTGCCGCCGCGAGGGCATGAAGTTATTTCTGAAGGGCGAGCGCTGCCACACAGAGAAGTGCGCCATCGAAAAGCGCAACTTTGCCCCCGGGCAGCATGGCAAGGATAAAAAGCCCAAGCTGGTCGGCTACGGTTTGCAGCTTCGTGAAAAGCAGAAGGCACGCCGTTATTACCGCATTCTCGAAGGACAGTTCCGGAACCTTTACGAGAAGGCGGTGAATCAAAAAGGTATTACCGGCGAACTCATGCTATCTACGCTCGAGCGCCGGCTGGATAATGTCGTTTATCGCATGGGGCTGGCTACCAGCCGGGCGCAGGGCCGCCAACTGGTGCGGCACGGACACTTGACTGTAAACGGCAAGAAAGTCAATATTCCCTCATTTGTCGTGAAACCCGGCGACTCGGTAGAGATTCGGGAGAGCAGCCGGAATAATGCCTCGATTTTGGGCGCGCGGGATGCCACGGCGCATACTCCGAGCCCGTCCTGGTTGGAAGTGGATCGCGACGCGCTTCGCGGGCGCGTGCTGCAACAGCCCAAGCGTGATGAGCTGGTGCAGATTCAGTTAAATGAACAGTTGATCGTCGAACTGTATTCGAAGTAAATCGGCGAAGAGAGTAGATAGAAATTATGTTTAAAGGATTTCAGAAACCCAAGCGTCTAGTGGCGAACACCGAGACTCTCACCGAGCGTTTCGGCCAGTTCTCGGCACAACCGTTCGAACGCGGATTCGGATCCACGATCGGCACCGGTCTGCGCCGTGTGCTCCTTAGCTCCATCGAGGGCGCCGCCATTACTGGCGTGCGCATCGAGGGAGTATCTCACGAGTTCAGTCCCATTCCCGGTGTCGTCGAAGACGCCACCGACATCATCTTGAACCTGAAGCAGGTTCCGTTCAAGATGATCGGCGAAGGTATGCGTATCGCGCGCCTCAATATCGATACTCCCGGCGAAGTAATGAGCAGCCAGATCGAGACCGACAACGATGTCGAAGTGCTCGATCGCAATCTGCACATCGCAACCGTCGGCGAGGGCGGGAAGCTTACCATCGAAATGCGCATCAAGAGTGGCCGCGGCTATGTCTCGGCCGATCGCAACTACGATGAAGATCTTCCGATCGGCTACATTCCGATCGATTCGGTTCACTCGCCTGTTCGCAAGGTCATCTATACGGTTGAAGCCGCGCGTCTCGGACAGAATACCGATTACGACAAGCTCACGATCGAAGTCTGGACTAACGGCGCCATCTCTCCGCAAGACGCTATCGGTCAAGCCTCCAAGTTGCTCAAAGATCACATGACGATCTTCATCAACTTCGAAGAAACGCCCGAAGTTGCCGAGGAACCGGCCGAGCGCGCTATCAACCAGATGAACGAAGTGCTGAACCGTTCCGTGGAAGAGTTGGAACTCAGTGTCCGTTCTTACAACTGCCTCAAGAACGCCAATATCCAAACCATCGGTGATCTGGTGCAGAAGAGCGAATCCGAAATGCTGCGCACCAAGAATTTCGGCCGCAAGTCTTTGAACGAAATTAAGGAAATCCTGTCGGGGCTGGGCCTCTCGTTCGGTATGAAGTTCGATGCGCAAGGCCGGCTGGTCGGCGGCATGCCAGCGCCTTCGCATGTCGATTACTCAAACGATAATTACGCCGGGGCGGAAGAATAACCATGCGGCACGGCAAAGCCGGATTTAAGCTTAAGCGGGATATCAGCGCCCGGCGCGCGTTATTGCGCGGCTTGGTAACCAGCGTCATCGAAGAGGAGCGCATTACGACCACCGTGCAGAAGGCGAAGGCCGCGCGACCGCTCGTCGAGCGCATGATCACGCTCGCCAAAGAAGACAATCTGCACGCGCGGCGGCGAGCTGCCGCTTTCTTGCTCAAACCGGCGGCGGTCGAGAAGCTCTTCGAAAAGCTCGGACCGCGCTTCAACCAGCGCAACGGCGGCTATACGCGCGTCGTTAAGCTAGGCTGGCGCAGAGGCGACGGCGCCGAAACCGCCAAACTGGAACTGGTCGGTTCCGAACTGATTAAGCGCGCCGCCGAACGAGCCGCCCGTCGCGAAGAACGCCTGAAGCAAACCCGCGAGGGTACCGAAGGCGAAGCCGGCGAAGAAAAGAAATAACGCAATTACTTCCGCCGCCGCGCTCTCCCATGCTTTCCCGTGGGGGTCGGCGGCGGAGCTGCATTTGCGCTCTGCCTTTCGGCCGGTGAGCCGATCTTGCTCAAAATCCGATCGTGAATCCAGTGCTCGTCCCACCATTCCTTGGGGTCAACCTGATAGCCGGCAACCAGCATACTGAAATGGACGTGATCGCCGAACGCCATACCGGTCGCGCCGCTGATGCCGATCTGTTGTTCTTTGGCGACACGATCTCCCACTTTCACATCGATGCGGCTCATGTGGCCGTAAAGACTTTGGAGCGAGTATCCGTGATCGATGATCACGCAATTCCCATAAATTCCCAGGCGGTCAGCATAAATCACTCTTCCTGAGTTGGCGGCCTTGACCGGCGTATTTGCGGTTTGCGCCAGATCGTAGCCCAAGTGGACTTGCTCATCGATTTTCTTTCCGTTATAGAAATAGCTGCGGCGGTCGGCGAAGTACGACTCGCGGGCGCCTTTCACTGGTACGAACGGTCCCGACCATAAAATTTTGTTTTCCGTATTCTTTCGCAAAGCGTAAATGGTCTGGGCGTTTGCCTCACGCAACGAGCGATTCAGCTTTACGAAACGATCCGCCAGGCTGCCGGTACCTTCTGGGTCGAGTTCGCCGACTACCTTTTGCATATTTTTGTCGGTGAGTTGAATATTGCTCGACCGGAATGTTTTCGGAAAGACCTTGACCCAAAAATTCGTGGTGACTTCAGTTCCGGTGCTGTTGCGCACAAACGCGGCGGGAATGGTATCGGCCGCGACGCTCCAAGGAAACGGAAAGATCGAAAACCGATGGTTGCTGTTACCCGGCTCGCCCGGCATCGGAAAGGAGCCCGCGGAGTAGTTGGCTACGCGCACGCCCGCTTCCGTCCAGTTGCCGGCGAGGTCCAACGTAACCAGTTCGGCGCCGCCTTGATTGATATAGTGCTGGCGGCCGTCGGCAACGACGGTTGGCGGCTTCAGCACCACCTGGGCATCTTGCGAAAAGGTGCTGGTGGCGCTGCGAAAATCGTTAGTGCTGGCTTTCAAGACAATTTTCGCAGTGCCTTCCTTCAGAAAGCCGGCTTGGTGCTTGCCTGCCGTGAAGGAATAGACGCGGTTTTTTTGCCGCGATTTGGTTTTGTCTTCATAAACGATTTGGCTTTGACCGCCTTGCTCCACAGATGCGGAAAAAGATTTGACGCCGGCCGGATCGTCTACTTCGACGACGATCGGAGTGACCGTACCGATAGCAGACACGGGCCTGGCAAATTTCAGAGTCGCTTTCTTGCCGGAAAACCAGAACCAGCCAAGCACAAGCAGCACGACGGCTGCGAGAACTGCGACGATACGCTTCAACATGTTTTAATAACCCGGCGTCCTTCTATACGATAGTTGCCGCGAACGACCCAAGCTATCGCTTCGGAATAGATTTTATGCTCCTCCACCAATATGCGCTCCGATAATGCTTCGACGGTGTCGCCATCGAGAACGGGCACCGCTGCTTGCAACAAAATCGGTCCGCTGTCGAGCGTTTCATCCACGAGATGCACAGTGCAGCACGCGATCTTTACGCCATGGGTGAGCGCCTGATATTGCGCGTCCAGGCCGGGGAACGCCGGCAGAAGAGACGGGTGGACATTCAGGATGCGCCCCGGAAATTGCGAAATGAAATGACCGCTGAGCAGACGCATGTAGCCGGCCAGGCATACAAGCTCCACGCTGTGAGCCGTTAATAAATCAACAACTTGTGCGTCAAATTCCGTACGATCGACGCCTTTCGATTCGAGCGAGGCGCAGGGATAGCCGAGTTCGCGGGCCAAGGCCAGACCGGGCGCTGCTGTGCGATTTGAAAAAACGAACCCAATCTCGCAATCGAGCGCGCCGCTTCGGATGTTGCGGGCAATGGCTTCGAAATTCGAACCGCGGCCCGATAAAAGGATACCCAGCTTCACAAAAAAGTAACCCTTGGGCCGCGCGCGGACGGCTGCTTGACGACTTGGCCGATCTCGTAGAACGGCTCGCGCATTTTTCGTAGAACTTGCGAGACGAACCCAATTTTCTTTTCCGCGACGACGACCACCATGCCGACGCCCAGGTTGAAGGTGCGGCGGTAGTCCTCTTCGGGAATATCGCCGATGCGCCGGAGAAGCTCAAAAATCGGCTGGTCGGGCCACGATGTACGGTCGATCTGGGCGGCGAGACCGCGCGGCAGGACGCGCGGGACATTGTCCGTCAGCCCGCCGCCGGTTATATGGGCAGCGCCTTTCAGGTATTTTGCTTTGTGCAGAGCCTGAATCGGGGCCAAATACGAACGATGAATTTTGAGCAGCTCATCGGCGAGCGTGCCGGACAGCTCGCGTAATCTTGTATCGAGTTTGTGACCGGCGATTTCGAAAAGCAGCTTGCGGGCGAGCGAATAACCGTTGGTATGAAGACCTAGAGAAGGGAGGCCGAGAAGCACATCGCCGGCTTCGATTTCAGCACCGGTCAGCATGCGCTTGCGCTCCACCGCTCCCACAATGAATCCGGCCAAATCGTATTCACCGGGCGCATACATGCCGGGCATTTCCGCGGTTTCCCCACCAATCAATGCGCAGCCATTGCGCTTGCATCCTCGTGCAATGCCGGAGACCACGCTGCCACAGACCTCGGCGTCGAGCCGGCCAACAGCGAAATAATCGAGGAAAAAAAGAGGCGTCGCGCCCTGTACGGCGATGTCGTTGACACAGTGATTCACCAGATCTTCGCCTACAGTATCGTGGCGGGCGGTTGCGAAGGCGATTTTTAATTTGGTGCCCACACCGTCCGCCGAACTTACCAGCACCGGATCGCGCCAGCCCTTCAGCGAGAAGCCCGCGCCGAAACTGCCAATGGAAGTAAGGACGCCAGAGGTCAGCGTCTTGGCCGCGTGCCGCTTGATGAGCGCCACGGCCCGGTCGGCTTCATTGATGTCGACTCCCGCATCGCGATATGTGGTTTTCCTGCTCACCGAAGGATCAGTTTAGCGGATGAGCAAAAATGAAAAAGGAAAGGACGGCGCCTGTACGGCCCGCCCTCAGCGCATTACATACTTCGCAAAGTTTGTGACTCGGGAAGAGAGACATGCACGGTGCCGCATTCCGAGCGCAACAGATCGCGAATCGTGATGGCGCCCAGGACACCATCGATTGCGCCTTGGAGGGACCGCCAAAGAGAGCGGATGGAGCAGTCGGTGGAGTGCGCGCAGGTAGCCTCGCAGCCCGAATGGCGGCTGCAGAAGCTGTCTTCGTAGATGCGGCCGCCGAGGACGGTCAAAGCATCGCCGACGCGAATGCGTTCGGCGGGAAGCGCGAGCGTATAGCCGCCCGTTTTACCGCGTACGGAGGTCACAAATCCGCCTTGGCGCAAAATGCGCATCAGCTTACCGACGTAAGGCTCCGAAATGCCTTCGCGGCGGCTGATCTCGGGAATTGTTACGCTTCCGCCCGCGCCTTGGCGCGCGACCTGCAGCAGACAGCGCAATCCGTATTCGTCGTGTGAACTCAGCTTCATCGCTGTAATTTGGCGAGCGGCACAACGTCGCGTCCGAGCTTAGGGCCTATGTCAAATCCGAGAGCCAGCTTGGCAGCGTCGGACATTTTGTCGCGGTCCCATGGCGGATCGAAGACTAACTCGACATCGGCAGACGTCACTCCGGCAACGCTCAAAACTTTTTGCCGTACCTGATTGGGCAGGATTTCTGCAACAGGACAGTTGGGTGCAGTCAACGTCATTCTGACGACGACGCTCCCTTCGGGCGAGACCTCCAGATCGTAAATCAGCCCGAGCTCGTAGATGTTAACCGGAATTTCCGGATCGTACACGGTCTTCAAAGCTTCGATGATCGAGCTGCGCAAATCCTGAGCCACAAGTTACTCCGTCGAGACCGGTTGCCCCTCACCGCGAAGAGCGGCGCGCAAGGTATGCCAGGCGAGCGTGGCGCATTTGACGCGCATAGGATATTGGCGGACGCCGGAAAAAACGGCCAATTTGCCCAGATCGGACGGCAGCAGCCCTTCTTGCGTCAACATGTCGTGAAATTTATCGAAGGTCTGTTCGGCTTCGTCCGGCGTTTTCCCACGAAGCGTTTCCGTGAGCAGCGAGGCCGAGGCGGTCGAGATGGCGCAACCCGAGCCCTCAAAGCCAAGACCGGAAATGCGGCCGTCTTCGACGTTGAGTTCGACAGTCACGCGGTCGCCGCAGAGCGGATTGTAGCCTTCGGCGCGGTGCGTAGCGTGCGCGAGCGCGCCCTTATTGCGTGGCCGTTTGCTGTGATCGACGATCGTCTCCTGATACAAATCGTTCAGATCCGAAGTCATGCGAAAAACCTCTGCACTTTACGAATGCCGGTCGTGAGCGCATCGATTTCAGCCTTAGTGTTGTAGAAGGCCAGCGAGGCGCGGGTGGTGGCGGCGATTTGATAGCGGTCCATCACGGGCTGCGCGCAATGGTGACCGGTGCGGACCGCGATACCCTCCTGGTCAAGAATTGTGCCGACATCGTGTGGATGAACGCCATCGATTACGAACGAGATGACGCTCGCTTTTTCCGGCGCTGTGCCGATGATGCGGACACCCTCTATCCGCGAGACGGCCTGCGTAGCATAGGCCAACAGTTCGTGCTCGTATTCGGAGATACCGGTAAGGCCGATGCTGTTGACGTAGTCGATTGCCGCGCCCAGACCGACGAAACCGGCCACGTCCGGCGTGCCCGCCTCGAACTTATAGGGCAAGACATTATATTCGGTCTTTTCGAAGGTAACCGAACGAATCATGTCGCCGCCGCCCTGATACGGTGGCATCGCTTCGAGCAGCTTTTCTTTTCCGTAGAGAACGCCAATGCCGGACGGCCCACAGAGCTTGTGACCGGAGAATGCATAGCAATCGGCGCCTAGAGCGCGAACATCGACCGGCATATGCGGTACAGCCTGCGCGCCATCGACAACGACGGGAACACCGGCGCGATGCGCCAGTTCGATCATCTTCGCTAGCGGGTTGACCGTGCCTAGAGCATTCGAGACATGCGCCAAAGCCACCAGGCGCGTGCGTTCGTTCAGCGCCTTCTCGAACCGGTCGAGAGGCACAACGCCACGATCGTCGATGGGTACGACTCGCAGGCGCGCTTGCTTTTCGTCCGTGAGAATCTGCCAGGGAACGATATTGGAGTGGTGCTCAAGTCCGGAGATCAGCACTTCGTCGCCGTGCTTTATATTTTGACGGCCGTAGGTTTGGGCCACCAGGTTCAATGCTTCCGTCGTGCCGCGCACGAAGATGATCTCATTGGTTGAGGCAGCGTTGACGAAGGCGCGCACCTTCTCCCGTACCCGGTCGCAGGCTTCGGTGGCACGTGCGCTCAGCAGGTGGACAGCGCGATGCACGTTGGCGTTGTAATGCGTGTAGTAATCGACGAGCGAATCGATGACCGCGCGAGGCTTCTGGCTAGTGGCGGCGTTGTCGAGATAAACCAGCGGCTTGCCATGAACTGTTTCGTGGAGAATTGGGAAATCTTCGCGAATCCGCTCTACATCCAATGCGGCGGGAGTGCGCAGAAGTTCGGCGTGAGCGCTCATGAGGCGGCCTCCACGAGGCGGCGCGAATGCTCGAGCGACGCGAAAAGCGCCTTTTCCAGGTATTCGCGAACTTTGGGAATGCCGATACGATCGATAACATCGCGCGCAAAAGCATAAATCAGAAGATCGCGCGCGCCGGCATGGCCGATGCCTCGGGCACGCAGATAAAACATGGCATCTTCGTCAAGCTGGCCGATCGTGGCGCCGTGCGTGCAGCGCACGTCGTCGGCCAGGATTTGCAATTCGGGCTTGGTGTTGATCACCGAGTTTTCCGAGAGCACCAGATTTTTATTGGTCTGCTTGGCGTCGGTTTTTTGAGCGTCCTTGCGAACCAGGATTTTGCCATTGAATACGGCGCTCGAGGAGCCGTCGAGGATGCCTTTATACAGTTCGTGGCTCGCCGCATGCGGCGCGGCGTGATCGAGCGCGGTGTGATTGTCGATGTGCTGGCGTCCTTTGGTGAGATAGAGGCCGTTGAGAGTTCCTTCGCAGCCGGTGGAAAGGACCGCGTTGATGTCGTTGCGGACGAGTAGGCCGCCAAGCGAGATGTTGTGAGATTTGAAATTGGAATCGCGCGCCTGATGGACTTGAATGGTCGCGACGTGAAACGAATCGAGGCTTTCTTCTTCGAGCTTGACGTGCTCGACAATCGCATTTTCACCGATAACAATTTCAGTCACGGCATTGGTGAAGTAACGGCCAGCGCCCGAATATCGCTCGACGATCCGGACCTGACTGCCCGCCCCAACCACAATCAGGTTACGTGGGTGCGCAGCGCGCTCGGGTATCGCGGTGAAATCGATCCAGACCGGCTCGTCGACTGTCGTATTTTTCGGAATATGGACGAACGCGCCATCTTCAAAATGGGCGGTGTTCAGAGCGACGAACGCATTTGCCGCGTCGTTGGCGTAATGCCCCAAATGCTCTTCGATCAGATCCGGATGGAGTTCGAGTGCGGCACGCAAGCTGTGCCCGCTTACTTTAGGCGCGGCAATGGGAAAATCCGCTTTGGCAATGGGAGCCACATTGGTGAAGCGCCATTCTTCGTCGCGAGTCGTAGGAAACCTGAGCGCTGCAAAGCGCTCGGCGGCCCGGCGGCGAATTTCGCTTAGCTCAGAAGTTCTGGTCGCGATCACTGCACGGTCTCCGCCAGCTCCTCCAACCCTACGTAGCCGCTCTCTTCGAGCGCCAAGGCGAGAGATTTATCACCGGAGCGCACGATCCGCCCTTCAGCAAGAACGTGAACATAGTCGGGAACGATATGGTTCAGCAGGCGCTGGTAGTGAGTGATGACGAGTGTGGAGCGATCCGGGCTGCGTAGCGCATTGACGCCATTTGCGACGATTTTCAGAGCGTCGATGTCGAGGCCAGAATCGGTTTCATCAAGCAGCGCAAGACGCGGCTCGAGAACAGCCATCTGGAAAATTTCATTCCGTTTCTTTTCGCCGCCCGAAAAACCGGCATTCACGGCGCGATTCAGCAGGCTTTCTTCCATTTCCATCATCGTGATTGTCTGCCGCACCAGCGAGAGAAACTCCATCGCGTCCAGCTCAGGCTCGCCGCGTCTCTTTCGCGCCGCGTTCAGCGCAGCTTTCAGGAAATAGAGATTGCTTACTCCGGGAATTTCGACGGGATATTGAAAGGCGAGAAAAATTCCTTGCTGCGCGCGCTCCTCCGGAGCCAGCGCGAGCAGATCCTGGCCCTCATAAATCACTTCGCCATCCGTGACGGTGTAAAGATCGCGGCCGGCGATGACTTGCGCCAGGGTGCTCTTGCCGGAGCCGTTGGGCCCCATGATGGCATGCACCTCACCGGCATTCACCGTCAAGTCAATTCCGCGAAGAATCTCCTTGTCGCCTACTTTCGCGTGTAAATTCTTGATCTTGAGAATCGGTTTTCCCACTCGGCTATCCAACACTTCCTTCCAGGCTGACGCCCAACAATTTCTGCGCCTCAACGGCAAATTCCATGGGCAGCTCGCGGAATACTTCTTTGCAGAAGCCATTCACGATCATGCCCACGGCGTCCTCGGTGGAGATGCCGCGCTGGCGGCAGTAGAAGATCTGGTCCTCTCCGATTTTTGAGGTAGAGGCTTCGTGCTCGACACTCGAGGATGTGTTCTTTACTTCCAGATAGGGGAACGTGTGCGCGCCGCACTTGTCGCCTAACAACATGGAATCGCATTGCGAGTAATTGCGAGCGCCCGAGGCCCCTTTGAGAATCTTTACCGCGCCCCGATAGGTATTCTGTCCGCGGCCGGCCGAAATACCCTTGGAAACAATCGTGCTGCGGGTGTTCTTCCCGGCATGGATCATTTTCGTTCCGGTGTCGGCCTGCTGGTAATTGTTCGTCAGCGCAACCGAGTAGAACTCGCCGACTGAATTTTCTCCCAGCAAGAGGCAGCTTGGGTATTTCCAGGTGATGGCAGAGCCGGTCTCCACCTGGGTCCAGGAAATTTTCGAATTTACGCCCAGACACTTGCCGCGCTTGGTGACGAAGTTATAGATCCCGCCTTTGCCTTCCTTGTCGCCGGGATACCAGTTTTGAACGGTGGAATATTTGATCGTCGCGTTGTCGAGCGCGATCAATTCCACCACGGCGGCGTGCAGTTGATTGGTATCGCGCCGCGGGGCGGTGCAGCCTTCGAGATAGCTGACGTGGGCTCCCTCGTCGGCGACGATAAGAGTGCGCTCGAACTGGCCCGTGTCTTTCGCGTTGATGCGGAAATAGGTGGAAAGCTCCATCGGGCAGCGAACGCCCTTGGGGATATAGCAGAACGATCCATCGCTAAAGACAGCGGCATTCAACGCTGCGAAGAAATTGTCCGAATGCGGCACCACCGTGCCGAGATATTTTTGGACCAGGTCGGGATGCTCCTGGACGGCTTCCGAAAACGAGCAGAAGATGATGCCAAGCTCGGAAAGCTTCTTCTTAAAAGTGGTTCCGACCGAGACGCTGTCAAAGACGGCATCCACCGCTACACCCGACAGCAACTCACGCTCGCGCAGCGGGATGCCCAGTTTTTCGTAGGTGGCGAGCAACTCGGGGTCGACCTCGTCGAGGCTCTTGGGACGATCCTTGTTCGTTTTCGGAGCTGAGTAATAAATGATCTTCTGGTAGTCGATCGCCGGATAATGAATGTTGGCCCAGGTTGGCTCCTTCATGGTGAGCCATTGGCGATACGCTTTGAGCCGCCAATCGAGCATGAATTGCGGCTCGTTTTTGCGGGCGGAAATGAGACGAATCGTGTCTTCGTTGAGACCCGGCGGCACGGAATCGGCATCTATATTGGTGACGAATCCCCATTTGTATTCCTGGCTCGCGAAGGTCTCGATGGAATTGGTTTGTGTGGCCATAATACGCCCTAAAACTATAGGGTAGCTAATCTGTACATTTAAGTCAAGATTAGATAAACTAGGAGTAACGCGATGATTACGCTAACGGAAGGCGCCATTAAACGAACCCGGCAATTGCTTGTAAAGCATGAATGTCCGGGCGGCTTGCGTTTAGGCGTTCAGGGCGGCGGCTGCTCCGGAATGAGCTATTTATTCCGGTTGGATACCGCTCCAAAGCCAAAGGACCGCGTCCTGGAGTTTGATGACGTTCGGGTGTATGTGGATCCGAAAAGTTATCCTTTTTTGGACGGATTGACGCTCGACTACACCGAATCGCTTATGGAAAGCGCGTTTGTCTGGCACAATCCGAACGCCAAGCGAAGCTGCAGTTGCGGGAAGAGCTTTACGGTTTAGAACTCGTCACACCTCCCTTTGGCAGGAACGTTCCGGCCACCGTTCCGGGCGGAAAGACGTCGGGGTGTCCAAACGATCAGGATCAAGGTTTCCGTAACGTCACTTTTTGGCCAATCGATCGCAACATTGATCTACTCTGCGCCGTAACTTGCGGCGTGACCAGTTCCAATTTCCGGGTTGCCGACCCGTCCATCACTTCCGAATCCGCCCGTCTGAACGAAGTTGCTGGCGCGCAGCGTCCCTCGCGCCAGCGAGTTCGTTCTAACCCCGATAGGTCCGGTCTTCTCCGGATTGACGGCTTGAGTTTGGATTGACACGCAAGCAAGGACCGAGGCGCTAGCGGCTATCGCGGTAAGTGGTGAACCACCCCTGAGACCGCGTTCTTCCGCTCGCGATAACAACTTGCCGCTCGTATGCAGGCCTGCATGTTGGACAATACCTTACAATTCGCCACATATCTGTGCTGTCTGAACGCGAATTTCACTTCACCATGGAAGTGGGCATTTCCCAAATTGCCGAGTGAATAAAATTTCCAATGCACAAGCAGTTTCTCAAGTTCATTCTGATTGCAGTCTCCATCGCCGGGCCGGCCGCTATCTCCAATGCCACGGTAGTTGTTCGAGTGGCTCCTCCACGACCGCTTGTGGAGCGGCTTGTGCCCAGACCAGGGCCTACCTACGTGTGGACGGGAGGCTACTATCGCTGGTCCGGACATGCGTACGTGTGGGCGCCAAGGCGGTGGGTTGTGCCGCCACGGGTGAACGCCGTCTGGGTACCACCGCATTGGAACTATGTTCCTGGGAGACACTCGTATGTGTTTGTAGCGGGATTCTGGCGCTGAGCTAGAGGCGCTGCTCGTATTTTCAATAGACTAGCGAGTAGGGGCTCTGAAAGGTCCTCCCGGCGCGGGGAAAACATCGGAACAGATGAGAGCATCGGATCGCACAACCATTCTGGTAATCGACGACGACGTCGAGTTGACCGAGATGCTCGAAGAGCTTCTGGAGCCGGAGGGGTTCACGATCGAGACATGTGCCGACGGCGACTCCGGTTTCAAGCGGGCTCTCCAGGGCAATTATGTGCTGGTGATCCTGGACGTGATGTTGCCACGCCTGAACGGATTCGAAGCTCTGCGGCGCTTGCGTGCGGGCTCGTCCGTACCTGTGTTGATGCTGACGGCACGCGGCGATGCTATCGACCGTGTAGTGGGCCTGCAGACGGGCGCGGACGACTATCTGCCCAAGCCGTTCGATCCTCAGGAACTGGTGGCGCGAGTGAAGGCGATCCTGCGCCGCACCGCACCCAATGCCCTGCGTTCGGAGGAGTCGGGGGACGTGCTCGCTCTGGCGGACGTTGTCTTGGATAGTCGTGCGCGCGTAGTGCGGCGCGGGGGATGCATTGTCGATCTGACCTCGGCGGAGTTTGACCTGCTGCGCACATTCCTT
>Ga0157374_10001456_pt1 | contig 20010 bp, 19 predicted proteins | sample M25metaG_FD_115308 | JGI IMG/M metagenome (GOLD analysis project Ga0157374, IMG submission 115308) | Miscanthus rhizosphere microbial communities from Kellogg Biological Station, Michigan, USA - M2-5 metaG | ecosystem: Host-associated > Plants > Roots > Rhizosphere > Soil | place: USA: Michigan... | reverse complement strand
TACTTTGATCGTATTCGAGAAAGGCGATCTATATGAGTGCAGATGGGATGGAGTTAAAAAGTATTGCCAACAGTTGAGGAGTTACAGACCCTATATCTGGTCCTCTGTAACCCTGTATGAAGACCACATCATACAGAAAAGAGAGTCCTGGTTTACATCCTTTTTGCATGAAACCCCAAATCCCTCGCAACAGGACGTTTTATACTTTCACCACTTTACCGGAGATGGAAACAAGGGCCACAGTCTTCAAATGGAGCGTGAAAATCTGTATTCCACTGTCAGCATCACCGGTATCTCACTAATGCCAGACCGGGCGGATATAAAGTATCACGACCTCAAGGAGCGAAAAATATATGAATCTGAAATTGAATTGACGATAGACTACATCTTCATATGACCAGAAAACTTTTATACCGGCCATTCTTTATAAGACTATTTCATTGGGAATACTGGCCGTTTCACGTGGTATACGGTCCACTTTATCTTTATTGGCTCTGGCTCTGCTTAAAAGCAAGATCATTCTTCTTTTTTAACGCATCCAATCCCTCTATCACAAATGGCGGCTTCCTCATGGAATCAAAGAAACAAATTTATGATCTGCTTCCCTGGCAATATTATCCGAACACAATGTTTGTCAAGGCTCAGACTCCACTTAAAGAAATACTTGTTGAAATAAGAAGGAAAAACTTTGCATTTCCATTGATAGCTAAACCCGATATAGGCATGAAAGGATTATCGGTAAAAAAGCTGTGTTCTAAGGACGAGTTGTTTGAATACGCAATTCAGTCGAGAGTAGATTTTCTGGTGCAAGAGTTTATTTCTTTTGACAATGAAGTCGGAATATTTTATCATCGCTTTCCCAACGAAGAAAGGGGTCACATCTCTGGTATTGTACGAAAAGAATTCTTAACTGTGGTGGGAGATGGAGAGTCAACAATGACCGAATTATTAAGAAAAGACAAACGATTCATCCTTCAGCTTTCCGTTTTGAAAGAAACTTATGGTGACGAACTGAAGAGAATACTGCAGAAGGGAGAGGAGAAAATCCTTGTCCCCTACGGCAATCATGCCAGAGGAGCAAAATTTATTGATGCAAGTAATCTGATCGATGAAGAACTCACAAATACGATCGATTCGATTTGCCGGCGGGTAAAAGGTTTTTACTTCGGCAGACTTGACATTCGATTTAATAGCTGGGACGAGCTCAGGTCTGGAAAAAACTTCTCCATCATTGAAATCAATGGAGCGGGAAGTGAGCCCACTCATATGTATGACTCCAATCACTCCATATTTTTCGCCTGGAAAGAAATTATCCGGCACTGGAACATTTTGTGGAAGGTAAGCTCCATCAATCATCGTCGGTATAAATTGCCTTATTTGACGACCAGCTCAGGTCTTGAAATGCTCAGACAAAATAAGTGTTACGTCAAAATGATCTCTGAAAACGTGCGGCAAAGGGCTTGAAGCGCTTCTCAACCTATCTTGACTTCATACAATGGCTGAATATGCATAAATTTTTTCGGGTATTCTTTTGGGGTTTGCTGGTTAGCTTCCTGGGCTCTCTTCCCCTGGGAACGATGAACATATCGGTAACTCAAATTTCGGTTCAAACGGGAATACGGGACGGGTTCGCGTTTGCGTGGGGCTCGATGGTTGTGGAGGTGATCATTGTTCGTGTCGCGTTGATAACAATGAAGTGGATAACGGGGCAGCACAGGCTCTTTCGTTTTTTCGAATACATTACAATATCAGTTATTCTATTTCTTTCTATTGCAAGTTTCGTTGCTGCTTATAAAATGAGTGGCTTTGCAAGTCCGTTGCCGATACGATCCCTTGATCCGTTTTGGTGGGGTGCATTTTTGAGTTTGACCAATCCATTACATATTCCATTTTGGATTGGGTGGAGTACAGTCTTGATGAATAAAAATATTCTGCGCCATGATCCGGTCGAATACAATTGGTATGTTGCAGGAATTGGGCTTGGAACTCTTTTAGGGTTTGCCGTATTTATCTATGGTGGCAATTTCCTGGTGACGATGATTCAACAACACGAATCCCCGTTGAATTGTGTGATTGGAGGGGTATTGCTAATTACTGCGATCATACAAATTAAGAAGATGATTGCAATACCCTCAACGATACGCTATAATAAATAAAATCAACTATCGCGCTTTATCCCCAGCTTTTTCATGCGGGCTTCGAGTGTTGTGGGGTTCAGTCCAAGAATTTTCGCTGCGCCGTTTTCTCCGCTTACTTTCCAGTTTACTTTTTTAAGGGTTTCAATGATATGGTCTCTTTCCACCTCCTCCAGTTTTTGGCGTGACGGTCTGCCATTTTCATTTTTCGTGCTCGCGTTCGCCTTCGGCAGCCACTCACCATATTCAAGTGAATTGCCTGGATTAAGGATCATTGCTCTTTCAATGAGATTTTCCAGCTCACGAATATTGCCGGGCCAATCATAGTCAATCAATGCATCGACCACTTTTGTTGCGACATTTGTTATCTTTTTTCCCATTTTTCCTTCATGTTTTTTCAGAAAATGTTTTACCAGCAATGGAATGTCTTCCTTTCTTTCGCGAAGGGGAGGACATTGAATGGGAAAGACATTGAGGCGATAGTACAAGTCTTCACGAAACTCCTTTTTCTCAATGGCAGTTTGAAGATGCCGATTTGTTGCTGCAATTACTCGCACATTAACTTTCATTGTTTTTGGATTGCCGAGCCTTTCAAATTCGCCCTCCTGGAGTACGCGTAACAACTTTGATTGTAATTCTACAGGTAACTCGCCAATTTCATCCAAAAATATTGTCCCTCCATCTGCCAACTCAAAGCGACCTATCTTTCTTTCTAAAGCACCTGTAAACGCTCCCTTTTCATGTCCGATTAATTCGCTTTCTATCAAGTTTGCCGGTAAGGTTGCACAGTTCACTTTTACCAGTGCTCTTTTGCTTCGATTACTAATGTTATGAATAGCTCTTGCGACAAGCTCTTTTCCGGTTCCGCTCTCACCCAATATCAAAACCGTGGCATCAGTTGATGCTACCTGCTCAATTTGCTGCAAAACCCGGTGAAAGACCTTGCTCTTGCTAACAATCTCTTCAAAATTGTTGTTCAGCTTTATTTCTTCCTGCAGGTATTTGTTTTCTGCTTGCAATAGGTTCTTCAGGGCTTCGATTTCCTTTAATCGCTTGGCAAGTTCTACATTCGCTTCTTCTAATTTCTTTTGAGCTTCTATTCTCTCTATTTCAGCTCCAGCGCGAGCAGCAAAAATTTTTAAAATAGCTGTTTGGTTTTGTTCTTTTGCCATCGGCATGTCATGAAAGGCGGCAATGTTTCCAATGACTTTTCCCGTTGAGGGGCTGTAAATAGGAACAGCTACCCAGGCCTGAATCCCTTTCTCTCTTGGAAATGATTTCTCAAGATCCTTTGCACAAAAGAAATCTTTACCCTGCATCACGATTTCACAGGGCGTACCCTTCTTATCGTACTCGACATTTTCGAGAACCTCTTTGCGGTCTACATAAGACAGGGTCCTTAGTTTTGTGTTATCTCCATTAGAACATTAAACCACCATCGAGTAACGAACGTCCAGAGTCGATGTTACAAATTTGGTGAGCTCACGAAAGTAATTTTCTCCGGTTACACTTGCAGTACGCTCTGATATAGTTCTAAGTAATTCTTCCTCCATCCTACGCTTTCTGATATCCCTAACAGAGCTACAGAAATATTCAATGCCGTCATGCTCGATAAAATTATTGGTCACTTCCACCGGATACAAATTCCCTTCCTTGTCCTTGTGTTCTGCCTCCAGCACCTCCTGTTTCAATTCCCTTGTTTCTTTCCATTTTTTCTTCCATTGGTCCTCGGTAAGAGAAGGGTTTAGATCAAAAACCCTCATTTTCACCAACTCATCTAAACTATAACCAGTTTGACGACTCACGGCTTCGTTCACACGAATAAACTCTCCGTTCTTGTTGATCCAAAATATCTGTGTGTGGAGATTCTTTATGGTACTGTTGTAAAGTTCAATTTCGTTTAATCTCTTGTTTAGTTCCTGGTTCTTTATTTCCAGTTCGTCCTGGGCCTTCATCCGTTCAAGCTCCGCTGCCACACGTGCAGCAAAAATTTTCAGAATGGCTGTCTGATTTTTTTCTTCTGTTATGGGAACGATATCCGTCGCAGCAATATGCCCAAGGAGCTCTCCGGTTGTAGGACTTATAATGGGTGAGCCGATATAGGCCTGGATACCTTTCGCAGCCGGAAATTTATCCTCGACGCAAGCGGGTAAAAAATAGGGTTTGCCCTCCAGCATTTTTTCGCATGCGGATCCGGCTACGTCATATTCAATATTATCAAGGACCGTTTCCCCCTGAACAAATGCGATTGTTCGAAACCTGGTCTTCGTTTCATCGGTGCATTCCACAATAAATGCATAGCGAAGCCCAAGATTTTTTACAACATTTTTAGTAAGCTCTACCAGGAAATCCTGCCCAGTCAATCCTGAAGTCGCTTCGGAAACGGCACGAAGCAATTGTTCCTCCATTTTTTTCTTTCGAACGTCTCTGACAATACTGCAGCTAAACTCCTGGCCATCAAATTCTATATAGTTACCGGTAATTTCAACATCATAGAGGTAACCCGTCTTATGCTTATGCTGAGCCTCAAATGTGATCGATTTCTCCTTTTTTAATCGCCGCCAGAACTGTTCGAAATCACTGACGATTCTGGTTGGATTGATATCCGTTACCTGCATCATGCTCAACTCTTCTTTGGTGTAACCTGACATCCTACAAGCCATTTCGTTGGCGTGGAAAATATCGCCAGACGAGGTAACCCAAAAGACGGCTTCCTGAAGATTTTCCATCGTAAAATGGGAAAGCTTCAATTGCCTCTCCGAATCCTTTAGTGAAGACTTTGTCATTGAAATTTGGACAACAAAATTAAATCAAAGCATCAATTAAATTATGAAATTTTGACTTCAGTGCGGCTGTTGAGATTTGCTAACAACCACTTCTTGCGGTTATTTTATAGCTATCAAATCTACCATCTCTATGACAGGCTCCTTACTGAGTAATTTTGATGCATTAGCCATAAGGGACGCGGCAATTTGACCGTTTAAATGCGCGTTACGCCCTTCAGTGCTCTCAAATGTGTCAAAAATGCCAAAAGTTGATGGACCGAGTCGTAAGGCATACCATCGGACTGTGTCTACTTCCCCGATAGCAAGGGGTAGAGCCGATTTCAAGAATGCCAATACTTCTTCTTCTTTTCCTGCTTTAGCTTCGATCCTGGCAAGGATTGCAAATTTTTCCATTGTATGTATTTTTTGTTTAAAATTTTTTTGGCCCAACTTAGGTCGCGAAATTTTGGCTGATTGTCGTCTGCTTGACTTTTGTGCACTAATAGTATCAAATGACTGAATGATTTATGTAAAAATTTTTTGTTTTAGTCATGTGGCGGACATTGTTCGTGTAAAAAAATAAATCCTCATAAATAGCCAGCCTAATTTTGCCTGATGCCCACTACAAACAAGAAACTTTGCTGAGCAAGTTTCGCTAAACCATCAACATATATTCTTACCAAGTTTGAGTTTGACGTATTTGTTCCCTACGTGGGACCTGGCGGCCGCGAAATGGTTTGGCTGTCCAGGTTCTTGTCATAGTTCACTATTAAACTTTCATTAATGAATCTCAATCAAGTTACAGTTCCGGTATATGACATCGAAAGGTCTATAAATTTTTACGAGAAATTGGGACTTAAGTTAATCGTCGTGGACCTGTTTCACTATGCCCGATTTGAATGTCCGGAAGGTGATGCTACATTTTCGCTTCACCAGGTTGATGGAACTCAGAATGGAAGTGGCATTTGGCTTTACTTCGAAGTGCAACATTTGGATGACTATGTCCAGGAGCTTTTGAACAAGGGTATTAAGTTTGAAGAGCTGCCAATTGACAAATCCTGGTTATGGCGTGAATCAAGATTGAAAGATCCGGACAATAACCAAATTATTCTCTATTTCGCTGGAGACAATCGAAAATACCCGCCCTGGAGATTGAAATAGATATTTCCAAATCACTCGATCGAAGTAACATGAATTTGTCAGGTAAGCCCTCGATTGAAACCAACCGTTTCACGATACATTTGGGGAGAAATATCAGTATTAACCTTAAAAAATCTGCTGAAATAATATTCGTCGTCATATCCTAATCCGTACGCAATTTCCTTAACTGTCTTATTTGTCAGATATAGCTCGCGCTTTGCTTCGATAATTATTCTTTCAGAGATCAATTCGGTAATAGTTCTATTGAAATAAGTCTTGGTGGCTTTGGCAAGTGCTTTTATAGATATGTTTAGTTCATTTGCGTATTCACCGGCCGAATGCTTCGTCTTGAAATTCTTTTCAATGGAATCTTTAAGGTTTTGAAGAACGAACGGTTCCTCGACAGCTGCCAGGTCTGTACGGGCCTGTGGTGCCTGCTCCCTCTTTAACCGGCTGCAATGAATCAGGAATATTTTCAAATAAGAAACCAGTATCTCATGTTGCGCCAGTGTGCTGTTTTGAATCTCATTTCTTATCTGGGCAAGCACGTCGTTCAGCGTCACACTGGAATCGTCCTTCACTCCAATAAACGGTGGTTCATAAATATTATTGAACAGTACGCCATTACATGCTATTTCAGCCTGGTGTTTGTGTATGCAAAAGAAATCGGGGTGGAAAAACAACGCCACGCCTTTTATGTGTTGTGCAAGGAAAATAAAAGGCTGGTAAGGAGAAAAGGCAAACAGGCTGCTTGCTGAAAGATCATACTCTTTAAAGTCTGCCCGCACGATTCCACTTCCCTGTTTTACCCAGATAAGCGAGTAGTAGTTGTGTCGCTGAACATGATCAAAGCTGCTACCATCATTAAAAGCCATGAACTTAAAGGCGAGGTTTCCATTTTGTGGATTGATCAAAGTAAAAACAGGAGATTCCGCAACCATTGTTTACTATTTTGGTTTTACAGAAATATCCAAAGGGCCCACCTAACGATCAGTTGGCAGGCTCTGGATCTGCAGCCTACTCCGCCAGGATTCAACCGCAAACATTGCCCACGACCACGAGCTCATGCCTATAATCAATTCGCCTTTCATTTGAATTTTCGTTCCGTTTCTTTGATCGGTAAATCGTTTATGCTGGCAAAACGTTTTTGCATATAGCCATCTTCATCAAACTCCCACATTTCATTGCCATAACTCCTATACCATTGACCGGAATCATTGTGCCATTCATATTCGAATCTTACTGCCATCCGGTTCCCAAGAAATCCCCATAATTCTTTCCTGAGTTTGTAATCGAGTTCTCTTTCCCATTTTCTCTTTAGAAATTCCTTCACGGCCTCTCTTCCGTTAACAAACTCAGTGCGATTTCTCCACTCAGTATTGATCGTGTAAGCCAAAGCAACTTTTTCAGGATCTTTCGTGTTCCATGCATCTTCCGCCAATTGTACTTTCTGCAAGGCCGTTTCTCGTGTAAACGGCGGCAAAGGCAATCTTTTTTCGCTCATATCATATCATTTTACATTTTACACGGTACATAATCGGTCCGGGTTAGCTTGCAGTTGCCAGTGCTCTGACTACCGGGAAATCGATTTCAGTTTTGGCGACTGTGTTGAAGTAATTGGTCAGTGTGTTCAGAGCAACATACGCCACGATTTCCCCAATTTCTCCTTCGCTGACACCGGCCTCCTTTATTGCGGCGACGTCATCATCGCCTGCCTGCCCTTTTTTGTCTACAAGTATTTTTGCAAATTTTAAGATCGCATCAATCTTTGGATCTGATGATTCTGCGTTTCTTGCAGCCTCAATAGTATGGCTGTCCATTTTTACCAGGTTGGCACCTATATAAGTGTGCGCAGAAAGGCAGTAGTTGCATGCGTTGGCCTCCGCAACAGTTAAAGCAATAAGCTCTCCGACTTTTGCTCCGAGTTTTCCACCGCTAAGCGCGTCGCCGAGGCTGAGATACCCTTGCAAAAATGCCGATGAATTTCCCATTGTTTGCATCATATTAGGAACCACTCCCAATCTTCCTTTTATTACTCCGTACAAATCTTTTGTCTTGCCTGTTGCTGATTCAGGACTTACAGGTTTTAATCGTGTCATTTCTTCTTGTTTTGTTTTTTGTTTGACCATTGTTGTTGACGGAGCAAAGATGTGTCTAAATAGGAGCTATAAAAATGGATGAAAGACGCAATGAGATGGATAATTTTCTATAACGTTATACAGCTTGTCGTCAAACTTTTTGCACAGGGGATATTTGATTGTAATACTGAAGCCGCATAAAACAAAAGTACCACTGCCGACTTCATTAATTAAGGGCAATGGTACTTAATGTTACGATAGCGTTAATGTCGCAAGTTTGCTTTTCTACTCTTTATCCTTCAGCTGAGGCCAATTCTTATCTGCCTTTTCGATCCTTTCCTTTTCGTTCTCCCTCCATTTCGTCCTTACGTCCTTGCTATAATTCAAATACAATTTTCCATCAACAATTGTCCATGCATCGGGATCTGTCGGTGCTTTGTGCCCTTCCGACAGACCATAGGCACAATAACCTCCGTATTGTGGTACATATTTGTCTGGATTTTTTGAAAATGAATTCAAGTTCTGCGGTGAAGAAAAATACCAATCTGCATCATTCCAATGGTAGGTTAAGTTTTCATTCCCCTTCACAGCCTTGCCTTCTGTAAAGTACGCCACGGGATCGTATCCCCGGATAGCTTTATCAGAGGGATTAAATACTTCCGATTTCTGAGCAAATAAAACTCCCGCGCTTGTGATTAAAAACGCCGTCACTAGGATTACCTTTTTCATATTGTATAAATTTTACGCAAACTAAATTATGATCGTTGCCGGAGTTTGTCGTATGCCGGACAAATGATAGCGAACAACTGCCTCAAATCTCAGTTTTCCAGAAATCGTTATTCTTCCGTGATCTTTTCGTGAACTCTTACCGATAGGTTTGACTTTTAATTAATCATTTAAATTTTTTATCATGAAAAGATTTCCTTTAGTTTTTTTTGTTGTAGCAAGTGGTCTATTGACGTTTTATGGATGCAAAAAGGATGGAGTTGATCAAAAATTAGATCCGTCACTCGAAAGTATTTCAAGCAAGAAGTTCATTCCAGAGGAAAGTAATGGAGGAGCTGTTTATGTATTAAGTAATCAAGCCTCCGGTAATGAAGTTTTGGTGTACAATCGCTCCTTGAATGGTTCATTGTCTGCAGCAGGTAGTTTTTCGACAACCGGTAATGGAACAGGGGCGGGTCTCGGATCGCAAGGATCTGTGATCTTGCATGACCTTGAAGGATACAGTTATTTGATTGCCGTAAACGCCGGAAGCAACGATATTACTGTATTCCGCGTAGATGGTCCTGGGCTCACCCAGATTGATAAAGTTTCCTCCCACGGAACTACACCAATAAGCGTAACAGCCCATGAAAATCTTGTATACGTTTTAAATGCCGGTGGTTCTGGCAATATCAGTGGCTTTCGATTGACCCAGGATGGTCGCCTCTCAGACTTGCAAAACTCAACAAGGGCCCTCAGCGATGACAATGCCGGCCCAGCTCAAATTCAATTCAACAACGATGGAACGCAATTGGTCGTCACTGAGAAAAACACAAATCGCATCAGTACATATTCCGTGGATGACCATGGCAATCCCGGCAATGCAATTTCACATTCAGCGGTTGGCATAACACCTTTTGGATTCGACTTTGATAACCACAATGACTTGATTGTAACAGATGCCTTTGGTGGTGCGGCAGCTCAAAGTGCTGTAACATCATTCAATTTAAGTAATACCGGCAATCTTTCTTTAGTTGATGGACCCAAGGGAACAAATCAAACATCCGCATGCTGGTTGGCCATTACGAATAATGGGAGGTATTGCTATGCGACAAACACAGGTAGTGCATCGATAACAGGATACAGCATTCACGACGGAGCGTTGACCCTTTTAAATGCAGACGGCGTAACAGCTGTCACTGGCACTACACCCATAGATGTGTCTTTAAGCAGAAATTCTAAATTTTTGTACAATGTCAATTCCTCCTCACACTCAATTACCTTCTTTCGTGTAAACGAGGATGGAAGCCTCAATGCGATTGGAAATGTAAATGGTTTGCCTCAAGGAGCAGGTGGTATTGCCGCCCGGTAAATGCAAAATCCTTCACAAAATAACGTTTGGGGTTGTCATAAAAACAACCCCAAGCTTCATGCTTGCGATACCAAACTTAAATCAGAAATAAACGCAGTGAGTAAAAACTGGAAATGTCGCGTATAAGACAGTATGAAAAAAATTCTTTTGATAGAGGACGACCAGCAAATTTTAGAGCTGCTTGATATTAATCTGAAAGATATTTCATGTGAAAGCGTAAAGGCTAGTCAAGGGCACGATGGATTGTATTATGCGCTCAGTAACAAATTTGATCTAATCGTTCTTGATATTATGTTGCCGGATATAAATGGACTAGAGATCTGCAAGAGAATAAGGGCGGAGAAGAACATGACGCCAATTCTTATGCTCACTGCCCGCTCCGAAGAAATTGATAAGGTAGTCGGATTGGAAACAGGAGCTGATGATTATTTGACCAAACCTTTCAGTATTCGTGAATTGATAGCAAGGGTCAAAGCAATTCTGCGAAGAACTGAAATCAATGGCACCAAGCAGCTACCCGATTCCGTTATTACATATGGATCTCTTTCGGTTTATCCATTAAAAAGGAAGGTAACCCTCAATGAAGTTAAGGTAGAACTTACACCGAAGGAGTTTGATCTTCTCTATCTCCTTATTACCAATCCTGGAAGGAGCTACTCCCGGGAGTCTTTGCTAAATAGCATTTGGGGTTATGAGTTTCAGGGCTACGAGCATACAGTTAATTCGCATATCAACCGGCTGCGTGCAAAAATTGAGGCTGATGTTTCACATCCTAAGTTTATCCTTACATCATGGGGCGTAGGGTATCGATTTACCGATGAAATTTGACCCATGAAAAAAGAAGGCGTAACAAATAAAAGATTTTTCCGTACCCTTTATTGGCGTATTTCCGCTGCTTTTTTAATATTATTAGCATTAATCGGATTGTCATACATATACATTACTGCTCGATTATCGAACACCTATTTTCAACAAATAAATCAAAGACTAAACCGAAACGCAGCCAGTGATATTGTTTCGCACTCGACTTCATTCCGCAATGGAAAAGTGGATGAAGCTGGAATAGCAGAGTTGTTTCATAATATCATGGCGATTAATCCAAGCCTCGAAGTCTATTTGCTCGCTCCTGATGGAACCATTTTATCATACTATGCGCCTGCGAAAAAGATTCTCCTGAACCAAGTGGACTTATCTCCCGTTCGCCAGTTTATAAAGAAAAGTGGCGCTCTCTTTATAAAGGGTGAGGACCCGCGACATCCTGGGGTGCAAAAAGTATTTTCGGCGGCTCCAATAGAAAGGCAAGGGGTTCTGACAGGCTATATTTACGTCGTGCTTGCAGGTGAAGAATATGATAATGCGATAAATCATTTTCGCTCAAATTATATGCTGCAGATAGGAAGCAGGGCGATGTTGATAACACTGATGTTCGCATTTACGATAGGTCTTATAATTTTCTGGATCATCACCAAAAACTTGCGCCTGATATTAGAGGTAATGCAAAAGTTTAAACAGGGGAACCTTGGCGCACGAATTAAAATACAATCTAAAGGAGATCTGAGGGAGATATCCAGAATGTTCAATGAGATGGCCGATATCTTGACTGAGAATGTCAAAAAATTGGAAGAGGTTGAAGTATTAAGAAAGGAACTTGTCGCCAATATATCTCATGACTTGCGAACTCCGATTTCCATAGTACAAGGATACGTAGAGACCCTGCTCATCAAGGGAGATGGATTATCCCCGGAAGAATCCAGGCGGTATCTGAGTACTATTTATGAAAGCTCGCAAAGGTTGGAAAAATTGGTGGATGAATTATTTGAACTGTCGAAATTGGAAGCTAAACAGGTCAAGCTCGTGAAAGAAGCATTTTTTATTAGTGAGTTAGTCAGTGACATCAGCAATAGGTACCAACTGATGGCGAAAGACAAACGTATTGTTCTCGACACGAGGCTTTCAAAAGAACGGCAACTGGTTTTTGCAGACGTCAGTTTAATCGAAAGAGTAATTCAGAACCTGATTGATAATGCTTTGAAATTTACCCCGAGCGGCGGTAGGGTTCTTGTGCAAACTTGCCAGGCGGAAAAAGGCATAAAAGTCTCAGTTTCCGATTCAGGTATTGGTATACCTGATGAAGAAAAAGAGCTCGTATTTGGAAGATATTATAAAGGCCATACTTTCAAAAGGTATAAAAATAACACGGGGCTTGGTTTGGCGATCGCAAAAAAAATTCTAGATCTCCATGAAGCATCTCTTGTTTTGAATAGCCGGATAAATGAGGGAAGTTCTTTTGCCTTTGAACTTCCTTTATATAATTGAAGAAGGAAAATCTATGAGCAATGCAAATTATAATAAGTAAAGTTTACTCAAAACATGACCTGCCGTTTGGTCTGTTATTATTAGCTGACGAATCAATTGAGGTAATTGAAAAGTACATTTATGATTCTGAAGTCTATGTCGCAACGGAAAGTGAAGATTCAGAAGCAGTCGCGGTTTTCGCCTTATTAAAAATAAATAACAGCGACATTGAAATTAAGAACATTGCTGTAGCGGAGGCGTTTCAAAATAGAGGAATTGGAGGTTTTTTGATTAGCGAGATTAAACGAATCGCGAAGGTCGCCAAATTCGAAAATGTTATAGTAGGTACTCCTGATCGGGCTGTAAAGCAAATCAATTTTTACGAGAAGAACGGGTTTAGAAAATATGATTTGAAAAAAGACTTCTTTGTCAAAAATTATCCGGGGCCCATAATAGACAACGGAGTTATGCTGAGAGATATGGTAATGTTGAAAGTGAAAATCTCATCGCGACCTCAATTAGTAATAAGTATACTGGCTTGACACTGTGTTGGTCTGTTTCCTTTTCTACTCTTTGTTTGGATAACCACTGAGGTTTGTCTATGTGGACATTATTTTGATATGTATGGGTACTTGTAAGTTCAGGCCTCTAAGAATCGGTTTTTTAATGAATGTTGTTTGTAGAAACTTGTTTAGACAAAGCTATCTGTACGCGTTTTTGCTGGCAATGACATTAGTTCCCGTGACGTTGTCTATATTTCCCATTTGGAAGCATTTAACATTCCCTTGGCACTGAAATCACTACAAGCATAGTCATCGTGTGATCTTTCTCTTTCTTCCATTGGGAAAAACGAAATCACCGCTGGGAAAAATTAAGAATGACAGCAATGCTTGCTCACTTATATTGTGGTTCAGGTTTAAGGACATTATTATCTATCTCATAGAAGACTATTTTTAAAGCATTTCAATAAATCGACTATGAACAAGGGATTGTGCTTACTGTTGGTGGTGACGATATCATCTCTGCTCGCTTCGTCGAGAGAAATATATATCGACAGCAAGAAAGGTGATGATAAGAGCTCGGGTTCCCAGTCACAGCCTTTAAAAACAATTGGGGAGGCCGCCAACAGAATTAATGCCGACGCCACAACCGAAGCAACTACAATTTTTCTTGCAGAAGGTGTATATGTATTAATTGAAACGGCAACTTTTCGCAGTGATAGATTTTCGGAGGGAAATCGCTTGACGATACGAGCCGAAGTATTACCCGATGATGCTGATTGGAATCCTCAACGTATGCCAATCATTACCGCAGTAATCGCCGGAACACTAACACCGGGAGACGGTGAGGAATCCAGGGGGTTGGAAATAGAAACAAACCATGTAACTATTGAAGGATTGCATTTTACCGGGAGTCCGGTTTACTATTACATCGATGGCAAACAAAACAGGCGTTACTATCCAATTTGGCGGGATGGAAAAAATTTGAACGACCTTGTCGTAACACAGTGCCTGTTTGCAGGAAATGTAGATGTGATGCCGATTCGCGTGGCGGTAATCGCTAATGGAGATGGATTAGTAGTTGATCATTGCGTATTTTACAACTGCCAAAATCCTGTCGTGTTTTGGAGTGCACAAGAAGGGACAAGTTATCATAACGCCATGCGCTATTGTTTGGTCTATGAGGCAAATTACAGCGGTGTTTGGACAACATCGCAAACGGGTGACGATTTCGATTTTCATCATAATATTATTGCAAAAAGTCGCACAGCCTGGATTAGGGACGATAAAAGCACACATCACTATCGAATACATGATTGCATTTTCACAGAAAATATGAAAACGACGGGAAGCGGCGGTGACAAAGTTGTCAATGATGATTTTCTAAAAATGGAGAACGTGCAATTGTCAGGTGTTATAGAAATTGAAAAAGATCAAAGCAAGAATAGCTATTTACAATTGAAAGAAGGGTCATTCGGTTCCAACCTGCGGGTCGGGTTGTTTAAAAAATAATTATAGTCAGTATTCCTGCCAGCTCTGCAAAGCAATCAATTCTATCAGAAGAACGGGTTTAGGCCATATGATTTGAAAAAAGATTTCTTTATAAAAACTATCACCCATACAGAGAACGGAGTCATCTTGAAACATCTGGTAACGATGAACATGAAGCTTTGAAAACGTCACGGAGATATTTCTTAGCGGTAACCTTTTGTCCTCACAATTTATGAATTCAGGATCAGCTTAATGAGGTCGTTGTTCAAAACCTCATTGACTATTTTCGTTTTCGAAGGCTCCTGGAGTGGATGTTGCTGGAAAATAGCACGGTGTAGGTCTTCAATGGTGTCGGAAATTGATGCGGCTTTTTTCTGAGATAGTTCATAGATTTTTTTCTTGTAGCTACTGTTGAACATTAAGTTGTTGGGATCCACATAGCCGGCGTCGATATATGCCTTTGTTTTTTTGGCGCATCTGCAGGCATTTGACTTGTTCACCAGGCCGCATCTTTGATTCATCCAGTGGTAAAGGTCTTGTCTCGCTCTCATCAACCGAATTCGAAAATTCCCCGGCGAAATTCCCATGATTTCTGAACCTAAATTGTGGTCGATGTCAAACATTTCCCCAAGTATGTAAATCATCCTTTGCTCTCTGTTAAGGCAAAGCAACATTCCAGCAGTGCAACTTATTCGTAACTCCTCTATTGTTTCAGAAAGATCGTTTTCTTCTTCACCGCTCAATTCATGAACGGGCATGTCGTCTATGGAATTAAAATAATTCTCAAAACCCGAAACTGCCAGTTCTGTCTTTCTTTTCTTAGTATTTAGGAAATGATTTACCGTAATCCTGTAGAGCCAGGTCCTGAATTGGCTTTTTCCTTCAAACTTCGATAATGCGGTTATGGCTTTTACGAAAGCTTCCTGTGTCAGATCTTGCGCGTCTTCGACACTTTTTGTCATTTTCAACGCCAGGTTGTAAACAAATATCTGGTGCCTGCTGATAAGACTTTGTAACGCCTTTTTATCACCAGAGATCGCCAATTTTACGAGCTCTGCGTCGATGTGGTCCGCATAGTTTATTTGAAAAGGATTGCCCATTTATATTTTGTTAGATCCAAGTAGCACTTCTGTAAGTTAAACATTTCAAATCTGCCTAAGACCGCCATCGACTGTCAATTCGTTTCCCACTATGTACGATGAGTCGTCTGATGCAAGAAACAGAACAGTTTTTGCAACTTCTTCCGGGAGTCCCCATCGTTTAATTGGAATTTGATTCGTTATCATATCCCCGGCCGATTTTAACACATCTTCCGGTAAACCTATTTTCCCCCATAGTGGTGTTCCAATGGCACCTGGACTCACTGCGTTTACCCTGACTCGTTTACCTATCATTTCAGCGGAGGCCACTCTAACAACCGAACGTAATGCTGCTTTACTCGCACTTAACAAACTGCTTCCGCCGAAGCCGATGCTATTCAGCCAGGATGTCGTAATAATCACGGAAGCGTTGTCGTTCAAATATTGAATTGCTTTTTGAAGAGTAAAGTAGGCGCCCTTAAAATTTACATTGATCATCTCATCGAAAAAGGCTTCCGTGGTGTCCGCAATCGGTGCTAATTTAGCCTGGGCAGCATTTACAAACAAGATGTCAACCCCTCCAAATCTTGCCTTGGTTTCCCCAAACAAATTATCTAAATCAGTCATCTTGCAAACATCTCCCTGCACGGCAAAGCTGTTTGAACCAAGTTGTTTGACTGCTTCTCCGAGGGCTTGTTTGTCTCTTGCAAAAATTACCACTTTGGCGCCGTTTGTGATAAATTCTTTGGCTGTAGCTAAGCCAATTCCGCTACTGCCACCTGTTATAACGGCGACTTTGTTTTTTAGCTTGTCCATTTTGAATTGATTTTGTTGATACAGTATTGTTATCATTATTTGGACAAAAAAAGAAAGGTCGTGTTACAAATGCGAGCAGTTAAGTGGCACAGGGCGTAAATATGACTCCAGGGAAAGAATGGAATTGTACCTTTAAGAACGACTTTCAATATCCAGATTAACCCTCCGTTGAAGAATCCCTAATGAACCGCCGACTAAAAGCATGCTGCCTATGAAACCCACGACCATCCTTTTCGCTGTGCTGCTGCCTTCAACCGCTGTTACTTCAGCACAAAACAAGCTGCAACGAAAAGCCGAGAAAATCAGCGTTGATGGCAGCAAATCGACTGTTGTGCATGGCCAAGCGTTTAATTAATAGTTGTAAATTTTTCCAAAGAGGACCAGCTTTTTCCGGACTCTTATTGAGCAATGGAACATTTTTCTTCTCGTCGCGATGTAATTTCTCGTTCACCCAGATCTTTTGCAAAAAGACCCGGGGTGGAATAAAAGAGCTTGTGGCCAGCTTTCAGGCTTTTCCATTAACGTGTCAGCGAATCAGAGTTACATTCCCTTTATTCGTTGCATGGTCTCCGTTGGTAAATGTGACTTCAAGACAATAAACAAAAACGGCTGAGCCCAATGGCTTCCCTTTGAATGTTCCGTCCCATCCATCACTGGTATTATGACTTTCAAACACTTTTTCTCCCCATCGGTTGTATATAGAAAGGGCAATGTCGCGAATTCCCCTCCCCCGGACATAAAGAATATCGTTGAGTCCGTCTTGATTGGGAGAAAAAGCTGTGGGTAAAAAGTAATTGTTGGGAACGTTTTGGTAATTGGTAATGGTAACAGTATCTGACATTAATTTGCACCCGCATTTCATTGTTGTTTCGACAGAATAAATTCCATTTTTAGTAACTGTATACGATTGATTATTTGCATCGTTAATTGGAGCGGCGTTCAAATACCACTGATAGGCAGCGAATGTTCCTGTGCTTAAATCAAATCCACTTTTGGTTATAACCGGAGGTTTTTCAAGTTTGTCCATAAATACAATGGTGTTAGCCCAAAATTTATCTTGTGAATTATTGATCGTCGGTCCTGCGGAAATACCTCCCAAAGCAGTATATCCGTCAACGTCTGCAACTATTAAGTCCAGCGTATGGCAGTCCACAATAAGAGTTGGATAGCCATTTCCGTTAGTGGCTAGTATTTTTGAATTTGGTGGTACTGTATCAAAAAATCCCTGTAAAGATCCTCCTTCGCTCGCAGTTTTGACGTTGCCGAAAGGGCCCATAAAAATTTCTGTATTTTTTCCATCTGTGGTGGGAATAAAAGAACTTGGATTGCTCTGATTTGTGGAGAAGCTCCATTTAGAGTTTAATCTCGTATAATCATAACCAAATGAACTGGACTGTGTAGTTATGATCACTTTTCCCCCTCTTAACGACCAGTTGTAAAGCGAATCTATCTCATCATTTGTAAATTGTTGTGTTGAAGTGTTGTTCTTATCGAATGTACCGAAGAAAAAAATAGAATTGGTAGGACTGGAATAGACTTGTGTCAGACTGCCTGAGGTTCCATAATTGTCACTAATTGAAATCACTTTGGTGTATATTCCATTTGCACCAAAATTACTCGGATTCAACAATTTTGGTCGTGAACCTTCCGTCATCCGAAAACCATCAAGTGTATATCCATTATCACCAGAAGACTGCCGTATAGTAGAAATTGAATTAATGTTGATATTCTGACAGACTCCTTTCTCTCCTAAAAAACTTATCAACAAGCAAACAATTGTCAGATGTGATGGTCTCATTTCTAACCGCTACAACGTCAAGATTTATTGCTGCGAACGTTGAACAAAATTACAAATGTTAAAGGGAGCCCTTGTGCAATGGAATTTATTAAGAACATCACTATAATATTGGCGCCAAATATGATATATCTTTCGCACAATGATGAGGCATCCATCGTTTAAAGGTTTGATAATACTGAATTTCCATTTTAGGTGCTCGCATTCCTTGAACCATGTTCAAGGGATGACCCCAAGACAAAGATTAATCTCAATTAGACAATAGACCTTTAAAGGAGGGGTTGCGTTCAGTATTTGTGCGGAGGATTTTATACCGCCTTTTGATTTGTCAATTCAATTCTCGGGTAAACGGAATCCTTTTTCATGCTTGATTTATTTTAGATGTACTTCAACTGAATATGGCTGGTTTATTACAATATCCTTTGCCTGGATTACTTTGAGCGTTCTCCATGTTTTACCGTCAATAGATCCTTCAATGTTTATGTGGTCTGCATCTTTAAGGCTAGTAATAGTGAATGAAACTTTATTAGTGCCCTCCTGATCAAACGTTTTGAAGTGCATTGGAAGTTCTGCTATATCAAAACCGAAAGTATTATTTGGAGGGCCATACGAATCAAGATCAAAAATTGGAATTGGACAAATAGTGTTAGTTGTAATTGAAACAAAAGCAAAGTCAATCTCTACCATTGTTAAAAGAAACGTGTCTTGTGCAAATGGAGCAAACACTTTAGACCTATTAATTTGAGGAGCAAGATTTCCTTGGTCTATTGTAAACGATAGCGTATTAGTGCAACTCTGATTGTTTGTGACTTTAAGTATTACCTGTCCATCAGGATTATTGCCCCAAAATTCCATGGTACCTACTGTACCACCAATTAATCGCTGGTTCTTTTTCTTTGGATTGGTAATATACTGTCGGATTACACTGTATGAACGTGCGTCGCCATTTACATCAATACCTACTCCCCGGAAAAATACATTCGGTGACTTTTTGATTCGATATGGGGAATCTTTAGTGCAATTAATTCCTGCAATAAGTATTACCCCTCCCAGGAATGCGGTCAGTAACTTTTTCATGGTTCAGAATTATTTCAGATTATTTGGGAAGACGGACTATAGATAGGTTTAACCGCGGAGATTGGTAACTGTGGGTAAGATAATTGATAAGTCTTTAAAACCGAAAAATTATTTGACAATTCTGGCACTTGTTAAGCGAAATATTGTCCCTAATCATCGCAGAAAAGTCGAAGTTGTTCAGGCGAAGGATACTGGCGGCACTTCAGAAGTCAGTGCATTTGGTCATATAAGGATCTAAATCCTTCCGATAGGCCCAGTTACCAGTTGGGACGATCACCCAACAATAAATATTAGAACTTCGGTTAACGCCTTTAGAATTCGCAACTGCCGTTGACGATAAGAAAGTTTTTCACTGTTTCGAGTATTGCAAAACTATTTTGTCATACGCGCAACCTGGGAGAAGTTTTCCTCCATAAACAAGGTGATGGCAGATGACCTTAATCCGTGCTTTCTCAGGACTTGTATGGTAAGCATACCACCGCAGTAGATGAACAGCTATGCTTCTACAAAATTTAAATCTTTCCCGAAGCTTTCTTTTTTAAAATAGAGCGCAATAATAGCGATGGCCATACACAGGGAGGCCGTAATCCATCCGCTCATTACATAATTATCGCCTGTTACGCTCCGAAGCCATTTAAATAAGATAATTGTCAGTGGCAATGAACCACGAACCATATTGGGAACAGTAGTCGTAGCTGTTGCTCTCAGGTTTGTGCCAAATTGTTCTGCTGCCATGGTTATGAAGATGGCCCAGAAACCGCC
>Ga0157374_10001450_pt1 | contig 20036 bp, 19 predicted proteins | sample M25metaG_FD_115308 | JGI IMG/M metagenome (GOLD analysis project Ga0157374, IMG submission 115308) | Miscanthus rhizosphere microbial communities from Kellogg Biological Station, Michigan, USA - M2-5 metaG | ecosystem: Host-associated > Plants > Roots > Rhizosphere > Soil | place: USA: Michigan... | reverse complement strand
CCGACAGCAGGTATCCAAAAGCGGCGTTCTTAACAAAGGGTGGCGCGTAGGCAGGGAAGGGAGCGGTCCAGATCGTGGAAAGTCTTTGCAAACCTTGGGGCGCGGAAGCCGGCGGAGCGACACCCCGGGATGTGACAGCGATGTGTTGGCGCGTTGCTGGGTCCGCAAGATCCGCGGAAGACCACTCACCCCATGCTGTGCCGACTGCGAGGATTCCTAGCGGGGTCAGCAGCATCAGTAATGCAACCAGCAGCCACAGCCGCGGCACTGACAATTGCTTTACGGCAACCGCGCGCGAAGCTTGCGCGTACGAGTGGCTTGACAGGCCTTTTAGCAATCCAGGGTCGGTCCGCTGAAAATAGGAAACCATCCCTGCGGAGATTGCGCCTTCGGCCAGCCCGGCAACTGTCAGGTGCCCGATCATCATGGCGGGAACAGCAATGTGAAGCGGATAAGGCGAGTAGAGAGGGACTCCATGCTGATCGTGAAAGAGCAGGGGTTGGATACCAAACTCTAGGGCTGTGACCAGGGCTGAGGCATTCACGGCAGCATATCCTGCGATGGCGGCCGCCAGGACCCGTCGCCGCGAAGTAATTAGCGAGCCCGCGGAAACCAGTTTGTAAACGCTCCAGGTGACGATGGAACCAACCATGGCTATGTTGAAAGCGTTGGCGCCCAGCGTCGTGATACCGCCGTCGCCGAAGAAGAGGGCCTGCATAGCGAGTGCAATTGAGATGGCGAGAATGGAGCCCCAAGGCCCCAGCACAATCGCCGCAACCGTCACTCCAACTGCGTGTCCTGTTGTCCCACCCGGTAGCGGCAGATTGAACATCATTACAACAAATGAGAAAGCCGCGAAAACCGAGATCAAAGGAATTGTCCGATGCGAGAGCACGCGCTTGACGCGCTTCAGTGCGGAATACCACCCAGCGACTGCAAGTCCATAGAAGATTCCGCAGGTGGAAGGGCTGAGATATCCGTCAGGGATGTGCATCGGCTTTGCAATAACACGATTTTAGAACACGTGTTACACCGCTATTTTAGAATAGGCCTTCAGGTGGGCTGAAGCAAGAAAGGCCACGATTCGAAGATGGCTGCGTCGGAAGCTTTCCCGCCGAAGCTGGCTTTCTGAGACCGCGTCTGTACCGGAGGATTCACAACATGACCCGACTCGCGAGGACCGGTGTTTCTATCGAAAAAGATCTGCTAAGAGAGTTCGATAAAACAATAGCCAGGAAGGGATACAAAAACAGGTCCGAAGCGCTTCGAGATTTGATCCGCGAAAATCTGGTCTCCGAGGCGGTCGGGGCGAACGAGCCGATGGTCGCAACGTTATCGATGGTCTACGATCACCATCGCCCCAACTTATCGAACAAATTAACTGAGATCCAACATCATGCTCACGGCAGCGTGCTCGCTGCGACCCACGTCCATTTGGATGATGCCCACTGTCTCGAGGTCGTAATCATGAAGGGACGGAGCCGAGAGCTGAAACATTTGGCGGATCACATGCTAAGCATGCGTGGCGTAAAACACGGGAAGCTGGTCCTCACGAAAACGGGAGGAGAAAAGAACGAGCGGTAAGATTTTACCCTTGATGGCCGCGATGGCCGGGCCGCGGTCGTTCTTTCAGCCTCGCTATCGGCCCACGATCTTTACCTGATGCCCAACACTTTTACCGCGCAGAAGAGCAGCGTTTTGATTGTTTCCTTGAACAACGGCGATTCGGTAGGGGACGAGTTCGAATTTGTCCCTTTGAAAGATGCGGCCGAATTCAAGGCCGGAGACGAAATGACTGTACAGGTTCCATTTCATGGTGCTCCTCGACCGGATCTGCAAGTCGGGGCTTCGTGGGCCGGAGCCGCAGACAGAGAGACCTTCATCGTAGGACGCACCGACAAAATCAGGGCGTATTACTGCAAAACTGACGTCCCCTGGAAAATGGAGATTCCACGCTGTGCTCATGGAACACTGCGCAGAACCCAGGTAGCCGACTGGGAAGCTATTGGGCCAGTTTAACGTTCGAAATTCGTTGAGATGCCGGTTCAGACCTGCTCCTCAAGTCGAAGCATCAATTTCCATTACCCTTTTAAAACTTGAACTTAGCGGCTCGGACCGCTCGTTTTCCGCGTCAGGCGGCGTTTTCAAACAGTCTTTCGCGAATCCTTTCGCAATTCGCAGGGACTGTGGCTAGAATACCGTCGTTCGTTTGCGCACTCTTGGAGGCCGAAGTGAGAGTGAGTTCGGGATACATGATTCGTGGAATCCGCTACCTGGTGACACTGGGAATTGTTCTCACAGCTGTCAATGCTGAGGTGCCCAGAACGCGCGAGCGGGTTGGTGTCCCGGAAGACTGGTCCCACCACCGCCTCGTCATCAGCGGTCAAGCCGCCTTGCAACATCCGGAACTTGCAGCGCAGGAGCCGCGCATCATGCACGCATTCCTGCAGCAGTTTCGGTCCAGGACAGTGGGCCAATTGTCCGGGGCCAGTGCTGCTTTGGCTTCAGCGGCCATGACGCAGCAACGTGACTGGAGTGTGGCGCTAGGTACAAGCGCCCGCGTGGCCACCGGAATGTTCCCCGCGAAATACAGCTTCGACATCACGGCGCCTCCGAGTTGCACAAATGACTTCGTCGTGTTCGGTATCAACCTGGCGGGAACAACGGGCGGTCAGGGAAATATGATCGCTTTTAATAATCTGTATGCGGGCACGGGCGGAATTTGTGGCGCCGCTCCGACGGTCATGTTTTCCTACAACACGAGCACCGTTGCAGGTGGGCGCGTGATTACGTCTCCCGCGCTGTCCGCTGACGGGACGAAGATCGCTTTTGTGGAAAGCACTACGACTGGATCGATATTTCACGTGTTGAAATGGTCTACCGGAGCCGGGAATGGGACATCGCCGACCGTGTCAGCGAAACCGGGAGTGGGGAACACAGCCGTCCTCGTAAGCATTCCGTATACGACGTCCGATAACCAGCGCTCGTCACCTTGGATCGACTACGGCACGGATGTCGCATATGTAGGCGCCGATAATGGGAGGATCTACAAATTCACGGGTGTCTTTAAAGGCACGCCAACGCTGGCAGGAGCACCGTGGCCATTTGTGATCAAGAACAATCGCCGTGTAACTTCACCAGTCTTCGATCGCTTTACCAACAACATCTTCGTCGGCGAAGCCAGTGGAGGGCTCTATCAGTTAAATCTCGGCACTCAGGTGCTGAACCGGCTTAATGTAAGCACCCCGCAACAGACGAATGCCAACGTCCTCGATACGCCCCTGGTCGATCCTTTTAATGGAACTGTGTTTGCCACGTCATCGAACGATGGGACTAGCGCCGTTCTGGTGGAAGCGGATACAACGTCATTGGCACAATTAGCGCGCGTGCGAATCGGAGAAGGAAGTTCAAATGGAACGATTGTGAACTTGTACGACGGCGCTTTCAGCGATGCCTATTTCACATCTCCCGGAAGCGGGCAAATGTTGGTTTGCGGTACCGGGCCGGCGGATTCAACACCGTGGCTGTACACTCTGGGTTTCACTGGGCGAGTCGTTAAGACTGTTCCTCTGGCCCAATCTCAAATTCGAAACAGCACGCGCGCGCGGTGCTCTCCGATTACTGAGTTTTTCAATCCCAACATCGGTGGCGGTACCGACTTCTTTTTCTTTGGAGTCACCTTCGATTGCACGGGCGCAAACACAAATGGCTGCATTATTTCTCGAACGGGTGCAGGAGCCACAGTGTCCGTCTCAGAGGCTGGCGGTACCAGCGGCATCGTGGTGGACAACGTAAGCACCGCCGGTCAGGCGTCAAGCATTTACTTCAGCTCGCAGAGGCTGCCATTCCTAGCAATCAAGCTTACACAAAACGGGTTGCAGTAGCTGGTATGATGCGTTTGCTGCCAAGAATGCAACCCGTTCAATTCTTCGACTAACTTACTCTACGGCGACGTGCCATCCCTTGTCGCCCTTGACCATGGCGAGTACGACTCTCGTTGGCCCCTCGCCGTAAAAGTTGGCGCCATATTTCTGGATGAGAGTTGCACGGTCCCACGTGTTGAAGCTTTTTACCATCGGGCCGGAAGCATCTAGCAATTCGCCCATTTTGTTGGTCTCCCATCTCCAGGTGTACTCGACCTGCGCCCGGCTCGGACTTTGCATGGTGATCTTGGTAATTTCAACTAATCGCCGCTGCGCGACGGGAATCGTATACAAATTACTTTTGTCTTTGTCCTGCGACTTCTGAACACCGGACAATTCCGCCAGGAATGCTTCTCCCTTCGGGGTCAGGGCGACCGGGGTTTTGTAATCGATGTCCTTGCCGATCTTAATGAACCCAGCTTTCTCCAGCAGCCGGTAGTGGGGATCGTGGGTTTTTTCGTCCACGCTCGCTTTAATGATGCCGGTGTGAAAATGCAAGATGGCAGGCCCTTGCGCATCGAGCGCCGAGATCACGATGGGCGCTGCCTCCGGGACCGAAAGAACCTTCCTGTTTTCGAGCAAGTAGTAAACGGCGATACCGACGATGCTCACGATGAGGCCCACAATCATGAGCAGCGGAATAACGGAAGACTCCCTTTTTTCCATCTCAATCTCTTGTTCGAACATCGCATCCTCCAAGACGTGAACGGCCTGCGCTGCGAGCGACTTCTATTAAATTTTCGTCGAATAGCTCATACATTGGTGTGACCGAGCGCACACCCGAATGTGCAGGACATCACACGCGCCGCCTACGGCGTTGCGAAGGCCGGCTCGCGTATTTGTCTGCAATGACTTGCACAACTCCATGAGCAGGCGAGCTAGTTACGTTAATCGTAAACATTATGTAATCAACCGGATACGCATAAGTTCCGATGGTGGGGCGATTGCAATTAGGGAAGTATTGCGATGAAAAAATCGCTCACGCTTCGTCTGCTATACCTGACTCTGGCGCTCACCAATGTCTTCGGCCTGTTGTGCAATGCGGCCGCGTCAGTAGGAAAGTCGACGACTTCCAGCAACGCCTTCCGGCCAGCGCTGGAGCCGTCCGAGACCACGCTATGGCACTCACCCTGGCAGGATGAGCTGCAATTCGCCTTCATTACGCAGGCGGTCGCACGTGCGCGATGCGAAGCGGACCAACCGCCGGAAGCTCTGACAACGCCGAATCCTTGGATGGACCGCGGCGACGAGACCATGCGCATTGTCGTGAGTTTTATTGTCGGTACGGACGGTCGGGTTCACAGCCCATTCATTCTGGAGAGTGCGGGACCTACCGGAGACCAGACGGTCTTGCAAGCGGTGCAGAGTTGGCGCTACCGTCCGGCAATGTGTAACGGTGTCCCGACCGAAGTCGAAGCAAAAATTGAATTTTCAAAACACTGATATCGGCGGTCAGCCTTTTTAATGCCGATAGACGGTCGTGTTCGAATGGTAGTTCCGCCAGTCGAACCAGTAATCCTTCAAAAACGAAATCTGCTTCAGACATTGTCCGGTGCGTGGGCCTTCAATGGCGCAACCACCAAAATTCCATTGTCCGCCGGTCGCGTCAACCAAGGACCAAGAAGTGGAATCAGTTTTCTTGAAGAACTCCAGTGTTTCCCCACTAACCTGGCTCTCGAATGCTCGAATGGATTTTCCATCTTCGCCGACGACAAGGAGGATTGGTGTTCCTCCGACCTGATCTTGAATCGGGGATTGAGTTTTGAGTGTTTCCAGCGGATAGGCGCGCGCTTCGCCGTTGAGTGCAATCCCCAGAATGATGGCTCGATCGCCAAGCCCTTGACCGGGGAAACTGACGGTCACGGGCAGTTTGCCGACTGAGGTTTCCCAATCCTTCTCATACTCCTTGTTGTACTTGGCCACTGGTGCCAGGACCTGTCCCTCCGGAAATTCGGTCTTCCAGTCGGCAAATGTGACCTCATCATTCAAGACCCGATCGAGAGTGGAACCGCTCAATGGACCGAACAGAGCTTTTCCTGTGACCTGTTGCCACCACGTGCCGGTTTCGCGATCACGCATCAGAAAATTCTGATTGTTGATTCCTGCCAGATAAAAGTGCAGGGCTCGTCCGTTCGACGTTCTTTTCCACACCAGACCGGTGTGACACAGCGTTCAATACGTTACGACGATTGGGATTCCGCCGACCTCGTCATTGAAAACGTGATGGTAAGCCATCTGGACGATCGGATACGCGCGCGCATCGCTACCGAAGCGGACTGCCATCACCATTTCTCCAGCATCGAGTTGAGCCTTGCTCGCGCTAAGAAAGCCAGGCGACACGATCGGATGGAACATCCATTCGAAGTAGTTCAACCGTGACATGACGGCCGAACCGCTAGCAATCACCACTCCGAAAATCATCAAGGCTCTTTTGAATCGGGACGACCCTCGCCACATTGCGATGACAATTGCCAGCGTGCCCACGGCCAGCAACAGGGTTGCCAATGGAGCCCGCTGCTTCAGTTCGATCGCAACGGCGAGCGCTCGTGGGGACTGGTACTTGAATGGCCGAATGATGTAAGCAGGTACGAAGAAAAATATGCTCGCGCTGAGAACTGCAAACCAGAATGGCAACTCGATCAGTGGACTGAAGCGGACTTTGCCGTGCACGAAATCTCCTGGTTCTATGGTGCCGCGAAGAGTGAAAGGCGTCAACCAGGCGCGAATGACGGAAAGGGACTTTGCACGATGAAGAGGGAAGTGAACTCTCCGGAACGGATTGCAAAAAAATCGGCCCTGCACGAGCAGGGCCGGAGATAGCGCTGGTTGCTTAGTATGGCGAGGTTGTCAGGTCTTGGCGGTAACTTGTGTTCGACACATCGCGGAACATTGGCGTACCTGGAGGTAGTTGAGTTGGATCCAGGAACAACACGTCGAACGAGTAATCGCGCGTCGGCGGGCTGTACACGGTGGTACAGCACTTGAAGATGCCGGTCGCATATTGCGAATAGTAGAGGCTCACAAGAGAACCGCGGTAGTGCAGCGGCGCTCCCCACGATTCGATGTATCGCAGAAAATTGTGCACGCCGCCATCGGTCCCAAAATCCTGTGCGGCCGCCCAAGTCGGCTGTTGGAAGTTGATGTTCTTGCCGCCTGCGATGGCGACTCGATACCAGGTGGAAGTTCCGTTACGTCCGCCCGGGTTTGTCGGGGAAGTCCATCCGACACGATCAGTCCAGCTATTCGAAAGCAACGTGACCGCATCTGCAATGACTGCCGCCGCCGCATGCCGATCATCAACGAAGCCGTTGTCGGCCGCGCTCGCGTTGTAGTCTCCTAAGACGTAGACCGGATTTTCTGAGGCAAGCGTGAATCCACCTTTACCGTCCGGCTTGCGGGGAAGATTTCCGCGCGATCCATTGACCAATCTCACCACGTGACGAGCGCCGCTGACTTTGTTTTTTCGGGCGATGGTTGTGCAGGCTACAGGTTGGAAAGGATTGTTGACGGTATTGATCGGACCAAAGCCATCTCCAATGTTGGCGAACCCCCAACGATCAAGCTGGCCGCTGCCATCGACGTCTTCGGCCGTTTCCAGCGCGTTATTTGGCGTCCCGGCGGGATCTCCGGAATTGATCACATCTTCGAGACCAGACTCGCCTGTCTTGACCATGGGCGCAGTGTCCTGGTCTGCAAGCATGCCGCGACGATCAGAGAAGTAAAGAACATATCCGTTCTGCTTGGCAGAATCCACCTGTGAACCGTTCCCGCCGTAAGTTCCTGCCAGCCAGTTCTTCAGGTTCAAAACGTCAATCTCAACCGCGTTCATGATGCCGTTGGCGCGGCAGACGCCATCGTTGTTGTCGCGGACTTCGCCTTCGCGAGGATCGTAGAAGTTGATGGGGTACCACACATACTGCGAATTCGCGCCTGTGTAACAGGCAGTCGTCTGGCAATCGGTAGCGTCGGCCAGACTCCCGTTGTTGTTGCGGTCCGCCAGTTGCTGAAAGATTAAGATCGCTCGAGGATGGACGCCATTGGCTGTCGTCGCATTTGGTGGTGCGGCGCCGCGGGCAAAACCCAAGCCAAGCCACTCCGTGGTGACGGGAATCCAGGTCCCGTCCGCTCTGTTAATTTCCACTCGCAGCCAGCCGCCGATCAGAGGCCATTCGTTTCCACCCGGAAATGGAATGGGTGAAGCCTGCACGCCATATACGCTCGGCGGGGCCTTGAAGTCGGGATCAGTCGTCAGTGTCGCGCCGGAAGTCGTTGTCTGAGCTTCGCCGAAGTAGTTCACACCGGCAACGCCGGCAACCGCGATCCCAGCTTGCGCGGATCCGCTTGATCCGGCATACGCGGGCCTCAGTGCGGTGATATTGGCCGGTACCTGGCTGGCCAGTTCGATGTCCTGTCCGTCCACGGGAGAACCGTCCGCATGGTTCTCGCGCGGATCGTCGCTGATCAACACGCGAATCTGTGCCTGGTTGTAAAGGCGTGAAGCGCCGACGGTAGAAGCCATACCCTCATTCGCGGGTGGACGTCGAATAATCTGCACCGGTGTGGCTCCGCCACCGACAAATGGCAGCGTTAAGGGCGTAGCGCCCGTTCGGCCGTTGATGAGCAAGCTGCTGTAGTAGCCAGTCGAAATTGTCGTCCAGCTTGGAGGGCCGTTGTTGTTCGCGCTTGTCACGCCTCCAACTTTGCTGCCCTCGGTAGTTGCCAGGTTGCGGCATCCAGCGGTTGGAGGGTTTGCGATATTACAACCTCCGGGTGCAGTTGGAATGTACACCGTCCCGGTGTAGCCACTGCTCGTGAGGTGTCCGTTAGCAAGCTCGGCGCGAATCACTTCGCCTACTGCCGATACCTTGTCATGCAGCTGAAGCTTATTACCGTCCGCCAGAAACAAATTGCCGTTCGTATGGACACGCCCTGCAAAATCAAAAACGGGTCCAGGAAAATAGCTCAAGTCGCTTTCCGAAAAGACCCCGAACTGGAATACAGGAATCAGCGCGATCTCGACGGTCCGGTACATATGAACCTGGTCGCCCGCGGGACGCTGGGCAGTCACCGAGAGGGTCATCGGCACAATCTGCGCCATAAGTCCCGCGTTCGGCCCTGAAGAAATAGTTCGTGTTTCGCTGTAAAAGGAGCCATCGGGCTTGGTCGCGATATTGATCGAATAATCGCGGTAGGTGACGCCCTGAATGTTTGGTGGGTTGTTCTGCAGGGTTGCGATGCTTGCGGGTGTGGGCGCCAACTGTGAAGAGAACAGGTTGGAGAGATCCGCCGTCATTTTTTCCATGCCGCCTTCAGCCGCATGGAATGCCAGACTATTTTCGAGATCGCTTCCGCCGACACGCGTTTCGGTGTTCACCATGTACATCAGGCCCACGGCGATACCTGAAAGCAACAGCAGCAACAGCAATGCCGCGACCAACGTAAATCCTCGTGTCTGTTCGTGCCTTGACCTCATATAGTGCTCGTCTCCCGACCTGCCACCATTCAGAACGTGAATTGTCATCTGTACCGATCACGGAAGCTCATGTTGCGCACGGTCACGGCGGTGGAAAGATCTACGCCCTGATAGCCTGGTTTTCCGTGTGCCTGGCTGCGCGCAGTCATGCCAACAATGTTGACTTTGCGGATTTGATTCAGATCTTTGCCCGCCGATACGCCCGCGTCGCGAAGGTTCGACAGTTCCGTAGCCGTCCCCTCGTCGAAAATGTCGTAGCTGAATTGCAGGTCGGCGATCCCCTGCGCTACCGGCGCGGGATTCTGGCCATTGACCTGTCGCATCAATTGAGGAGGAAAGTCGTCAGCCGTGTAGCGTATTCCGTCCGGCCCAGGCGGAATGCTCAGGTAGTAGGTGATGACCAGCAGCCGGACAACCTTGGTCGCGGCAAGTTGTGCAGCCGAGAGCGGTGTGACCACATTCGTGATCGGCGCCACATTCTTGCTGACCGCATTCAGATTTCCGCTCGCAGCTGTGTTCTGATTGATCTGTAGAGGATCGAGATCCGCAAAAGTGATCGTGTCCCCAAGCAGTCCTGTGACTTCGCCGATGGCGGCGCCCCTGTCGTTCTGTACCAGCAACAGGTCACCCACTTTGATACCCACTGCCGGATCGGCAAGCGGAGGAACGTCGGCCGGCGCCGGGCTCATCGTTATGGTGGCGCCGCCCACCGGGAAGGCAGCGACCGTGTATTTATCCAATGCGAAGGTATTGTCCGCGTAGGTGACGGTGATGATGTCGGTCGGTGCGCCACCTGCTGAAGTCGGAATTCCCAAGCGATACCCCGGAATGACACCGTAAAGATGGTTGTTAGGGAAGGCGACTCCCGACGGGGCATTTCCGGAAATGTAGCAAGCCGCCGCGCTGCACCCATAGATAGGATTCGTTCCAGTGGCGGTCGGTAGTTGCACGCCGCTAGTTGGCAATCCCGCGCCAGCAAGGCTGATGTCCTGCGACATCAAACCGACCGCAGCGCGCCCGTTCTGCTGCATTTCGGACCGCTGCTTCACCAGAAAGGTTCCATCGACCGCATTGGTGAACAACTGTACGGCCGCTCCGAGCACAATCAGGCCGAGCGCCATCGCGATCAACATTTCGAGTAACGTGAAGCCCTTGAGTGACACCCTGCGCAGCATGAATGATCCTTTTCCCGTTACCGGTACTGCGATATGTATGCGCTCATCACGTACGTCTTCTGGACGGGCTTGAACTGGGTCGTGGTGTAGCGAATGGTCACCGTGATCTGCCGCAGTGAGGAGTACTGGTTGCCACTGGCGTCGTTCAGAGGAGAGATCTCAATTTTTCGTTCGAAATTATTCAGCGGGCGGTAGACGTCATCTGCGGTTCCCATGATCCCATCCGGCCCAGGTGTTTTCAGGCACTGGCTCGGCCCCGGACATCGGGGGTCAGGATCCGGCGAGTCGTCGGCAGTACCGTCCAACCCGTCGGCACCTTGCCAGCCAATCGGCTGAAAACCTGAAATGAATACGCCATTCGGCACGTTCTGTATTTGGCTCCATGAGATCTGCGAGGTGTTACGCGCGGTGAAGACGCTTTCGATCGCTTCGGCCGCTTCTTGTTTGGCGATCATGTCGTCCTGCGCCGTTTGTGTGGATGCCATCGCCAGCGAAAACACGGCCAGCATCGAAATCAGTCCGATCGTCAGCACGAGAATCGAGATCATCACCTCGAGCAGAGTGAATCCGCGCTCCCGTGTGTTGGTGCAGATCGAGCGTTGTGGCTGTCGAGCGATACTCGTCATTGTGGTGTCCACGATGTGGCCCCGGTGGTCTTGTTTTTCTCAAGCCGCCATCCATGTATTTGCCCAGTCAAGCCGAACACGGTGATGGCCCGGGACGTTGTCAATTCCCCTGGCCGATCCATGTAGATCACACCGTTGTTAATGCGACCCAACTGGTCGTACGCGCCACCATCCGGCCGGAAGTAAACCGAATTGAATCCTCCGCCGTAGTCCACACTCAGATCGATCGCAAAGGTGCCCGAGCCAAGTCCGTCCGGTGTGCCTGCTGCAGTATTGGGAATGCCTGGCTCGTTGTTGAAGGAAACGTCTTGCGGAAGGACAAATGTGTTCAGCAAAATTGGAGGAGGCATTGCCGCGGGCGGTATCGCTCCATCCTGGCGCGAAATCTGTATGGTACGGGGCGCTACAAACGTGACGATGTAAGTTTTCCGTTGGTCAACCGCCTGCTGTCTCGCCTGACGCAACTTCATCATGGTGAGGTTGTAAGCTCCATCCAGGCGTGCGGTTTTGAGTGGGGCCTGGAGACTAATGAAGCAGATGCTTGCAACCACAAGAATCAGCGCAAGTGTGATGGCAATCTCCAACAGGCTGAAGCCGCTCTCAGAGCGGGAGCGCTTGGTGTTCTGACCAATTGTCGAAAGCCAGTTCTGCAAGAGCGTCATTTTTCTCCGAAGCGCCGTGTAACCTCGGCGGCCTCCCCGGAGAATCGAAAAGTTTGATTCCCCCGAGCGCCAGCGGTTTCGTCGGCCTAATTATCGAGGTACTAGGGTGGGTGTCCAAGTTACGACGGTCAGTGGCAGGAGGTCTCTTATGTAAGTAATCTACGACTGCACTCTGGTAACTTTGGCAATCTACGATGGTTACTAAGCGGTCAGCGCGCTTTTGCAGCCATGCTTTTTGCCGCCGCCTTAGCCGCCTTCGCGGTAGGTTTTCGCGTGCTCGGCACATATGCACAGGAGCGGAAATCGTAGTGGTCGGCCAGGCAAGATCCGCATAGATGCAAGTGGTGAACCCTGCAATGGATGACCGGTGGTTCCATCTCGCAGCGTTCGCAGCCGCCCTTCCCACGAGCCTGCTCTGGAGCCGCGATTGGCTGCCCGTAGACCCGCGCCTTCAGGTAGATCCCCAATGCAATCGTGAGAATTCCAACGGAAAACGTGCAGACCGCTGCCGCAAACAGATTTTGTTCAGAACGATCAGAAGAAGCGCCGGCGAGCAGCATGAGCGAAATAAAGACGAGTATGCTGCCTCCGCCGATTGTCCAGAAACCTGTGCTTTTTGGCATGGACAGAATCCTTCAATTGCAATTGGCCGTCGCAGTGGTAATCAACCGCGAGGTGACTATCGCCAGATTAGACCCTCGCTCCAGAACCTCAAAGATGACTAAAGTGTCGCCGTCCACCAAGTGCCCATTTTTATCGCCAACCTTGCTCCCGTCACAGTCTCTTCTCGTTACGCCAGTAACTTGTCGGTACCCTGCAGCCAAAACTAGGATGAGCGAGCATGGAATTGAAAGCGCTCCTGTTCTGTTCCGACGAAAGTGCCACTCGACTGCTCAGCGGCGTCCTGGCTGAACAGGAGATCGAGGCGGAGCACGCGCCGGATGCCGAGGCTGCGCTGGCTCTGGTCGCAGATCGGCGATTCGACGCGTTAATCCTTGATACCGACGACTCGGCGCATTCCCAGGACATTCTCTCCAAGGCACGTCTTTCCAAAACAAATTGTTCGACATTGGTCGTTGCGCTGGTGGGCAGCACTGGCAACGTCCGCGAATTCTTTTCCCGGGGCGCGAATTTCGTGCTTTATAAACCGCTCTCGGAGGAGCGCGCGCGAGTAAGTCTGAAGGCGGCGCGCGCCTTGATGCGACGGGAGAGGCGCCGCAATCCGCGCATTCCGGTCTACACGTCGGCAGAGATTGCTTATTCCAATGTCGAGGAGTCCCGCAGCACCATTCTGGACGTTAGTGAGGAAGGCGCGGCAATTCAGAGCGAACGCAAACTGCCACCCTCGTGCAAAGTTTACTTTCAGTTCACGCTTCCTGGTCAATCGAAGCTTGTGCGGCTCTCCGGCGAGATTGCATGGCAGGATTCGAGCGGACGGGTCGGCATACGCTTCGTGGATGTGCCTCAAGCATCACGTCGCGTCTTGAAGGAATGGTTGTTACACAACGACTTTCGGAAGGAATCGAACACTGGGCAGCGTCCGGATCTAGCACAGGTTTCTCCTCCCAAGCCTAGCGATCCAGCGGAGGCATTACAGCGGCTTCGTTCGTCTCCCGGAAATCGCCGTGGGGAATCGCGCCACGCCTGCACTCTTGGCGCTGAAGTCCATCGGCTTGGAGACTCCGTTCCCAACCGGTGCACGCTGTCCGACATCGGCAGCGGCGGTTGTTACGTCGAAATGCCATCCCCGTTCGAGTCACGCACGCTCGTAGAAATCATTGTGCGCACCCAGAATATGAAGATCCGAGTTTGCGGAACGGTGCAATCGGTCCATCCGGGTTTCGGGATGGGTGTGCGTTTTACTCTGAAGAACGCATCAGAACGTGAACACGTCGAGCGGTTGGTAAGTCTTGTTTCCGCCGGGTCCGCGCTCGAACCAAAGCCATTCTAGGCGGGCTCTTTCTGCACCGCATCGCGGAAATATTCAAGCGACAGTTTCAACCCTTCTTCTAAAACTATTTTCGGTTCCCAACCGAGCAGTCGTTTTGCTTTTGTGATATCCGGACGCCGCTGCTTAGGATCGTCCTGAGGAAGTGGCTCGTAACAAATTGAGCTCTTCGAACCGGTAATCTTGATGACTTCCCGGGCGCATTCCAGAATCGTGAACTCAACCGGGTTGCCGACATTTACGGGATCGTGTTCGTTCGATCGCGAGAGTCGCAAAATTCCGTCGATCTCATCGCTGATGTAACAGAAACTGCGAGTCTGCGAACCTTCGCCGTATACCGTGAGCGGCTCGTCACGCAGGGCCTGTTTCATAAAGTTTGGGATCACGCGTCCATCGTTCAGTTGCATTCGTGGCCCGTAGGTATTGAAAATCCGCAGGATGCGGGTGTCGACGTTGTGATAACGGTGGTAGGCCATGGTCGTCGCTTCCGAAAATCGCTTCGCCTCGTCGTAGACTGAGCGCGGCCCGATCGGATTCACGTGGCCCCAATACGATTCCTTCTGCGGGTGTTCGAGAGGATCGCCATAACACTCCGACGTCGACGAAATCAAAAACTTCGCCCCATGTTTCTTAGCCACCTCGAGAGCCTGGAAGGTTCCCAATGAACCAACCTTCAAGGTAGCGATGCCGTGTTTCATGTAGTCGACTGGGCTGGCGGGGCATGCAAAATGAAACACATAATCCACCGTGCCACAGTCAAAGGGATCGCAAATGTCTAACTGGAGGAACTCGAAGCGAGCGTCATTCTGAAGGTGGTGGATATTCGTCAGTCGCCCAGTGATGAGGTTGTCGACCGCGACGACGGAATATCCGTCGCCGAGCAGGGCATCACAGAGGTGAGACCCTATAAACCCGGCTCCGCCGGTTACGCATGCTCGTTTTTTAGGCATTACCTTCTGCGAAACTCCCCTTTTATAAGGTCCGGTGTGGCGCGATCCTTGAGGTTGTGCCACCAACACAACTCTTTTTGTCGATTGCACGCGTCTAGTTCTAACGTGCTCCTACTTTAGCAGTTTTCATCCCTGCAACCATTTCCGCACTCACAGATAGACGCCACGGCAGAATTAAAAGGTCACCCAAAGCAGTGACAAGGGTCACAGTGCTGGGGCTCGCGACGCGACAGAATGGCCCGAGGAGGATCCTATGCCGATCTTGATCGTTGCCGTGCTGGCGCTTGGAGCGTTTGGCATAATCGGAGGCCTCTTAGCGGCCGCCACATTTTTGGAAAAGAAAGAAAAAGTGGCGAACAATCGAGACGCTAAGACATTGTCCTGAGCCAGTCCAAACCTCGGACTTGCTGTTTACGGCTGTTCTCGCAAGAAGCTCCTGCCTTTTTTCTCGGTCCCCATCGCAACGACGATTGCCAGGAGGACGATAGTCACCGTTTCAAATACCGCCAGTGCCCATTGGAATCCCAACTTGTCGCGGAGCGCGTATTCAATATTGTTGGTCGGAGCCGCGATCAGAATACCCAGTTGATAAGCCAGCCCCGGCATCAGTCCTCGCACGCTGTCGTGGGAGAGTTCGTTCAAGTGGGCGGGGATGATGCCCCACGCACCCTGCACTCCGACTTGCATGAGAAATGCACCGATCACGAGCACGGCAATAGATTGTCCGAAGGCCCATGCCGGGATGACGGCGAACGACAGGAACAGTGCACCGATAATGCTGCGCCTGCGGCCCGCTCTTTCCGAAAGATGGCCAAACAGGATCGCGCCAAGAACCGCTCCGACGTTATAAATGATCGCGACATAAGAAACGTGAGCGGACGAAAGCTTGTGGACGGACTTGAGGAAGTGAGGATAGAGGTCCTGTGTTCCGTGAGACAGGAACATGAACAGCGTCATCATTAGGACCAAGTACGCGAACGTTTTCCAATGAGCGGCTGTCGTTGCAACAATCTCCCGAAAACTCGACGCCCGGTGCTGCTCCCAGGCTTCGGATTCTTTCACCTTGGAGCGAATGTAAAGCGCCAGCAATGCAGGCGCCCCACCCACCCAGAACATCGCTCGCCAGCCCCACAGAGGCAAAATAAAACGGGACGCCAACGCCGCTAGCAAATAACCGATCGAGTACCCGCTTTGAATAATGCCGGACAAAATCCCTCGCCAGCGCGGGGGAGCGCTTTCCATCGCGAGCGAGGCGCCCACCCCCCACTCGCCTCCCATGCCAATCCCGAAGATCGCACGGAGTATGAGAAACGCCGTGTAGTTCGGCGCAAAGCCGCAAAGCAGCTCCATCAGTGAGAAGAAGATGACGTTAGCCATCAAGGGCCGGCGACGGCCGTAGCGGTCCGCGAGCATTCCAAACAGCACAGCACCCACCGGACGCATCGCCAGAGTGGCCGTCGTTGTCCAAATGATTTTTGCGGTCGAAACCTGGAAGTGCTCAGCTAAGACGTCAACCAGGAATACCAGTACAAAAAAGTCAAAGGCATCCAGCGTCCAACCCAGGAAGCCTGCGCTGACTGCGTGCCACCGGCCGCGATTTCCTTCGCTTGGGTGGGACTGCTGGGATGAGCTTTCCATGGGTCCCGAGATTCTACATGGTTCGCATCCGGGGTCCCCGGATCCGGTTGAGCGCGGCTATAAACTGTGTCACCATGAAGCCCTTATGGAACAGCGCAGGATCATTTCCGTGATCTTCCTCTTCATCGTGGTTGCCATCGCTCTTCTGCTCTATGCCCAGTACAATCGCCCAGCCGATCAGTCGCCTCCCACCGCCCCGATTGGCATGATCTTGTCAAAGCCGATTTCTGTTGGTTGATGGCTGCCAGAGTCGTGTCAGTCATTCTCCTGGATGCGATTCTCCGTTGACTTCTAGAGACTTCCGCGCGAAACTCCGCTCAGGGTTGGTTGCTTCCTCGAATCCCCCGCCGCGGTCTCGGAAGCGCCTCCCGGTAGCAGCGAGCTTCTGCACGGTCAACGCCGGCGGGTACTCGCATGTCTCATTACTCGATTTTGCCGCCGGCGCCGGATCCAGACGGCTTGCGCGAGAAGCAGCCTGAAGAATTTCGGCGTTTGGTCGAAGGAGAAGCTGAGACATCCCCCTCGCAAGTGAAACGCCTTGTCGAAACGTTAGCCGCAAACGGCGGCGGCGAACTTTCCCCAGATCTCGCCCTCGATCTACTTCTGAACGAAATTGTTGAGCAGGCCCGCCTGGCAACGGCGGCCAGCGGGGCGGCCATCGCACTGGTCAAAGACGCCGAAATGGTTTGCCGCGCGACCACCGGCGCGACCGCGCCTGACCTGGGGATTCGTCTCGACACACACTCGGGACTCTCAGGTGCCTGCGTTCAGACGGGCGACGTCCAGTTGTGCGGCGACACCGAGGCCGATTCGAGAGTCGACGCAGTGGCCAGCCGGCAACTTGGAATTCGCTCGGTTCTCATGGTTCCTCTCCTTGAAGGGACAGACGTCCTGGGTGTGTTTGAGATTTTTTCTTCGCGGCCCTATGCCTTCGGGGAGCGTGACACGCAAACTTTGGAAGCCCTCTCGAGGCGAATCCTGAAGGCTCGTGAAAGCGCTGCTCGAGGCTTGTTTTCGCCGGAACCGGATCACATCGAACCGCAGCCGGCGCCGGTCTCCCGCCCCATTTCGTATGAGCCGATCGCGCCCCCGGTACGGGACACACGCTTGCCGCTCGCACCGCCCGATTTAGAAAATATCCAACTCACTCTCAATGAGGTCGAGCCGAACCGCTCCCATCGAGGCGTTGACCTGATGACTGCATTCCTGGCAGTGATGGTGGTCGCAGCCAGCGTTGGGCTGGGATCGCTCATTGGCTGGCGATCAGGCGTCATGGCGGGTCTCAAGGGCGAAAAGAAGCCATTAGCGCCGGCCGTACTGCCGGCGAAAAATGTGAGGATGCCAAAGACCGTCACGGCAGTTTCAAAGACTGCTGTTGCATCCCCTCCTGCCAGTAGCGACCTGTCCTCTACGGCTCCAGGCCCACCGGTTAACTCATCCTCTGGCGATCTCATCGTCTATGAGAATGGCAAAGAAATTTACCGAATGAATCCAACTGCCACGGATCATCTGGAACCGCCGCCTGCGGCAAGACCTCGCGAACTCACGATCCTGGATGCAGATGCCGCCAGTGCGCGCCTGCTTCACCGCATTGAGCCTGACTTTCCGGCAACAACTGATGCTGCTGCGCTAACGACTCCGATCGTTCTCAACGTCACGGTTGGACTCGATGGAGTGGTGGATGTGGTCACGGTGGTCTCGGGTGATCCGGCCCTTACGCCCGCAGCGCTAGCGGCGGTCCGGGAATGGCAGTACCAGCCACTCGTAATAAGCGGGAGAAATACATCGTTTCAAACTCGCGTTACCTTCAACCTCAAACCGCCCGGAAACTAAGGCTCTCCAGTGCATTTCCGGGCCCCGCCCCCTTGCGGACAAGACCACTCATCGGTAGATTCAAAGTGAGGGCTCCAGAAGCCGGGATTGCTGCTGGACAGATGTATCGCGCCTAGCTTCACCAGAATGCTCGTGCGGATAATGGTTCGCGAGCAAGACCCTCGGGCTCACGTTTTTCATGCAGGATTCAAACTCCACTTCTAACACGTCGGTAAGCGCGGCAGAACTTCAGTGGTATGCGCTCCGCACCCGTTCCAGGCACGAGCGGGTTGTCATCCAGCAATTATCGGCCCAGGGATTCGAGACTTTCCTTCCCACAGTCACGGAAACGCATCGTTGGAGTGACCGCAAGAAGCAGGTGGAGGTCCCACTATTTTCCGGATACACCTTTGTCCGATTCGCGTATTCGCATGAAGAACGTGTTCGGGTATTACGCGCTCACGGGACCGTCGGTCTGGTGGGTATGCAAGGTGCCGGAGTGGCTATTCCAGACTCGCAAATCGATGACATTCGCAAACTACTTTTGAATAAAGTTCCGTTACGCAAGCACGGCTTTCTTCGCATCGGGCAGCGTGTGCGGATTCGAGGCGGAGCGCTTGACGGCGTTGAGGGCATCCTGACCGCGGAGAATGGCGACCGGAGCCTGGTCATTTCGGTCGATCCGATCCAGCGCTCGCTTTCTATTCGTGTCGAGGGCTATGAGGTGGAACCGGTCTGACTCTAGCTGTAAGCGAGTTCCTTGGCGCGTTGGGCCGCCTTCACCACGGCCTTAATCAACGTCACGCGCAGTTTTCCTTCTTCAAGTTCCATGATGCCATCAATCGTGCAACCAGCCGGAGTTGTGACTGCGTCTTTCAGCAGCGCCGGATGATCGCCTGTTTCGAGGACGACCTTCGCTGCGCCCATCGCGGTCTGCGCCGCTAACAGCGTCGCCACGTCACGGGGCAGACCGACCTTTACGCCTGCTTCCGCCAACGACTCCAGAATGATGTAAATGTAAGCGGGGCCGCTGGCCGAAAGACCGGTCACAGCATCCATATGTTTTTCGTCGACCACGACGGTGCGGCCGACCACGTCGAACATGGCGCGCGCCTGATCAACGTCCGCCCCAGTTGCGTACCGTCCGGCGCAGAGGGCTGTCATTCCTGCTCCTAATGCGCATGGAGTGTTCGGCATCGCCCGCACTACCGGGACCTTTTTTGCGAGAGCTTTTTCGATGTCGGCGGTTGGGACTGAAGCAGCCACGGAAATCAGAAGTTGCTTGCCGGAGACGTGTGGTCGAATCTCTTTCATCACCTCACCTACCACCTGAGGTTTCACGCACACGAAAATGATGTCGGCCCCGCGAACCGCTTTGGCATTGTCAGTCCCGACTTCGATGTGCAGCTTGTTCTGTAACGCTGCGGCGCGTTCGGCGTGTCTGACAGTTGCCCGAATGCTGTCGCGGGCAAGCAAGTCAGCTTTCAGCAGTGCCTGCACAAGGATGCCGCCCAACTTCCCAGCTCCGAGAACTGCAACCTTGCGCTTGGGCGATTTCGTCGCCATTCTGAGGTCTCCTCAATTATTAGATGGAATTCCTCTAGATTAACTTGGTTTCTACAAAAAGGGGGAATCCGAGAAGCGGTAGTTGCTAAACATTACCGAGAAGCAGCTTAATTTATGAATGCGTCATCCCGAAGACCGCGGCGAGAGCCTGCCCTGAGCGAAGCCGAAGGGGATCTGGCGTGGAACGAAGATGCGCGTATTTTCGTCTTCGCAGGCACAATCGAACGAGCCAATTCTCTCACTGCACCACAACCACAACTGTG
>Ga0157374_10001447_pt1 | contig 20072 bp, 22 predicted proteins | sample M25metaG_FD_115308 | JGI IMG/M metagenome (GOLD analysis project Ga0157374, IMG submission 115308) | Miscanthus rhizosphere microbial communities from Kellogg Biological Station, Michigan, USA - M2-5 metaG | ecosystem: Host-associated > Plants > Roots > Rhizosphere > Soil | place: USA: Michigan... | reverse complement strand
CGTAAGCGGCGCCGGTTCACTGCTTGCCATGCTGCTGCATAGCCCGGTCGATTTCAACACCCGCATTCCGGCAAATGCCATGACGCTCGTCTGGATTGCTGCGGTTGCGTCTGCGAACGCCTCGATGGTATTCCCCGCCATAACGCCGCAGCCGGCCCCGCGCAAGTGCCCCGTTTCTTTGCACGATCAGCAAAGGGAACCCGGCCGGGTTATCTTTCTCCAGCCAGAGCGCGAATTCTTCCTCTGTCAGTTTGCCATCGGCCGCCGCTAGCATCGCGCTCACAACCTCCGGCTATCGGAAACCACCGCGATTCCGTTGAGTTCCAAAAATAAAGCGCAAACCACCCAAGCGTGCGCTTATTGCCATCCAGGAACGCATAATTCTTCGCAATTCCAATGGCGAGCGCCGCTGCCAACCGATTTTCGTAGGATCGTATTATTCCAACCGGCGATACGTCAGGCTCGTAAATTTTCCAGCCCTCATTTCAGGGCTTTCTCAGCCGCCGGCTTCGGCTTCTGATCGAGCGCTTAACGGCCCTGCGCAGTGGAGAGAATGATCGTCGACGCGGCACTCTTCAAAGCATGGCCTTTCTTTTTTCTGATGTATATTCTTCCAGCGACACAATGAGCAGACGATCGCTACCAGCAGAGGCGGACTGGCCGCTCGCGCGACTCCACCACATGCAGCCAGCGGAAGCCATCAAGAAATTACAGCAAAGAATACCGCCTCATCACGAGAGCGATCAGCGCTATCGAGCGCCTGAGAGCCATCAGGGCTAAGACTTAAAGGCCCATTCCCCCGCCAGTGGCTTCCCCACTTCTGGGCGAGAGCCCAATCGAGGCGCCATTTGGAAGGCCGCGTTTCAGCTGTCGAAGCGGTGCCGCCCAATTTGCGTCAGACCTTTTTTGGAGCATGGCGGAGACTTCCGGCTTTTGCTTTGCGTTTGGCAGCCAAGGCTTTGGACGCAAGTTTGACTACCGAAAGGGCAATGACAGGAAAGAACACGGCGAGCCAAAGTGTTCGGTGCTCCTCTTCGGCGGATTCGAATTCCCACCAGTTGAGCGTGATCCCCAGCAGCAGCAGCCACACGGATAAGGGCAGAAGCCACCATCGTGTAACCATGGCAGGATAATAGAGTCCTACTCCGCTGCTTTCCATAGCCCTCTCAGGGGTAGATGTAACGGTACCCTGGCAAGAGCCATTCTCACCAGCCTGTCAGAACCATCATATTGGTACTCCGATCACGCTCCCCTCCTGGGAAAAAGTAACAGCTTGCCAAAAAGAAAACAGATGGTGACAAGGGTGACGTAGAAGGCTGCCGGGTGGTAGCGGTGGACACAGGAAACGAAGGCACTATCGAGCGGGCAGACACCAAGATGAATTTCGGCCGCAGCATTTGCCGCAGTGCTAGCTGCCGATTTGGCCGTGTACTCAACAGCCACCTGCGCGCGCAAGCTAATAGTGAAAACGATGGCGTACAACACGTCAAAACCGTTCTCATGGCGTTCTCTTCGGTTGTGGTTTCTTTGTTTGCTGTTTCTTCAAACGCCGCGCGCCAACGATCGCGAAGGTTGTCTCCATATCGGCAAAAAAGCCCTGCCAAGAGCGATTCCAAAGGGCGTTTGGTTTGGCGAATACAAGGCGAATGCGCTAAAATAGCCCCGTGGGGAAACGGTGGTGTGACGATATCCCTAACCTCGCAGCGAATCCTTTGACGGGCAGCGTTTTAGCAGCGCGATGATGGAGCCGCCCGGTGTTTTTACTTTCAGAGCATTCGATCGGGCGAAAAGATGAGGCGCACCTGAGCCAGAAATGGGGTGCGCCTCACACCAGGGGAGTCTGCGAACCTCGTCGGCAAGAACGAGTCATCTTGCACTATGAACTATTAGCTGCGGCGGACTGCGGACCGATTCGGCAACGCGTATGGCATCGCAGTCCGACCGCGACGAACTGCTTCAATTCAGCCGAGGTTAACTCGTTGGCGCATCATCTGTTCTGCTGCCAGCCAGTCAGATTCTGCTGAGCCATTTGGACAACCCTGCCCTTGCCAAAGGATGTATGCGAGTTCGGCAATGTCGGCCCGCATCGCATGATCAGAGAGTTGGGCCGGGGGAACTGGGGTCGAGGGTATATCTTGATCTGCTGTCGTCACTATGTCGCGTTGGACAGATCCTGGAATACCGACAAACGTTTGTCTCACGGTGTGTCCTCCTTGAAGATCAGCCTATCAGTTTTTTCAAGCGGGGACTGCAGCCGGCCTCACCTCGGCCCGACTTGATCATCCGCAGACACTTTACTAGCCGTTTCGCGGCTGCCAGGCTTCAAGCGGAAGGCCAACACACACTGTGCCCGTCGGCAATGCATCAGACGTAACGGCGAACGGGCGGCATCACTGGCCGGCGCTCTAAGAAATCTTTGGCCCTGCCGTAGGCTCGCTGCTATTCTCTGTCGAATATTTGGCAGCTTTACTTAAAATGTCGTCCATCCTCAGTTACAACCAGCGCATACAGGTGGAAAGCTTCGATCCTCCGAGCTTGGACGGCTGGCAGGTTTGGTGCGAGACCTGTTCGGCGCCCCGCGAAGTGGACGTGATGAAAGAACGGGACGCGGGAAGCGGAGAGGTCTACTATGACTATGTCTGCCGCGAGTGCCATTCGACCGTTATAAACATTGCCCGCGCAAATCCAAGTGAACGCGAGAAACGCCCGCTTGGTACGTCGTTGAATTAGAGGCCCTCTTCATCTTGTTGTTAACACATCACTGATTCGATCAATTCGATCAGCCCGTTACCGCGGGTTTTGGAGTCGTTGGTTCGGACATATTTTTCAATCACTGGTTGTGCCGCGTTCATTTTGGAAACACCTAGGGATCGTCGCTAGCACTGTCAGCGAACCATTCCGGGTGCCGCTCGCGCACGACTCGCACGACTGGCAGCGCGGGGTCGACCTCGGCAACGTGCTCGAACTCGTGGCTCAAGCTCAGAAAACAGTAGAGGCAAATCGCTCGCTCCAACGCAATCTCGAATCCGATATCACGGCCGCATAATCGGCAAAGGCGTGTCATGACCAAAAGTCCCGGATCTGAGCGGCGGTGAACGCGTTGTGCCCGACTGCTGTGAACCCAGCGTTACCAGCACACAAGCTTATCGCAGATTCAGTGCCATCGCCGAACGCGACTTGCCCTGCAATCGAGCGCACGACACCACGGACCTCGTGCCGAATTTCACGCGGAAAGATAGCACCGAGGCACCAGCCAATATCAATAAGCCGATAAGCGCAAAGGGGATTGCGGCCAGCGCCCGCAAGACCTTAGCGTGGTCTCTCGCTCAAGAGAAATCCCCGCAATGTAGTAGGGCGGCTGGGCAACGAATTCGCGGGTTAGTTTAGTTGCACTTTCGCTCTCGGCGCGCAGGGTGAACTAGCAAATACGCAGGAATCTGCACGCTAAGGGGTTAGCCTGCTACCAACTGCTACCAAAAAGCTTGTAAGTGGTTGAAAAGGTGGTAGCGCTAAGGGGAATCGAACCCCTATTTAAGCCTTGAGAGGGCTCCGTCCTAACCGTTAGACGATAGCGCCGCTGTCTCAGTATAGCGACCCCGGCAGCCAAGCGGTGCTTGGTCAACACAATCTGGGAATCGCCAAGCCTCCGCCCGGGCGTTGCCGGGCGGTTTCGACAAAGAAAGCGGATCTCGAATCACAACGCTGCCGGCATGGGCAGGCCGCACTTCATCAGCGCCTTCTCAATCAATGCAATCGCGCCTTCTTCACTCACGCCGCGAGCCACGGAAGTCTCTAGAATCAGCATGCTACGCGCCCGCTCGAGCATCTTCTTCTCGCGGAACGAAAGTGGCTTCGACATTTGAATAATCAGCAGCGCCTTGAAAACTTCCGCCACTTCGAGCAGGCTTCCGCCTTTCATACGGTCGGAGTTCTCTTTGAAGCGGTCTTTCCAGTCGTGCGCGCAGCACGGCTGGCCTGCTGCCAAATAGCCCAATACCCGGTTGATCTCGCTGCATTTTGTGACTTTTCGCAGCCCTACATCACTCACATGGGAAAACGGAACCATCACCGTCATCCGGCTCGGAGAAAGCCGAAGCAGGTAAAATCGCTCCGATTGGGCGCCAAATGCTCGCGAACTGATGTTCTCGATGGTGCCTACACCGTGGTTCGGGTAAACCACCTTCTCACCAACCTGGAAGGTCATGTGCGGACCTCTTTCCTTATAAAAGTATCGCTCGTGTGTCTACTGGCCGGGGTTGGCCTGAAAGGAATAGTAAACCGTATCTAAACGTTTCGTCAAGCAAAAAAGCACGTCCACTACGACAGGAGTAGTGTATAGTTCTCCATCGCTAACTACATGAACCAATTAGTGATATGAGTCCTATTCACCTGTTGAAAGTGTACGCAAGGGGCGCGTGCAAACCGTGTGCCAAACGGCTAAGGGCAAGTATTTCTATAGGATATTGGCCGACCAGCCCTCCAGAATCGCTTTCACCTTCTGACAGAACTGATCGGCTAAAGCGCCATCGATTAGCCGATGATCGAATGTCAGCGCCAAATGTGCTTGTGAGCGTATGGCGATCGCGTCGCCTTCGACGACTGCGGGCACTTTTTCCACCGCTCCCATACCTAAAATCGCGACTTGCGGCTGATTGATCACCGGCGTTGCGAAAATGCTGCCGAAACTGCCAAAATTCGTGATCGAAAACGTCCCACCCTGTACTTCGTCCGGCTTCAGTTGGCGTGAACGGGCGCGTGTCGCCAGGTCCACAATGGCTCTCTGCAGGCCCGCTACGTTCTTTTCGTCCGCATTGCGGATCACCGGCACAATTAGGCCTCCTTCAAGCGCCACGGCGATCCCGATATTGATGTCGCGATGGTAGATGATGTTCTTCCCGTCGAGGGAAGCGTTGAAGATCGGAAACGCGCGCAGCGCCTCGCCGGCGGCTGCTGTCATAAACGGTAGAAACGTGAGTGAGAAGCCATTGCGCGCTTGGAATTCCGCCTTCGAGCGATCGCGCAGCTTCGCGATCTTCGTCATGTCCACGCGATGCACCGTCGTAACGTGCGCCGAAGTGCGCTTGCTCATCACCATGTGCTCGGCAATTTTTTGCCGCATGGTCGACATCGGCTCCGTACGCGTCTTGGCGGATTCCGCTAACGGCAGCGGCGCTGCCTGCGCCTGAGCCGCCGCAGCGGGAGCCGGCGCTGCGCTCTCATACGTGCGCGCCGCTTGCGAAGACATGTAGGCTTCTACATCCTGCTTTGTAATGCGGCCGCCTTCGCCCGTACCTTTCACGCGCGCCAGATCGATGTTGTATTCGCGCGCCATCTTGCGAACGAGCGGCGATAGTGGCCCTTGCTCGCTTGTGGTTTCCGCCTGCTCTGTAGGAGCCGCACTGGGCGGCGCTGTCGCTGGCGCTGCGGGGGCCGCGGCTTTTGCTTCCGGCTGCACTGTGGGTTCGGCGGGCGCTTCGGCTGGCCGCACCGCAGGTGCTTCGGCTGGCCGTGCCGCCGGCGCTTCCGTCGGCCGCACCGCAGCTGTCTGCTCTTTGGGCGGTTCCGCCGCTTTGGCTCCATCGCCAATCCGCGCCACCACGGCGTTGATAGCCACCGTTGCGCCTTCCTGTACCAGAACCTCGCTCAGCACGCCTTCCGATGGCGAAGGGATCTCGGTATCGACCTTATCCGTCGATATTTCAAACAGCGGTTCGTCCCGCTCTACCCTATCGCCTGGCTTCTTCAGCCAGCGCGTGAGAGTTCCTTCGACGATACTCTCTCCCATCTGCGGCATTACTACGTCGGTCATCGCGTCTCCTGCAATTGTTGGACTAATTCGTAATCGAAAATCTTAGCGAACGAAGCAGCTATTGCCCGCATCACTTCCTCGCGCCGGGCGGCGCATCCGAGGCTACGCAGCGAGCAGACGGGTTTCGTTAGCCCGCATGGAACGATGTATTGGAAATAGCTCAGATCGGTATCGACGTTCAATGCGAAGCCGTGGGATGTGATCCAGCGGCTGATGTGAATACCAATCGCTGCAATCTTCGCCCCATTCACCCAAACGCCCTCGTATCCACGTTCCGCAATCCGCCCCGCCTCTATTCCGAAAGTGGACAGTCCGTCGATCAATGCCTGCTCGACGCCTCGGAAATAAGCGTGTACGTCGCGTTTCCATTCTCGCAGATCGAGGACCGGATAGCCCACTAACTGCCCTGGCCCGTGATACGTTACATCCCCGCCGCGGTCTGTTTCGTAAAATTCAATGCCGCTCCGCGCCAGAACTTCAACTGGAGCCAGAACATGCTGTTCACGCCCGTTTCGGCCTATCGTGACCACGTGCGGATGCTCCACGAAGAGCAGCGTGTCCGTGCCGCCTCCCTGTTTACGCTGTTCCACCAGCTTTTGCTGCACATCCAGCGCGCCGCCGTAGCGCATGCGCCCCAGATCGACAACTTCGAGTGGCCTAGATGTTGATTGCCAGGCCATGGACATTCTGGAAAGCTTCTCCGATCGCTTCGTAGAGTGTCGGATGCGCATGGATCGTGTTCATCATGCTCTCCACCGTGGCGTCCGATTCCATTGCCGCTACCGCTTCGCCGATCAACTCAAACGCTTCCGGCCCGATAATGTGGACGCCCAGAATCTCGCCGAACTTTTCGTCGGAAACCACCTTCACGAAGCCTTCGTGCTTGCCGAGAATCGTCGCTTTGCTGTTGCCCACGAACGGAAACTTCCCGACCTTCACGCGATAACCCTGCGCTCGCGCCTGCGCTTCCGTCAAGCCCACGCTGCCAATACCCGGATCGGTGTACGTCCCGGCCGGTATGCGGTTTCGATGGATCGGACGAACCGGCTTACCCGCGACATGCCCCACCGCGACCATTCCCTCCGCCGTTGCCACATGCGCCAATTGCGGCGTTCCGGCGACAATATCGCCAATCGCATAGACGCCCGGCTCACCGGTGCGCTGAAAGCCGTCCACCTTTACGAAGCCGCGGTCTAACTGCACTTGCGTGTTCTCCAGGCCGCATTTCTCCGTGTTCGGCTTGCGCCCAACGGCAACCAGCAGCGCTTCAAACTCCATCTCTTCCCGATTGCCATTGGCGAGCGTTACTGTAAGGCTCACGCTATCGGCGTTCTTCCGGATGTTTTCGGCTTTCGCGCCGGTTTCCGTGCGGATGCCCGCCTTCCGAAAATGTTTTGCCAATTCCTGCGAAACTTCCTCGTCCTCTACCGGAACCAGCCGCGGCAGCATCTCGAGCAGCGTCACTTTCGATCCGAACCGCTGGAAAATCGACGCAAATTCTACGCCCACTGCCCCCGCGCCAATGATCCCAAGCGTCTTCGGCACCGCCGGTAAATCCAAAATTTCAACATTCGTTAAAATGCGCTTGCCATCCGGTTCGAGCCCCGGCAGCATTCTCGCCTCGGACCCTGTCGCCAGAATGATATTCTTCGCTTCCACCGTCTGCATATTCTGCTCGTCGGTAACTTCGATCTTGCCCCCGCCCAACAAACACGCGGTTCCTTTGATGACATCGATCTTGTTCTTACGCATTAGGAACTCGATGCCCTTGGAATGCTTGGTGACGATCTTGTTCTTGCGGTCGAGCACCTGCGTGTAATTCAATTGCGCGTCCTTACAGTTAATGCCTTCCGCTTCCGGGTGCTGGAAATATTCCCAGACATCGGCCGTGTGTAGCAGACTTTTGGTAGGAATGCAGCCCACCAGCAGGCATGTGCCACCAAGTCTCGGTTGCCGCTCGATTAACGCCGTTTTGAGGCCATATTGGCCGGCCCGAACCGCGGTGGAATAGCCGCCGGGGCCGCTGCCGATGACCACTACATCGTATGCCATTTTCACATCAAGCTTAGCAGCGGGCCGGAAACTTCAACCCGCGAATCCACGTATGATTGAGTAGAGCTATGCGTGCGTTCGTTCCGGTGCTGTTTGCCCTGAGCCTGGGTGTCCAACTGGTTACCCCAGCCGTCGCGCAGACTCCTCCTCGCCCCGGAACCATACATTCCATTCGCGTTGCGGGCAACCGGCTCTACTCATCCGACGACATCGTGAAGCAGACCGGTCTCAAAATCGGCCAGCCCGTGAGCGCTTCCATCATCGAAAAAGCCCGCCTGAAATTGCAGCAAACCGAGCTCTTCACCAACGTGGCGTTTCAATACCGGACAACCGGCAATCCACCTCAATACGACCTGACCTTCGAAATCTCCGAAAACGAGCAGCTCTTTCCGATGCGGTTCGAACGTTTGGGGGCTTCCCCCGAGGCGATTACTAATTACCTAAAGACACACGTTGCTTTGTATTCGGACCGTATCCCCGGCACTGGTGCCGCGTTGCATCGGTACGCCGCGGCGCTCCAGGATTTTCTTGCGCAAACCACGCCCAATGCTAAAGTTCGCGCCGTTATCTCGAATGACGATCCGCAGCAACTGATCGCTCTCTTCACTCCGGATGCACCCGCGCCCACCATTTCGCAACTGATCGTCAGCGGAAACCAGGCCGTCGATACCGGAACGATTCTCCGTGCCGTCAACCAAGTGGCGATCGGCGTACCGCTGTCCGATGCGCGCCTTAAAGCTATCCTCGATGGCGCCATCAAACCCGTCTATGCCTCCAAAGGCTATGCCGCGGTTTCGTTTCCTAAGATCGAAACCGAGCCGGCGAAATCGAATCTCGGCGTGATCGTAAAGGTCGAGATCAAGGACGGGCCGCGATTCCAATTTGGGTCCATTCGGTTCCGTGGCAAGGGGATGGAGGAAGAAGAAATCCGTTCGAACATCACCTTCAAGCCGGGCCAGGTCTACGATGCTTCCAAAGTGGATAATTTCCGCATCGACCTTGCGCACCGCATGCGAATGCGTGGCCTTCTGGACGCGACCATCACGGCGCAAGCCGAGCCGGATGAAGAAAAGCGCGCCGTGAATGTGACATACAACATCATTCCCGGCGAGCCGTACAACTTCCAAACGCTCGATATCCAGGGCCTCGACATCACCTCACAGCCCGTCATTGCCAAGCTGTGGGGCGAGAAGCCTGGTCATCCGTTTAATCCTGAATATCCGGATTTCTTTTTGAAAAAGATTCAGGAGCAGGGTCTTTTCGACAATCTCGCCGATACGCAGTCCGACTACACGGCCGATCCATCCACCCACAATGTAACCGTGCATCTCTACTTCAAAGGCGGCAAATCCGCCAAGGACAAAATGCGCCAGAAACGCGAAGAAAAAGAGCGGCAGCAGAGCGATGGCACCTGGAGCCCGTACTAGCTAATCACCTTCACCGGCGGATCTGTCAAGACAACCGCCGCACAATAGCCTCGGCATCATAAACACAGCCTCCCCAAATCCCGCCGCTCGCCTGCTGCAGCGCCGCCCATAAACGGGTATCTGGGGGCAGCGCCGGATCGGGCCGCAAGTCCGCGCGCGGCGGCCGCTGATTCAACCGGCGGAGCCCTTCTTCCGCATCGAAAATCTGCTCCGCTTCCCCGATGAAATTAACGGTCCCTTCGAGCTTGTTCCGGTCGATCACGATCTCGATCAAATCCCCGTCGCGCAGTTTCCCAACTGGGCCGCCCGCGAGCGCCTCCGGTGAAGTATGTCCGATGCAGGCGCCCGTCGAGACGCCGCTGAAGCGGGCGTCAGTGATCACCGCGACGTGTTTGCCAAATGGCAGGTGCTTCAGGGCGGCGGTAATCTGATATGTCTCTTCCATCCCCGAGCCCATCGGCCCGCGGCAGATCAGCACCAATACATCGCCTTCTTGGATGCGCTGCTGCTTGATCGCATCCATCGCCTCGTGCTCCGTGACAAACACCCGTGCCGGTCCGCGCATCCGGTAGACTCCATCCGCATCCACTACTGACGGGTCAATCGACGTGCTCTTCACCACGGAGCCTTCCGGCGCCAGATTGCCGCTCGGAAAGCATACAGTTGAAGTCAGGCCGCGCTTTCTCGCCGCATCGGGCGAAAGGATCACGTCATCCGCATCGATGCCGTCGAGTTCCTTGAGCTGTGCCCGCAATACACGCCTTCGCTCCGATTGCTCCCACCAGTCGAGCGCAGCTTCGATCGTGTCTCCCGAAGCCGTCAATGCCTTGGTCGCCAGCACTCCGGCCCGCCGCAGATGCAGCATCACTTCCGGTACGCCGCCCGCCAAAAAAACCTGCACGGTGGGATGATTGCGCGGCCCGTTCGGCAGCGCGTCCACAATGCGCGGAACACTGCGATTCACGCGATTCCAGTCGGCCACAGTCGGCCGCCGCAGGCCCGCGGCATGCGCCACTGCCGGTGTGTGCAGCAGCAAGTTCGTCGAGCCGCCGAAGGCGGCATGCAGCACCATCGCATTCTCGATCGCCTGATCGGTCAGGATATCGCGCGTGACAATTTTCATTTCTGAAAGGCGTAGCATCGCTCGCGCCGTTCGCTGCGCCATATCGAGCCAAATCGCTTGACCCGAAGGCGCCAGCGCCGCATGCGGCAGCGTTAAGCCGAGCGCTTCCCCTACCACCTGCGACGTCGCCGCCGTTCCTAAAAACTGGCATCCTCCGCCCGGCGAGGCGCACGCCCGGCAGCCCGCCAGCGCCGCTTCTTCGAGCGAGATTTTGCCGTACGCGAACCGCGCTCCAATGGTCTGCACCTTGCCTGCGTCTTCGCCGTGTTCCGGCATGAGCGTCACGCCGCCAGGTATCAGCGCGCACGGCAGATCTCGCGTTCCCGCCAGTGCCATCATCATCGCGGGCAATCCTTTGTCGCAGGTCGCCACGCCGATCACGCCGTGTCGCGTCGGCAGCGAGCGGATCAGCCTACGCAGCACAATCGCGGCATCATTGCGGTAGGGCAGAGAATCGAACATTCCGGTCGTGCCCTGCGTACGTCCGTCGCACGGGTCGGTACACGCACCCGCGAACGGAATCGCTCCCTGCGCTTTCAATTCACGCGCCGCTTCCGCCACCAGTAAGCCCACTTCCCAATGTCCGGTGTGATACCCCAGCGCAATCGGCGTCCCGTCGGGCGCGCGCACGCCTCCGTGCGTGCTCAAAATCAGCACTTGTTTGCCGCCCAGCGCCGCCGGCGCCCACCCCATGCCGGCATTCTGCGTCAATCCGAAAAGATTACCGGACGGTTGTTCCAGCAGCATCGTTTCGGTCACCGGCAGCGCGCCCTCCGGCCCGCGCGCGTGCGTGGCCACCGAAAAGATGGCCGTATTGCCCGAATCCAGAACACTCGCTAAATCCACTTCGACTCCGCTACACTCAAGATTTCCCGCCCATGCCCGCGCCGCTGATCGCCATTTATCCAGGCTCTTTCGATCCTCCGACCAACGGACACTTGGATCTGATCGCGCGGGGCTCGCAATTGGTCGATCAACTCATCGTAGCGGTTCTCGAAAATACGCAAAAGCTGCCGCTCTTTCCGGTTCCCGAGCGCCTCGACATGCTGAAGCAGGTCACCGTCTCGTACCCGAACGTCGAAGTGGATTGCTTTCAAGGACTACTGATCGATTACGCCGCGCAGCGCAACGCTCGCGTCATCCTCCGCGGCATTCGCGCCATCTCCGACTACGAGACCGAGCTCCAGATGGCGATGCTGAACCGCCGCATGCGACCCAACATCGAAACCATCTTTCTCATGGCAAGTGAGCAGCACTCTTTTCTCAGCTCGCGCATGGTCAAAGAGATCGCAACGCTCGGCGGCGATGTTTCGAGTTTCGTCCCCGAGTTCGTCTGGAAGTCCCTGCACGGTAAATTAGTAAGTAACCCATGCAAGCCACCGCGGAAATAGCCTCACGCATTTCGACCATTAGTGTTTCGTCTACCATGAAAGTCGCCGCCGAAGCGGACCGCCTGCGCCGCGAAGGCGTTGACGTGGTCGATTTCGGCGCCGGCGAACCTGATTTCCCGACTCCGGCCAACATCAAGCAAGCCGCCATAGACGCGCTCGCCGCCAATTTCACCAAGTACACCAATGCCGGCGGCACGCCCGAGCTGCGCCAGGCCATCTGCGAGCGCCACAAGACCGACTTCGGTACCAGCTATAGCGCCGCCGAATGTCTGGTCACGGTCGGTGGCAAGCACGCCATTTTCAATCTGATTCAAGCGCTCATCAATCCTGGCGATGAAGTTATCATCCCGGTTCCGTATTGGGTGACGTACAAAGACGTAGTGAATTACGCCGGCGGCGTCTGCGTCTTCGTCGATACCGAAGAAAGCGCCGGTTTCGAAGTTACTGCGGCCATGATAGAAGGCCACCTCACGCCGCGCACTAAGCTCGTCATCATCAACTCGCCTTCCAACCCTAGCGGTGCGGTGCTCTCCGGTGAGGAATTCCGCGCCATCTTTCAACTGACGTCGAAGCGCGACATCTTTCTGCTCACCGACGAGTGCTACTGCCAGTTTCTTTACGAAGACAAGCCGTTTTCGATTGCCGCCGAGCCAGGCGCAAAGGAAACCGTCGTGGTTGCTGGCTCGTTATCGAAAACCTACGCGATGACCGGCTGGCGTATCGGCTTCGCTTTGGCGCCGGCCAGTATTATCGGCGCTATGAATAAGCTGCAGAGCCATAGCACGTCCAACCCGACTTCTATCGCGCAGAAAGCGGCGGTAGAAGCCATGCGCGGATCGCAGGATTCCATTCCCGTGATGCTCGCCGAGTATCGCCGCCGGCGCGACTTTGTCATTGAGCGGCTGCGCAAAATTCCCGGCGCCTCCATCGTTATGCCGAAAGGTGCCTTCTATGCGTATCCGAACGTCAGTGTTGCGTTTCGAGGCCGCATCAAGAATTCGCTCGATTTCGCCAACGCACTGCTGGCCGATGCCCAAGTCGCTGTGGTGCCTGGCGAAGCCTTTGGCACCAACGATCACATTCGCATCTCCTACGCGACTTCCATGACCGAACTCGAACGAGGTTTGGACCGCCTTCATAAGTTCATCGATTCGGTGCGCGCCTAATCCGAAATCCGGTAGCTCATTCCAAATCTTCCAATCTGGATTGACGCCTTCTCTTTCGGCGGTGACATCCGAAACGACTCAATACGCCCTAGGCGGCTCATCCTTTGCGCCTCCACGTCGCCTAAAAACTTCCCTGAGTGCGCCTCATAAAATTTCACCGTGAGCGTGTCATCGTCTTTCCGTTTCCAGCCGAACACGTAATCTCCAGGCGATAGCGCAATTTCACCGACATGCATCGGCACTTGCGTCAAAAAGAAGTTCGAATACTTACCTTCGGCGGCGTATCCCGCGGTTATCAACACGACACCAGCGACAAATTTCCCCTTGCCATCGCTAATGCCTGATGCGGTCCGGAACTCCGTCTCGATATGCTCCTTCTCCACTGAAGCCCGCGCCGGGATCAGTTGCTTCAGCTCACTCTCTGTAGCCGACCGCCAATCCTGCGCCGCCGCCAACAGCGCCGCCGATGCCAAACAAACGGCGACAAATTTCATTCTGCCTCCTAACTCCTGCTCCTAACTCAAATGAACAATCCCGCGCTGCAGCGCCGCCGTCGTCGCCTGCGTCCGGTCTGTAACACCAAGCTTGCTCAAAATATTGTTGATGTGCGTCTTCACCGTGGCTTCCGAAATACGCAGCTCTTCTCCGATTTCTTTATTGCTCTTACCCGCCACAATCAGCTTCAGCACATCCAGCTCGCGCGCTGTCAGCCCCGGGCTGCCCATGCGAGTCGCCAGACGCTCGGCCACAACCGGCGGAATGCGCGATTTCCCGGCATGCACCGCTCGTATAGCGTCCATCAATTCGTCCCCGAACATGCCCTTCAGCAGGTAAGCGCGCGCCCCTGCCTGTAGCGCGCGGTAAATGTCTTCATCGCCGTCGAACGTAGTCAGCACTATAATTCGTGCTGCCGGAAAGTTCCGCCGGATCTCGATCACTGCATCCACTCCACTCATGGTCGGCATCCGCAAATCCATCAAAGTGACGTCCGGCTCGTGCTGCCGGAAAAGATCGACCGCCTGCTTGCCATCCGCTCCTTCGGCAACCACGAGCATATCCGAGACAGTATTGAGCAAGGCCACCAAACCCTGCCGCACCACGTGATGATCCTCCACCACCATGATTCGGATTTTGTTCATAAATGGATCGGCGCTTCCACTACCACCCGCGTTCCACCGCCAGGTGCATTCCCCACCATCAAATCCGCGCCGATCTGTTCCGCTCTTTCTCGCATCCCTTGCAGTCCATAATGCCCGTTCGCCGCGGAAAATCTCGCGCTGCCGTCGAATCCTTTGCCATCGTCGGCAATGGTCATCTTCACTTTCCTTTCATCGACCTCCAGTCGAATATCGACGTGCTGGGCGGCCGCATGGCGCACTACATTCGTAACAGCCTCCTGCGCGATCCTCAACATTTCATTTTCGACCTTGTCCGGCAACGCCCGGTAGGCGCCGGCCACATCGAATCGCACTTTCAGCGCCGTTCTGGCCGTCACTTGCGCCGCAACCTTCGAAAGCTTGGAAGCGAAATCATCAGTTCCGTCGGTCTGGTTCTCCGAAGCCTGCGCCCGCAGATCCCAAATCGAGCGCCGCGCCTCCGCCAGGCCGTTCCGCACCAGCTCTCGCGTTTGCTCGATCAATTCCTTGACCGCGCTCGGCGCCTCCGTCAATCGCCGGTTCAATAACTCTAGCTGCACGGAAACGGCTACAAAGCCCTGCGCCAGGGTATCGTGAATTTCTCGAGCAATGCGATTGCGCTCCGCCAGCACGGCTTGGAACTGCGCCTCTACTTGTCGCAGCCGCCAGCGATACACTTCGTACCCGGCGGCGGAAAACAACAGCGCCAGCAGCAAATAAAACCAGTAAGTCTGATAGAAATGCGGACGCAGCCGGAACGCCAGCGACGCTTCCTGTTAGCTCCACTCCCCGTCATAAGCGCGCGCCGAGACTCGGAATCGGTATTGGCCGGGACGCAGATTCGTGTAATACGCCACACGGCGCGTTCCCGCATCGATCCAGCCGCGGTCGAATCCTTCCAGCCGGTATCGGAACCGCGCCCGTTGCGGTGAATAAAATGTCAGCCCAGCGTACTCGAAGGAAAAACGGGAATGCCCCGGCGCGATATCCCGCGGCGCGCCGGTCGCCGAATCGAACGTCTGGTCGTCAATGGAAAACGATTCCAGTACCACCGGCGGCGCCGGTGTCTTCCGTTCGGCGGTTCGCGCATCGATCACCGCCACGCCTTTTACCGTCGAAAACCACAATGAGCCATCCCGATTTCGCCAGGCCGCCGGATGTCCTCCTTCGCTGCATTCGCTGACCCGTAGGCCATCCGCGGTGCCATATTGTGTGATCAGCAATCCACCGCCGGCTTCTCGTTTTGCTCGGAAGATCCCCGTCTTCGAGCTAATCCAAAGATTCCTTTCTCCGTCCTCGAGAATTCCGTAGATCGTATCCGGCAGTCCTATCCGCGCGTGACGTGAGATCTTCCCATTCGCAAACCGGTTCAGTCCCCCGCCTTGTGTACCGATCCAAACTGAACCGTCGCCATCTTCGTGCAGAGCGGTAATCACATTACTGCCAAGTCCATCGGCGGTCGTGTAGTTCTTGAACTTTCTGCCAGCGAAACGCGTCAGTCCGCCCAAGGTTCCAATCCACAGGCTTCTCTCGCTTCCGCCCGCCAGTGCGCCCACAAAATCGCTGCCCAATCCGTCCGCCTGTGAATAGGTTTGGAATGTTCCATGCACACGGTGCGAAAGCCCGCGCCGCGTCCCGACCCAGATCGATCCATCCGAATCCTTATAGACGGAACGTACGAAATCGTCCGCCAGACCGTCCGCCGTGGTAATGACTCGTATTTGCCTCGCCCCGATAATGTTCAACCCATCCGGCGTTCCCGCGAGCAGATGGCCTTCGGCATCTTCCGCTAGTCCGAGAATCGTGTTGCTCGACAGCCCATCTTTGGCCGTGATGCTCAAAAAAGGGCCGTCGAGGAATCGGTTGAGGCCTTCGTTTGTTCCGACCCAAACCACGCCGGCCCGATCCTGAAAAATACTACGCGCCAGGTCGCCGGCAAGCCCCTCCCTGCTGGTGTACATTGCGAATTTTTGATCCCGCAGCACGTACAGACCGTCCGTTTCCGTACCCAGCCAGAGATTGCCCTCGCGATCCTCATAGGCCGACAAAACAATATCGCTCGATAGAGGATCGTTCGCTGGAAATCGTTCGATCTTGCCGTTTCTTATCCGCGCCAGCCCCGCGTCCGTTCCAATCCAGATGCTCGCTTCCCGATCTTCGTACGCGATCGTCACCCGGCTGCTTGGCAGCCCTTCTTTTGTCGTATACGTTGTGATTTGCCCGTGATCATCCACAACGACGGCATTCGCCGAGCGAGTCCAGATGCGTCCCAGCCGGTCGTGCAAAAGTATTTCCGGCCCTTCGCCGCTGGGTGACGGCTGGAAACGCCCATGCGCATAAGCCGCAACCCCATCGGAAGTGATGGCCGAAAGTTTCCCTGCGCTATCCTCGTATAGCGACAAAACACTGTTGCTCGGCAGCCCATCCGTCCTCCCGAACGTCTGAAACTTCGATTGATCGTAGCGCGCCAGCCCATCCGCCGTGCCGATCCAAAGCGCTCCGCCGCTGTCTTCGAGAAGGCTCCGTACAGTATTGCTTCGCAACCCCGGCGTATTTTGCGTATCGTAAACGCGGAATTTCAGGCCATCGAAGCGTACCAGCCCGCCCTCCGTCGCCAGCCAGATGTACCCATCGTGCGCTTGCAAGATAGCGTGAACCGAATTCTGCGGCAAACCATTGCCGGTCTGCCAGCTCTGCCGGCTATACGTGGTCAGCGGCTTCGAATCGTCGAGCGCACATGCTGGCAACGCCGCTATTAAAAGCGCGAATAGAAACACCGGCATGAGCTGCCATAGTCTATCAATCAATTGCTCCGTTAGAAAAATGTTCCCATGGCGGCGTTTTCCGCGGGGCTGCCTAACCAATGGTTATATGTAGTAGTCTCAACTTGATCCGACATTTTCTGATAAACTGCGCGGAATGCGCAAGAAGGAGATGTCAGTGAACACCGATCAAAAAATTATCAAGAACAAAGTGGGTCTGCTGAACCTGGCCGACATGCTCGGCAGTGTTTCGGAGGCCTGCAAAGCGATGGGCTAAGGCTGGTTGAGTATTTGAAATCGGACAATGCTCTGCTGAGGAATTCATTGGCGTGTTTCACTCAATCGCTCGGAACCGTCCGCGAACATCGCAATGCGGAGAAATTGGCAATGGAAATCGCCTCTCTATTGCGCATCATGTTGCGGTTTGTTCAGGCCCGGAGCAGGCTATCAAGAAGGAGGCTGACGCTGCGCTCGCGAGCATTCCGGGCGCTCCCGTCGCATCGAACAATATCGAACTGCTCAAGGTGTATAGGCGATTAATTGTCGACGTACTGCCTCGCGTTGACGGCCTCTTAGGCGCGATTGTCAGGTCGCCGGCCGCCGGGAACGCGCAGACACTCCAGCGCGCCGTACTCGAATATGGCGGCAAGGTAGAAGCACGTGCGCTCCGCTTCCGGCTGCTGCTCAATTCAGAGGCTCTTATTCTGCTCTTCTATTTACTTCACCAATACAGAGGCCTCCGGATAAAGGCAAGAGAGCTGCGCTGGAAGGAAGTCCAATTGATCCAGGCGAACAAGATGACTGCCCTTCGCACTCTCCATCCGGCGTAGCACATGAAATCAACAATCCCAATCAGGTTGTTCTGATAAATGCAGAGGTGTTAGCGCGTGCGTGGGACGAGGCTGTAAGTATCCTGGATTGTTATCGGCAAGAGCGCGGCGATTTTTCGCTGGCGGGTCTCCCATACAAAGAGGCGCGCGGGATCTTTGGACAATTGATTTCCGAACTCGAGGACAGCGCGCGTCATATTAAGCGAATCCTCTCCGATTTGAAGGATTTTGTGCGCCCTGGCGATAAGGCGACCGAGCCTTTTCAGTTGAACTACGTTGTGCATCGCGCTGCGGGAAATCAGGGCGTTGCCGCCGGGATCCTTGGTATATCGCGGCAGGCGCTGAACAAACGACTAAGTCGGCGTAGGCAGGCGGATCTATTGGAGAAATCGTTCGCCGATGGCGAATAGGTTTTCGCCTTCAGGGCCGTCTCACAAATCGCCACACCGAGGCGGGCGGAAGGTTCTGCCAGACGCGGCCCAGATACTCCACTTGTAACCCGAAACGCCGGGCCGGAATCGGGCACCCGGAGCCATACGTGTATTGAATGAACTGTCCCTCGTCGGCTAGCGCGTGGAGAATGGCGTTCACGTTCTCGGCCATATCTAGGGAAGAGAGATTGCGAAGCGGCAAGCTCGAGACCACCGTTCGGACGTACGGGACTGCGTGATCGGATAAGAAGCGGTGGGAGTGAATAGCATCGCCGCAACATACACGGACGCGTGGAAATCTGTGGCTCAGGAATGCCGCAAGCTTCGGATCGCGCTCAATAACGAACAGGCGCTCGGGATTCACGGAGCTTTTCAGAAGTGCTTGTGTGATCGCTCCGGTCCCGGCCCCGATTTCCAATACCGGTGCGCTCGCCGCATCCACCCGCGACGCCATAAGCTCCGAAAGCCTGGGCGAACTGGGCGCCACCGCCCCGATAGACTTCGGGTTGAGTAGCATCGAACGAAAGAAGAGTAAATGCGCCGGATTCGCGATCGACCTCACATTTCAGAGTCGCATGCGGAGGCGTAAGTTTTTGTGGGGCAACGACCATGGAAGGCGCTAATGAGTCAGAATAGGGCAAGAAAGAAATAGGCATTCGATGAACGTACCTGGCTCTGAATTGGATCTCTGGCCGGCCCTGCCCTGGGAAGAATGGAAAGAGACCGCAACAACCCTGCACATGTGGATGCAGATCGTGGGCAAAACACGCCTCATGCTTACGCCTCGAGAAAATCATTGGTGGAATGTGCCCCTGTATGTCACTCCACGTGGCCTCTCCACCTGGTCGATCCCCTATCACGAGGACATATTCGACATTGAGTTCGACTTTCTTGACCATCGCCTTTACGTTCGTGCAAGCTCTGGTGACAGCAAGTTCATAGCGCTCCGTCCGCAATCCGTCGCCGCGTTCTACGATGAATATTTGGCTCTTCTTCGATCGCTTGCAATCGATGTGCAAATTTATCCCAAGCCGGTTGAGGTAAGCGATCCGATTCCGTTTACCGAGGACCGGCAACACGCCTCTTATGATGCGGAGTTCGCGCATCGTTTTTGGCGCATACTAAGACGCTCGGATACTCTATTCAAAAGCTTTCGCGCGCGCTTTCTCGGGAAATCCAGCCCGGTGCATTTCTTTTGGGGCAGCTTCGATTTGGCGGTAACCCGATTTTCCGGGCGGCCGGCCCCGCCGCGTCCTGGCGCGGACGCAATTACACGCGAAGCGTATTCGCACGAAGTGATTAGTGCCGGGTTCTGGCCCGGCAACGGCGGCTTCGGAACCCCGGCCTTCTACTGTTACGCGGCGCCGGAGCCCGTCGGGCTTCAGAAGGAAAAAATCCTTCCGGCGTCGGCTTTCTATAGCTCTGAGGTGAAGGAATTCATCTTAAGATACGATGACGCGCGCGCGGCGAATTCGCCCGACGAAGCCATACTCGAGTTCTTGCAAAGCTCCTACGAGGCTGCCGCCACGTTAGGCGGTTGGGATCGTGCAAATTTAGAGCGTCCGTCAAACCCGTCTCACGCCGCTGTATGACGCCCGAGAGCAACCTCGGCCCATATCTTACGGCAAGTACCGAGGAAGGTATGTTGATCATCCACGGTTCGCCGGCAACCCTAAGCTGGGTGCCGCGCGATGTTGTGAATGAATCGTTGAATGTCGGCGGAATTGTAGCGGTAGGGACGTTTAACTCTGTGGAGGAGGCGAAAAAGGCCGCTAAAGAACAACATTCCGTGGCATTCGAAGATTGGCAGATCAGTGATAGCCTGCCTTTAGGTATCGGCGGCAACACGGAAACAGAGATTCATACGCCAGATATAGATGGGCACAAATTGCTCCGTCACGGTATCCGCTGGAAGTAGTTTTTCGAGGAGTCCTGTCCCCGCGTG
>Ga0157374_10001440_pt1 | contig 20107 bp, 7 predicted proteins | sample M25metaG_FD_115308 | JGI IMG/M metagenome (GOLD analysis project Ga0157374, IMG submission 115308) | Miscanthus rhizosphere microbial communities from Kellogg Biological Station, Michigan, USA - M2-5 metaG | ecosystem: Host-associated > Plants > Roots > Rhizosphere > Soil | place: USA: Michigan... | reverse complement strand
TCCTTAGATCAGATACTAAGATTCCCTTAGTTAATTGGCTCTCGATACCTTGTAACCACTGGTTAATCTCTGTCCTTGTTCAGAATGAATCATAATATTAAAGTCTATTTGTTGCAAAGAAACCAATGTTTTGTCGTAAAAGAAGTCTCATGCTACGCCGTCTTCTCCTTAACCAATCGATTGCCTCTTAATGATGACGATCATTCACAAGATCGTCATCATCAAGTGAATGACGACAATGACAACGGATATAACGACAACATACTTCGACCGCTTCCATTTTTAATGAGATTTTTACTTCTTTTCCAAACCTACTTTCTATTGTAAAACAAAAATGATTTACTTCAGGACAATCCTGTTGTTGGTTTTCATTACTTCACTTGTTCTCTTCACAGAACCAGTCTCTTCTCGTTGTCTCCCTTCCTGTCCAAAAGGGTGATGTAAGAAGTATGGATACAAAAGAGGATCCTGTGGACAAATAGCACCTTCTGGTCAGAAAACTGCTAATTCTTTTAATTAACTGATTAATTAATTAAAAAAACTAGTTTTTGTAAATTTTACTACTCTTTTTTGAATAAACAATCAGTCATATCCATAGAAATATCTCTCTCGATATGCCCGCTCCCTGTCCATGGAAGCCCTTCTAACCCGCCTACCAATGGGTTCGAGGTCGTTATAACATCTGCCAAACACCCTCTCAATAACGGCATCTGCTTCCCTGACATTCAAGTCAGGTCTGACTACCATGATACTCTGAAGGGCCTTTTGTTTGACACATCTTTGATGGGCTTTTCCAAGGTTAGTTAGGGAGACAGATCCTGCCAAGAAGCCACTTATAATGGAACAGTGAAAGAGGTTGGCCGCCCTAATCTCTGTACAGGCAACATGGTCGAGGTTATTAAAGTCCAGGTTCGCTCGGCATGAATCCCAAGCATGAAGAAGCTCATGACCCAAAACTGCTTGAATCATGTTTGTACCTCGAAATCGATTGTAGCAGATGACCACTTGATTAAGAACTGGGTCGTATCCTCCAGTGACCCCTCGGTTACAGGACTCACAAGAGATGTGTCTCCGGACATTAATAGGACATCCTGATGAGTTCAAGGCAGAGACCATGAGCTTAACCAGTGGAGAGGTCTCCATGACCTCCTTGACGTTTCCCTCGCATTTGATTTTGTTGACTGAATCTCTGGTAAACAGTCTGTAAATGTACGAGTTAGTGTGTCCGGATGATGGTCTTCTTTCCGGGAAGAACTTGAGAGAACTGTCATCAACAGGGTCATGTGGTTGTGGTTGAGGTTCATGTTCAGATGAAGACATGATAACTAAAACGAGAGAGAGATGTCGCTTTTCATAAATGAATCTCAAGTAACTTTTAAAGTAAAAGTTAAAGTTAATGTATGATATGGTGTCAACCACTTTCATTGAGTGTTTTACTGTATGAAGAGCACAGTTATTTATCACTATGACTGAATGACTGAATGACTGGACAAACTCAAGTCAAGTGAGTGCGACATAATAAGGTGGGAAGACCTCTTACCTTTAAGTGTGGTATTATATTCCTTTCCCATTGAAAGTAATGAACTTTGCCTGATGATCAATTATAAAGTTGGTCTAAAGAGAGTGAATGAGTCGAAAACAAAGGTTCATCAGTCTAATTTTCCTTGTGAATACTAAATGAGATCTCTCTTCTTCAGCAGTAACAATGGATGGGAAAATAATTGGTCTTCTCAAGAAGAAGACAAGAAGAAAATACGAAGTCAAGAAGGAAGAGAGAGAAAGTTGAGCAAAAATGAGTCCGAAGATGAATCAACGGACGATCCTTCTTTCATGTGAAATATAATGATTATAATGGTCAAGAGAGGCATGAAAACATACAAATAATGTGAACTCATACACAAGAGAAACTCATAACCAAAAGAAAAGAATGATTCTTGTTCTTCTTGTCTTTCTTTGCCGCTTCATCTTCATTTAACCCCTTGTCTTGTCTTAAAAGTTTCTTCTTCTTCACGACTTCTTCATGTTCCCTCCCATTATCTTGTCGCTCTACTTCATACTCGAAAGAATTCACGCATTTCCTCTCTTTTCCACCCACGACTTCGTCATGTCCACTTCAAATGTCTAACAAGAGCATTTCTTTTACTCATTTTTCGACACAAGAATGTACTCGTGTATGATCCTTATCATTTTCCTCCCTTCACTTCATTTTGCTCTAAAAAATAACATCAAAATAGAAAATGGCATCCAATACTTCAATGATTTTGATGACAGTATTGAGTTCTTTGACAGGGTTTCTACCGAGAAACTCCCATTAGAAGCAAAGGAATCCAGTGAAAGTGAAAGCCAAGTGCAAGAAGACAACCCAGAGAAGATTCAACAAAACAAGTCCAATGAGATTAATGAAGACCAAAAATTCCTCAAAAAATCTGGTGTTGATTATACTTCACATGAACAACAAGATTTTAATCAACGCATAAGTGATCCCAACAACCCGGACAGAACTAACTGCAGACTAGAAGATGCCATTCCAGGCCTACCCCTGAGAGACTACCCAACCTATGACTTTGTTCCTGAAACCTCTTTTCAATGTTCAGACCAATCACTTCCAGGATACTATGGAGACGTAGAAGCCAATTGTCAGGTATTTTATTACAATACAATTAGTTTATTCTAATCTGTTTTAAGGTTTTCCATGTCTGTCAAGCTGACGGCCGCAAAAATGACTTCCTATGTCCTGTAGGAACCATATTCAATCAAGTCCATTTCGTGTGTGACTGGTGGCAGAACTTTAACTGCAAGGAAACACCTAATTATTATGGGAATAACGAGTTACTCTACAATACTTTGTCTGGAAATATTATTAGACAACAACAGCAACAACAGTACCAACCTAACCAACTCAGGAAGAGAACTGACTCAATTGAATCTTCAATTGAAAGAGAAGAAGAGCCTGCGGTCAATAGAGGTCTTGATCCTGACGATGATGTTTTCTCACCTGAAGTAGATGACTTACCAAACCAAGAGAATTACAATGTGAACGATGACCCACCTGACGATAATCAATCGGTTAAGGGTGCAGTCAAATCCAAGAGTGTTAAATCCTCTCCAATCAAACTTGCTGTTAAAGGAAGGTTCAGTGTTAAAGAACGTAAAGAAAACTTGGAAGTTGAAGATGACCAACCTAATGACAATCAGTCAGATAAGGAAGTATTTCAACCAACTCAGAAAAGCTCACCCGTCAAAGGAAGACTTGCTGTCAAAGGAAGACTTGCTGTTAAAGGAAGGCTGTGGGATAGCAGAGAAGACCAATACGACAATCAATCTATTAATGAAGCAGTGCAATCAACATCATCAACAACAACAACAACAACTACTACTACTACCACCCCCAAACCAATTCCACTGAGAACAGCAGCAGTGAAAGGAAGACTTGCTGTGAAGGGAAGGAAGGATTTCTTCCAAGTCAAGGACGACCAAATAGATGACAATCAGTCGGTTAAGGGTGCAGTCCAATCAAACCCAACAAAAAAGCTTCCAGTTAAAGGACGGCTCGCAGTTAAAGGAAGATTAAAGGAAGAGACCAAGCCTCCCCTAAAAGATGAAGTGAAACTTGACCAACTAAATGACTCGGTTAAGGGTGCCGTCAGATCAAAATCTGGAGTCAAAGAAAAGGAAAAGAATAAGAAAAAGAGTGGAAGACTTGAGATAAAAGAAGGAGTTAAATCTGCCAGAGTATCTTCCTCTTATGGAACCAGATTGACTGTTGCAGCTTCCAATCCAGGTTTTAATGTCAGTTTAGAGAAAAATATTCAAGTGGATACTCCTCTTACTGTTACATGGACACCTATGATTGAACCTGAGAGGAATTCATATCCTGAGACAACCACTCCATCAACATGGACACCCATTATCATCCCGGAAACCACTCAAAATCCTGAAATAACGACAAAGTATTCTCAATCAGTATTCTCTTCAAAGCAAAAGTGGTGGAGTCGAATACGAAACATGAGAGAGCACACAACAATCATATAAAGTCGATGACCAATCCAGTCTAACAGGACTAAAGCCAAGTTAATTTAACATTTTTCGATCTTTCATTTATTAAATTGAGTACAATACGTATAATCATTTAATTTTCTCATCACCACTCATTATTTTCTCAATAAAAGTATATTATTATTATTATCATCGACAGTGATCAATCAAAGATGAGGGAAGAATATGTAGGTCATTTATTGTATCAAAGTCATAATCAATTTATTGGTGAAATAACATTTAATTAAATATAACGCAAGAGATTCATTAAAGCAAAGGTAATGAGCTATAGAGATTATTTGTATTGATTTATGAGCGATTTACTAGTCATCTAGTAAATCTGTGAACCATAAACTGTACTACTAAAGAACAAATATAAGAATCGAATGATAAATTCCCACCTGAAACACCGGATGTTCTTATGAGTCTACGATACCATTTGGTTCATCACTCTTCCATGTGTGACATCTGTATGAATCAATCTTACAATCAAATTAATTTCTAAACAATCACTTATTTATTAACAGGAATAAGTTCATTGGAGGTCTGAATAGAATGAGATAACATTCCATGGAAATTAAACTGAAACTGAAACTTATGGTTTGGTTCCCACAACTTGAGCGACACCTGTTGATTCTTCTCGTAACTCCTTATAATCAAGACCATATTGTTGTTGTAAACCATGGAATCCATAGCACGGGTCGCCTCTTCCGCCTCCAACACAAACTCAAGCAGTGGATCAAGTTACTATCATATGGATGATGAAGGCAAGATCAATGCTTACGTGGATTTTCACAGCTTTGACATGAAAGTGGATTCATCCCAGAGAATGCTTTTAGACAAGTTACTCTGTCAGTGAATCATATACCAATGCAAGACAATGAGTGCAATACCAATACAATTATTCGAATCTCAGTTGATCAAGGATAGAGGATCTTTGGTTCATGACCATGAGAACAATACATAAAGACTGGAGTGCAATATGAGACCCTGGATTCTTATGCTTCTTGTCGTGTCTTCTAGATAGACAGACATCTGCCGTCAAGTCGTTGATGATGGCCTTGGGGTTAAAGAGTGACCGCTTCCGGCGGAGAATCATTTAAGTGAGCTATTACTCTGACTAATTATTGTATCATAATTACGATGTAAAAGAATGAATGAGCCATAAACATGTTGATGCCCTTGAATTGATAATTTCATTGTAATCGACACTAGGTATTCATGTACAGTATGTACTCCGTAAGTTATTGTTTCTGTTCGAAGATCAATCAACAAAAATTGTTTTACTTATTTCGAAGGCAGTAAACATCCTAAAAATAGTAGGCCTAAGAAGCATCTCAAGTCTTTTCTTCCACTCAAAGTCTTCGGGGGAGGAACATCCGATCATGTCATAATCGAAGCACGATTTCCTCCTCTTTTTTGATGGACAATGAAGCAGAGAAAAGAGAATGAAAATGAACAACAAGCGCTTTCATTCTTTGGTTTTGACTATTAAGACGGAAGAAAATACATGATGATATAACAGAAGCATATGTGTGAGAAGCATCTTAACGTGAAACCAGGTACCGACTGGCACTGTTTCAGGAGGAGGTTGTAAATGCAATGCTTTAGAGAAGGACCAGCTAAATTCCTGCCTCAGGATTTCTTTGTTGACTTGTTTCTGCATCCGATACTCAATGGTACCCGTCTTCTTGAGAGAAAGAATAAGAAAAGTTTAAAGTTGCTCTCTCTCACAACCGAAAGAGACAGGAGTTGGTTGGTTCTCCTCTTATTCTCTTGTTAATAGCAATGTGTCTACTTCACAGGAAGAGACAGATTCAAGTTTAAGAAGTTGGTAAAGAAAGAGGAGGTGAAGAAGCTGCCACTGACTGTTACGAAAAAGACTTGATTCTCTTCCGTGTTTTCTGCCGACAAGACTTATGGCATCTCATACTGTCAGAGAGTGATGTAAAAGGTTATCATCAGACTGTCAAACACAGTTTCCTTCACTATTGTTTCGTGATCATGTCTTAAGATGATGTCTTGTTCCAAAAAAGAAAAAGTGAGTGATGTTAACAAGACTCGTGGAGATTAAAGTACTTCTGGACATGTGTTTTGAATTTTGGCTGCATCTTTCACTTTTAAAAGAGATTCTCGGACACATGCATCTCTAATCCCATCCTAGTATTTCCAGAGACAAGAGAACTAGACAGCTTGTCTCCATCATCATGATAAGTGTCTTGAGATTATTGTCATGTTAAGGGTGACATGTTTACCAGAGATAATGTTTAACAAAAACTCGACATCCAGTACTTATGTCTGTCGTTCTAATAAGAATATGTTAGTACATGTGCTATAATTATTTTCTCTTAAAAACTCCGTTTTTAACACATGTGGTGTGTTTGCTAAATCAAAGTCATTTTTACCTCTCGTTTTTACATCAGATGACTGGGGTTAGACTAAGAAAAAGCAATTTTTGCACACAAATTTACCGAATAAACAGTAACAATGAATGAGAATAGATTTTTCAATTCTCATTGTTTTTCTCGTGTTGTTTTTCCCAAGTTTTTCTCATGGAAGCCTTATCAAGATGGCAATAATTTACTCTGGTCTGGTTGTCATGTCTATCGTTGTCTTGTTTTCTTAAAAAATAATTTCCCTCGTTTCCTCTAAATAAAGAGAAAACACGAAGCAGGAGCAGATCATCATCACCATCACCTGCTTCTTGTTCTTATGCATCTGTGACGTAATTTGTGTTTGAAAGAGAATATATAAAGTTGTGTCTCATTCTCTAATTCCATTGTTTGCTGAGTCTTCCGTAACATCAGCATTCAATGATCATGAGTCTGGAGTAAACGTTGTACAGGGACCACAATGACCAGGAAACAATCAAAAAGAGGGAGGAGTAGGAAGGACTACACAGACAAGATCATGCAACTGATGATGATGACGATGAGCAGGCAACCAGTAAATGATGATCAGATTGTGAGTCTCTGTCTAAGAAGAAGAAGGAAGAAAGAAAGGACACTGAATAAGATTTAAAGAAAAGAAAGTGATGCAGGTGATACAGAAAATGCAGAGGAAGTTAAAATGTTAACTAAGGAATCCCTCAGCAGATGAGCAGAGACATGAAGCGAAACGACAAACAAGAATAAAAACAGCACGAGAGGAAGGTAATGGTGTTGCGTGTAGTTCATCATGAAAGAGGAAGTCAAAAAGTAAAGGAAATGCAGGAGAATATAATGCAAAGTACAAGTGAAAGTCTTGCCCGGGAATAGAGAGTCAGGTTCAGTGTAAAAAATAAACGGAAAAAAGAAGAAGAAGCTACACTGCCTGCAGGTGAACTTGATCATCTTCCTCTCCTGAATCATCATCACTTTTCTTTCCTTTGCATGCTTGGTATCTTCATGCTCTTGAATCATTATTCTCTTCTGTCTCCTCTTGATTCCTGAATCACTCAAATGCAGGAGAGATTCCAACAGTTAGTTTACATCTAGACTTGATTGGTCTCGCTTCCTTCTCACTCTCTCTTCTCCTTCACTTCCCTTCTCTTCTTGTCTTCTCTGACCTGGTGTCTTAACCTTCAATTTTTATCTCTGGGTCTATCGATTCCTCCAGACCTAAAGTAAAGAGCAAAACATGCATGAAAAGAATATGCCCTTTTCTTTTCTTTTCTTCCATTCCCTTCCTCCACATCAAGATAACGTTACATTTTTCTCTTGGAATTATTTCTTTTCAATTTTGTTTGTTTGTTGTTTGTCTGCCTCCATCACTCCCTCGACCCTTCTTTATTTTTATTGAGAATGAAAATATTGCTGGAGAGAATAATAGGCATAGAAATGTGCACAAGAAAATCATAGAGGAATTGGATGAAATGTGTCCTCCGTCCAAGAAACACAATTTCTCTCTCTCTTCTCCGATTCAGGAAACAAGATTCTCTCTCCTCCTCAACACCTGGATGTTCAAAGTCAAGGCTTTGAGTTCGTTGAACCGGTTCAGCCTCCAAACATGTTTTCATGGAATTTCATTGGATGAGGAAAAGGGGAAGTAAGAAAGTAGACTCTCTAACAACTTCTCCGAGAAAACTTCTAAGATGTTCACTTAAACTCGTTGAGATTAAATAAAAACGAGTTCCTGGTGGAGAAAAAGTGTGGAAGAATGTCTTGAGGAAGGACTTGAATGTGTGAGAGAGGAAGGGAAGGGTGAAGAGAAGAGAGTAAAACAACCGTAAGAGAGAAACGAGTTTAGGTTAGCAGTCTTCCGACGTCTAAAGAGAGAATCTCTTTTTACTTGTTGCCTGACTAACTTGTTTTCATCATCATCATTACCTGTTGCCTCTTCTTGATCCATCCTTCAATTCCCTCTCTCTCTCTCTCTCTTAGAAGAGGGAATGGTACTGCATGACACGATGGACTTGAGAGACACTTGTTCGGAAGAAGAGAATCTCTCTTCTCTTCTCTCAGTCTCTCGGTCACAGGGAGAGGGAAAGAAAAAGAAAAAGATTGTTTTGCACGAAAAGAGAGAACAAACCCTTGACCTGGAGAAGAGAGAAGGCTTGAAACCATGAGAGCCTGGTACGGAATCGGCTCATCATCAGAGAGATGTTTTTGAATGAGTGACTTCCTCTCCCTCTAAAGAGAAAGAGAGGGAAGGGGACCGAGAGTAACGAGTAACACACACAACACATAACACATTCGCATCCGGGAAGTCATGATCACAGACACACAGAAGGATTGCTATTAACCTGACTCTATCATTGAATTGAATCACACATTTTCGTGCATCTCTTTCTTTCTCACAGGAAGAGAGAGGATTGAGATTCCTTTTTCTGTGAATCTCATTACGACTTTCATTGTCAAGGTCTCTACTCCTGTTCGAGAAACGTTTTTTGTCAGATGTTGTTGCGGAAGTAGAGCACTTACTATGCTATACTTGTGTTGCGCACTTTCTGTTCTCCCTTTTGATTTGAATTTGAATTTGTCAGTCACACATCGTCATTGTCTATTACCTTGTGGCCCCTTTCCTTCATGACTCTTTCTTTCTCTGACGGAAAGAATTCAAGTACCTCTTGATCGTGAGATGATAGCATACTGTATATGAGAAAGAATGGACCGGAAGAAGGAAATGTATACCTCTTGAACTTGAATTTGCATTCGATAAGACTCCTAAAATTTCACGACACCATTCTTCTCACTAAATGTCATGATACCATAGTTTGATATTCACTTTTAATGAAATTTCCTTTTTTTGAAAAACTATCATATTCAGTCTGAAAAACATTTTAAAAAGTAATTGAACACTTTTGCATCACCTTCTGTTCGTTTCTCAGAATAAAAGGAAAAGAAATATGTTCAGATCCAGGGTCAACTTCATGGCTGATGGGATGCATCTTCCAGAGAAGAAGCCGATACAGAAGCAGCATCTAAGTTACCAGACCATTGACCTGGGGTTACCTCTGGAGAGAATTTCACTTTACTTTACGATGAATTCTCTTTCTCTTCTTCGTCTTCTTCTTTTTCTTCTTCCCTGCCCTTTTTAAGGAAAATAGAAGAACTCATGCAACGAAACCGAGAGGGGAACGAAAGGAAAACTTCTTTTTCGTCGAAGAAAAACACATTCTCTAAAATCTATTCTCTCTCTTTCTTCCAAGAACTTTTCGCGATAAACAAGTAAAAGAATGACATGGAATGGAATGGAACTTGTGACCTTTCAAGAAACTCGAACCTGAGGCAAAGGTATTAGAGTAAGAGATGATGATGCACATCTGCAAGACTAGACTAGAAAAGTAAAGAAGGAAAGAAAGAAAATTAATTGAATTGAGAGCATCACTTACTGTTTGAATTCAAATGCTTTTGACCAAAGACAGACTACTTCTCGTGTCGATCACTTCACAACTCAATAGTTTTGCACAATAACTTGTATGTTACGTTCCTTTCAAACTCTAGTCATATTGGTTCCTCTTTTTTCTTCCGGATTCATATTTGAAATCTGCTGTTGCCTCCAGTTCTTTCCTTATATTCTTCTGTCAAACATACACTCCCATTCAATTTTACTTGTTGCTTCACTTTTCTTTTGAAATTCTATTGATAGAGAACTTGACAGAAAATGGGCAGGAGATCATTTTCAATAATAAAATGGGAGACTTTATATGTAAATTTTTCCATCTCTTCTTCTCGTTTTACAATAACCTTTGATTGAGTGTGAATGGCCTTTAATTGAATCCAAACAATCTCTTTTCCTTCCGACTCAACTTATTTTCTTTGTTCGCTTCGTTAGATCCAGAATAAATTGTTTTTTAACTGACCACTTGTTCTGAGTTGTCATCGAGTTTGAAATCCATCGAAAATCTTTTACTATAGACTGCATGATCAGCCTTAATGACCACTACAAAGTTCAAGTTCAATCTAAGTAGTAACTGTTAGTGAAACCGCCACTCCTTTCCTTTTCCTTGAAAATACTCGTCCTTTTAGTTGAGGTATCATTGAGACGAATTTAGAGAAAGAAGAAGCCGATATTCTTTTTGTCTTGTTCTTTACTTCTGTATCGAAAGGATGGCCAGTGGCAACAACCCCTGCCCATTAGTTTTTACGACAAAAGGAAACGGGAAGTCAAAGAAAAGAAACCCTTCGGGCATCGACTTTAGAGCCTGAGAGTGATCTATGCTTGACATTTTCTAGGTCTGATCCTTCTCCTTCTCTTTTTCTTGGACGTGTATTCAAATGCATGTTAAATTTCTCTTTCAATCCTGTCCAGGGAAGAATTATTATTGTAATACGGCATTTCGATTCAGATACACCACATGAATGAACCTTTTTCTTGAAACGGAAGAAGGAAACTGGACACTAAACAGTTCCTTCGGAAAAGAACTTTCTCTGGGAAAAATAATACTAGAAATGGACACGACAGGAACAAATACTGAAAGAGTTGAAGACAGAGCAGAACAAATAGACCTTCAAAACTTCTCTTTGACATGGACAGTTGTAGTTGATTTAGTATTGCTTTTGACAACAAGTACAACACGAAGAAGAACTAACTTGATTTAGTAGTCCATAAATAGTGGACATGTGTTGAGTCCGAGTAGAAATACATAAATCCTTTCATTTCTTTTATCATGTAAAGTCAGTCACATTGAAAACCTCCGGAAGGAAGGATACAAGAGAAACAAATCCTACTTTTTTTTTCTTCTAGAAATTTGTAGGGAAATAAAAGAAGACACTCTCCTTCTGCTCCATTGCTTTCTTGTTGTTATTTTTGTCCTTCTTCTTCAGGAAAAGAATTCTGTTCTTATTCTGTTCTTCTTTGTAATGGACAACAAGAGGACTTCTTTGCTTGAAACATGAAACAGGGTAGAGATTTGACTGACAATGAAGGAGTTAAGCAGGGATCATTCCGTTCCAGTGGACAAGTATTCAAAGAGAAAAGAGTTGTCTCCAACATTCGGTCAAGAGAGTTTAAGAAGGGGATGATGAGAAGCATGCATGTCAGTGTCAATGTCAGTCAAAGAGTGAAGAACAGTTGACAGGGGTAGTAGTTGTAGTAGAAGTAGATCCTGTTCCTTTTTTGGCATGGAATACGATGTTGAAATTGCACTACAACTGTTGTTTACTTTTACTTCGTTTTCTTCTTATTTTTACCCCTCATGTTGTAAACAGTCTGACCATCCCTACTGATCCCTCAGGAGAAAAAGAATGCTTTCTTTTCGAAGAAGAAGAAGAAGAAAGTATCGTAAGGTCGTTGCCCTGACTTAGAAGATGGTCAATTTTCTTTGGGACCTTCATTACCGCCCTAAACACTAAAAGAAACTCCTGTGGACTTAACTCTCTCTTCATTTTTCAGGGTCATCTGTCTTTCTTTTCGTCTCATCGTCATCATCATCTTCTTGAAATGAAAGAACTTTCGCTCAAGTGAACACCCCTTAGAAGATGATGAGTTTTCTCCCAAACGATCGCCTTAAAATGTCCATTCGATATCTTTTGTCCAGTGGACTGACATGAAGAGAAAGCATGGAATGTCAGCAGAAAAGAAGTCGAAAGAAAAGGAAAAGGAATAGGAATGAGTGAGAGTTCTCTTTCTATAAAAGGATCCTACCTATTCTTGTTTTCGTGCCCCTTTTGCATCAAAATACTCTCCTTTTTCTTCTTGTCTTTGTGTTCTTCCTCTTCTTATTCTTCTCCAGTGGTTCTTGTGTAGAAAAAATCTAGGCTGACTCACTTTTCTTTTCTTGCTCAAATGGATATCTGTATCCACAGTCCAGTCATCACTCTTCTTATTCCAAGGCATGATGACCTTCACGATCGGTATGATTCTATTGAAATGGTGTTGAGCCTTCCCATTTTAAAAGAGATTTGAACATGAATGAGAAAGGAGTGCACATGGATTCTCTTACCTCGGAAACTTAGAAAACATAAGATTCCACAGGAGAAGATGGCGAATGTCCAGCAGCAATAACTCAGGATTCTTGGAAGCATAACTGGACACTGCCATCAAGTTCAATGACTTGTGGCAGTATTTCATTCTTGCCCTTCAAATTCAAGAGACAAAGAGAAGGCGGAAACGGAGTAAAAGAAATACTGGTACTTTACTTACGGATGTTTATGTAGGATTTGCGTATCGAATAGAGAGGTAAGAAAGGATGTGTTTCCATTACTTAGTCACTTCCTCTTCTGTGTTACGTCCATCTCTTACTCCACTCCTCCGATTGTGAGTCAATTTTGTTCCTTTTCCTTTTCTACCGCTTCCGCTCCAACCCCTCACTTTCAAGAAGAGGTTGTCAAGACTCATCAGTGGAGTAAGAGCTGTATCAAGTTTCCGTCACTTCCTCCCCCCCAAGAAAACAGTTCTCCAGAGAAGACTCCCACAGGAAGTATTGTTCAGCCAGGATTCTATCACATTATTATTTGTTGATGCAGTAACAACAGCCACTGATTTCCTCCCCCGATTCACCCTCTCTTTCTCTCTACCTCTCTTTCAAAGTTGTTTTTTGTTGTTGTAGATCAAACGGGCACTTTAAAGCGATTGACCCACCCCTTCTTATTCACATGTTTTTTGACGGACATGAGAAAGACTCTTAACCTCCTCTTCCTCCCCCTATTCTTCCTTAAGAAGCAGCCACTTCTTCTCTTGATTCGTGATCGAGAGTGCCTTTCTCTCGTCTCCTCCTGCTGTCCATCATCATCATAAAACATGCTCTTGTCTCTGTCACACACACTTGTGTTATTCTTCCTTTCCTTCTTCCTCTTCTTGACTGATAAATCTCTCTCCGAGATATTTCCTTCTTTTTGTGTACAAAACTTTTGTCAAAAAACTTTCTCGAGAAACAAGAGTCAATGCACCCCCTGTTTCTCTTCCTCCAAAGAAAGTGAGTTGCATCTGTAGCAGCCACTGTCCAGTTGAGTGACCTTCGCCCCTTTTAAGTTGTTTTTTCTTGAAATGTTTTCTCGATGACGATAGGAAATACAGACAGAAAAATACTGGCGGAAACAGGACTCATTCTGTCAAGTTTTCTGATAACAGTCACTCTTGCTCTTTTTCTTGAGAAGAGATAGGCTGCCCCTTGTAATCGGTCATTTTGCTTATATGCTTCCTTCTCTGGTGACTTACTCTTTAGTTTAACTCAAACAACATGGGAATAGAAATGTACCTCCAGGAGACAAAGGAGTGGAGGAGGAAGGAAACCTCCAGGGCATAATCAACATCCACGTGAAGAAGTGTGTTCTTATCCTCCTCTCTTTCTCTTGAGATGACCATGACTCTCACCTCCAGAGACAATAGAGGTCGTCGACCGTGAAAGTGTTTACCTCCTTCATGTCCTTGAATGTTCAGGTCGAACTCTTTTTTCCTGTTAAGTGCATCTCTCTTGGCTGCTAAAAGACAGTATTGCCTGCAAAAAAGGGAAAAAAATACGACGGTCTTGTTCCTTCTAAATGACCATGATCTTGAAGTCAAAGAAGAGTACAGAGAACATGGAAATAAAAGTTTCCTGTCTTTCGAACTTGAGCTGGACATCCAACTCCTTTCCTCTTCTTCTACTTCTTTGACTTCCTCTTTCTTTTTTCTTTTCTCTTTTACGACTGGATGGCCATCAAAAAGAGTCGACTATGGATGCAGATGCCAATTCTTTGTACACAACTGGTCACAACAACAATTTATTGCATGTCTGTTTTGCCCTTTTCTTTCGTAAAGAAAAGGGGCAGGGATGCATCTCATCCTTTGAAGCCTCACCTTTTCTTAACGCTTTTCTTGATATTGTTTCTTACGGTCGTGCTTTCTTCCTACACCCCTTTCATCCTGTGTCACCGTCACAGCATCGTCTTTCTCTCTCTCTTTCCTTCTCTTCATCATCCTCTTAGACGTACCAGGCTGTACCTTCCTTTTCCGATACAGGAACTTGTATTGGATCCCATGCCTTGCTTTCATGGAGAAATTCTTCTTCTTCTCTTGTTTTCTTCACATGGTTTTATGAAAGTCTTACATCTTCAATTCTAGTAGAATTGGTTGCAGTACAACTTTGTCTTCCCCTCTTCGTCCCCCTCCATCGACCAATGAGTCCTCTAGAAACTCGTTTGGAGGATGGACTAGTTCAACGAACTCTCCCAACCTTGACTGTTGAACATGTCTCGCAACAAGTTATTCTTCTTTTCTAGCGGTGTTTCTCTCCTCTTCCTTCTTCTCTTGGATTTCTCTCATTCTCTTCCTGAAAGTTTGAGGTCAGGTTCTCTCTCTTCATTTCTCTCATCTTCACTGCCACAACAACATCTTGCTTCCACCCTTTGACTTTGACTCTGACTTACGGAAGCAGTCAAGTGCACAACAACTGTACTTGAAAACAAAAAATGTCTGTGCTTTAGTTTTGGTCTTCATGTATGACTCACTTGAGAGACTGTCATCCCAAGGGACTTCATTGATATCTTATCTGCATTTGATTTTACTCATTCATCACTAGTGTTGTTACACCGTCTTCATCATCATAATTCAACATCATCCTCATCGTGTTGTTTGCAAGTGTCAAACCTCTTCAATGCTTGATTCAATGGATCTTTAATTAGATAACTGAGAGCCATTATTTATTCACAAGAAAGGACACGGATTAACAACGTAAGTTGATATATTGATATCCATGTTTTCAATTTCAGTGAAGATAGTCAGTATAAAACACCCAGCAAACAATATGTGTAGAGAATTTGATCCATGGAATTTCCTATTGTTTGACAGTTAACTCTTGAACACGAATCCGTTTTCCCTCGACTTATCTTTGTAAATGCATTTTGATTGACTTGACTCAACCTCTCTATTTCTCCTCTGGTTTACCATGAATTTCCGATCAAGAGCTCTTTGTTTGACGAGTGTATGTGTGTGTTTTTGCTCTAAACTCCTCTCCAACCCTTCCATTTTCCTGAGAGTCATTGTAAAGAAGAAAGTATGGAGTAAAGAATATAAGAAGATGGTCTTCTTGAACGTGTCATGCCATTATTTCCTTTCAAAGAGTCTTCATAGAATGAAGGTTCAAGCAACCCATGAATACATTGCTCGGGGCAACAACTGTTGCTTGAAATTTAAGGGTTATGTGTGCTCTTCTTCGTTTTCGTGGTCCATGTCCTTTTGCCCCAGACTCTTGAAAGGAGAGGTCTTAAAGCACGAGTTTTCCTAGAATCATGAGTTGAGACACAAAAGAGTGGAAGAGAAGAAGAGCAAAACCGTAAGGAAAAGAGAAAGGCTGCACATGTTCATCTTCTTCCTCGAACAGAAGGACCTTCACCCTCATGAAGGGCTCTCTAGTTCTCGAGGTCTCGAGGGCGAACGAACTCTATTTTTTATGCCTATTCTTTGTCTGTATTACACACAGAGTCTATGCATTCTATTTTGAGACACGAACTCAACTTCTGTTCTTCCTGTTTCGACTGAGGAATGACAGGACAGCCGTTCTTTCTTTGTTGAAGACACGGAAGTTTTGATTCGCACTTCTTTCCGCCTTCTTCTCCTTCACCCAGTGATGGTGCCCTTCTCTTTCATGTTCCTTCTCTAATTCCTAGAGCATTGCGATCAGAGGATCATGAGTTTAGCAGAAGCAGACTGATCGAGAAGGAGGAAGAAAAGGAAACCACGGACACTCGAGAGAAACCATCTGCACTTTTTTACTTCCTTTTTCTTTGACTCACAGTCTTGACCTGGTAATCGAAGACTGTAAGTGAAGGGAGGAAGTAGTCGGGACGAATACGTATTCACTACTCAATAAAGAAGCAGGAAGAAGTGGGAGAAACGGAGTTATACATCAAAATTCGTGGACACAAACCGTTACCCCATTTCTTTATTCTTTATTGTTTGAGTCTGCATCCGGTTACGGCATCGGAAGGAAGAATGTTCGAAGGACAGATGGACCAGGAAAAGAAAGCCTTTGAGTTCAAGATCAGGGATGAGTTGATCAAATAAAGGAATAACGGATTTATTCCTTATACTCTTCTTTCTTTCTTTTCCTTTGAACTTTCTTCTTAAGCCTTGATTTAAATACTGATTTGATTCGTTAGCGATAGGAAGGAGAGTGAAATGATTACGAATGTGGTTCAAGTTGAAGGACAGGAGTGACTTGATTGCATGAGAAAAGAGTGAGTCTATTTCGTGATTCAAAGAGAAAGAAAGAGTCTTTCTCTCTCGATCATGAACTAGTTTTCTTCTTTTTTCTTCCACTACTTCTTTTTGTAGACGTCATCATCATCATGATATGCTGTACCAGGAGATTCGAAGTGAAGTAGGAGGAGGAAGAAGGAAAAGTCAGGCGGACTAAATTCCCGAGTAAACAATTATGAAAGAAAGACTCGTCCTCCTCATCGTCTTCGTCGATCGACTAGTTTTCTCAAGTTGTTTTGTTGGCATGAAGATGAAGAGGATGAGGATGAGAGGAGTCCTAAATTTAGCCTGTTTTAAGAGAAAGTGTATGAGAGTGAGCGGAGATGATGATGTTGTTGTGGTAAAGATGTTGGTGGAGTCCATGTAATACTGACCTTGATTTTGAAGTCCTTATTCAGGACAAGACACTCTTCTCCTTCTTGTTCTTCTTCCTTCTTCTTTGATTCTGCAACAGTCAGTAATCATTTCGCGAGGAATAGACTGAGAAACCAGTTAAGACTGGACATGAGATTTCTCTCCCTCTTATATCTCCTCCGGCTCAAGATTCTCTTTCTGCATCCCATGAACAACGAGAGGAGAGAAAACAAGGTTAGAGGAGGACAAGTTGTAGGCATTCATTTTCATCATGACTTAGTGCTAGTTTTCTCTTTTTCTTGGACTAAATTTTTCTCTCACGTTATATCATCAGTCTGTTGTTGACTGTCCTCTATTCTCGTACAGAGATTCACTCCGAATTGACGTCCAATTAAATACATTGAAGAGTGAAAGAAGAGGGATACTTTCCTTTTGTTGGGTCCTCTCTTCCTGTTTAAAGCGAATCAGGGTTACATGACTTGAGTTACTCTTTTTTCTTGTTTGAGTCCTCAATTCGACCTGACCTTCTCTTTCCTTGATCTTGACATTTGAAACAAAAGGGAAACACCATGAAGCATCACTCTCTAAAGTAGACTTCTCCCTCCTCCTTTCGCTCTCCTTTCAAGTCTTTCTCAATTCACTCTCTTCTTCCTACTTTTAAAGTGCAATCTACTCGCTTTGACACCAACCAATTCTGTTGTTGTCGTTGTTGTTGTTGTTGGAAGAAGAAGGTCGTTAAAGACAAGAGACAACTCTTTCTCGATGAAGAGAGAATTCCATTCAAATCTACTTTTTAGTCTTCCTCATCCACACCTTTCTCTGTTCTTGTCTTGTCATGCGTTTCTGTCTCAACACCATCTCTTCCTCTTCCGTCTCCTCTTGTTTTGCAATTCAAGTGATACATATGGTCTACAAGATACTGTCCCAGGCCTTTTTAAAATAGAGATCTGAGAGATGGACTGTAATTTGTCCTCCGTTTATATCCTTGTCTTGAGATCTCACACAACGTGTGTCCACATGTTTTATCGGTCCGTATGTTCCTTAAGTTCTCTGTCTGGGTTTGAGTGACAGGAAGAGAGGAAGTAGATGCGGAAGAGAAGTAGACGAGAATGAAGATTGAACAGTTCATTTCCATCCCACTCTCAGTCTCTAGGAATTTCCTTGTATTTCTTGTGTGGGAAAGTGTTCAACTTTCCCTCTCCTTCTTCACTGGAATCAATAAAAGTAACGGCAAGAAAACAACCACCATCACCACCAGCCTTGATTCTTTCCTGTTTGTGTCTCCCAAGTCTGGGAACGCAATGTCTGTTGATTCCTTGCCTTATCCTTGTACTTGAACTGTCTTGTGTTCCGGGTTCGAAGAAGAAAGAACGGAGGGGACGAGTGAAGGGCAAGTTCACACACTAAAGAAGGAACAACAGTAGAGTACAAATCCCTATGAAAGGAAACTAAGAGAGAAAGCAATGAAGAGGAATCTCTGGGAACGACAAGAACTTTGGACCTGACACTCTCTCCCCACTCCTTCCCCTTCTTTTCTTTTTTGGGAGGAAAAGTTGAAGTTGAAAATGCAAGTTTAGAGAGAGAGTGAGAAGGAAAGGAAAAGAAATGAAAGGGTCAGGTCCTGAGAGAAGAAGGTTGTCGTTTCCAATGGACAGAGTCTAACTCCTCCTTCTTCTCTCCTGACAAGAAAGTTTGAGGTCAAGTTCTCGTCCTCTCATTCTCTTCCCGGATTCAAGACGAACAAGTTTACAGTTTCTCTTTTACTTGGAAAGAGTTCTACTGCTATTTTCACTGTTAAATCCTTGAGAAAACGGTCAGTGTGTACTCATCTCTCTTGCATTTCCAGAGTGTCATCTTCTTCGACTCGCCATCAACATAGAAACAGTGCTTCATGTTCTTCTCGACTTCCCTTTCGGTCTCTCTTTTTTCCTAAAGTGATCGAAGAGTGAGTGTCCTTTTTAAAACATCCTCATCCTTCTTTTTGAGTGAAAACTTAGTTTTGCGGAAGAAACGTTTTAAAAAGTTTTGATCATCAACATACTATGATGACTTTAAGTTAAATGATGCGGCTGACAGTTTGTCCTGTTTCTTGCCATGTCCTTAGTCTTTGTACTCAAGTCAAGAGATCATTCATCCGTAGAAACAAACACAGACACACACTTTTTACTTTAAAACATTTTAAAACTGCCCGCGAAATCATTTTGTCAGAGAAAGAGAGCTCTAGTCTTGACCGAGAGATAGTCATCAACAGGATCATCATCTCCTGTCTTCACTTATTCTTCACTCTCATCTCATTTGTAACCGTTGACTAAATCCATCTCTTTATCATTGAAACCAACAGAGAGAACGAAAAGGATACACTTTACTTTACTCAACTTTTTATGACTGAAGGGTAAATGGACTTTATCATCCCAGGAAGCAAAAGTCTCAGAAATATTTCTTTCTTTGGAGTCCAGTTTGAAACAACAACAACAACAGAATAAAAAAATCAAAGGATTTTTGGTAAGTCTTGACAATTTATTTTCTTCTCACCTTTACTTTTAAATTGACTCATTACTTTGAGGTTTCTCGAGAGAGACTTTATGTTCCTGATAATAATCACGTACATCATTGTGTTACTTCATAGTTTACAATGACTCTCTACGAAGTATATTTGATAGAAAGGAAAGATTTTCTGTTATTCTTTTCCTTCTGTTTCTCTCTTGCTATTCTTTGAACAGTTCATTCTGTCTGACTGATAAAAAGGTCTCCTGTCCTTTTGTTCAATACATCCTCCCCTCTTTTTTCCTCTGAAACATTGTATGATTCAATATACACTCTAGAGATCTCACTTTGAAATCAAGAGACACCACTTGAGCACGCATTTGATCGATTCTTCTTTCAGTCCAACTTTCTCGATGTGAACAATAGAGTTCTTTGTAAGAGCATTAAAGAGCATTTTCGTGCACAACAGTCTTCTTCTTTTAAATGACTGCTGTTGCCTCCTCTTCTTCATTCTTGCAAATCTCATTGAACGGAAGATGAAAGTTCCTTCCTATGGATCTCTTGCAGCATCAGTGGCCACAACAGAGAACAAGTTGATTGAATAAGAAACTTTCCTGATAAATTTCCTGTTTTT